>PPYE01319760.1_pt1 | contig 61559 bp, 42 predicted proteins | sample 1559881 | NCBI WGS metagenome assembly PPYE01 (sample SAMN08240022, study PRJNA423297) | Human gut metagenome, whole genome shotgun sequencing project. | reverse complement strand
AAAAAGGATATAAAATTCTTTAAGCCACATGGTAAAAATAAATTTTCTACTATTTGAGAAATTGAATACTTTCTGATTAACATAAATCATCGAGTAACTATATTCAAATAAAGCTCTTTTCAAAAAATATTCTATTAACCTTGAAGTGGAAATTTAAAGAAAAATAAAAGTACTGATTATGAAGAATAAAATATTTGTTATATCATTTATTTTTCTATTAATATCTATTACAATAATTAGTTGTACAGATATAATAGAGCAAGTTAGCCAGAACGAGCTAAATAAGTTGAGCTCTACTCGTGCATTACATTTTACAGATTATTACTGGCATAATGACACAAAGGTGGGTATCAATAAAAAGACGGATAAAAAATATATCCTTTTCAAATCTTCCGATGAACAAACGGTAAGAAATAACTGCTTACAAAATTTGAAATCACCAGTAAAGATCCAGGAATTAAAACTTTCGTCTAAGATACAAAAGAAGGAGAATGTTAATTCAGGAGAAACACTTAAATGGGCAATAGTTGAAACAACGGATAAATTATTAACGGATTCACAAATTATATATGAAGGCTTATCTTTTACAACAGAAAATGGTACTGAAGTAACTTTAAGTCATTTACTATATGTGAAATTAAAGTCAGAAAAAGATGAATCAAAATTACTGGAACTTGCTACTGAAAACCATGTAACAGTTGTTGGGAATAACGAATACATGCCTTTATGGTATACATTAGCCTGTTCTAAAGAATCATCTGGGGATGCACTGGTAATTGCCAACAAATTCTATGAAACAGGCTTATTTACAGAAGCACAACCTGATTTAATGTCAGATGACATTTTATATTGTGTAAATGATCCGCATTTCTCTAATTATCAATGGAACTTAAGAAATACCGGACAAAATGGAGGAACAGCTGGAGTTGATGTAAACTTTTGCAATTCTATAGGTATAAGTACCGGTAGCTCAAGTGTTATTGTAGCTGTGGTAGACGAAGGTATCCAGTTGAACCATCCGGATTTAAACATACATCCTACTAGTTATGATTCCGAAAGCGGCACTTCTCCAAGTGTTGTTTACGGAACTCATGGAACAAATTGTGCAGGTTTTATCAGTGCTAGGAATAATAATGGTATTGGTATTGCTGCGTTAGCTCCAAATTGTCCATCAATGTCTATTAGCAACACATTATTGTCAAATCCGGATAGCCGTCAAAAAAGAGCTGATGGAATAAATTTTGCATGGAGAAATGGAGCCTCTGTCATATCCAATTCATGGGGCTCCAGCGTTCAATATTCTATCATAAATGATGCTATATCCACTGCTTTAACTAATGGACGATCCGGAAAAGGTTGTGTAGTGGTATTTGCTTCTGGCAACGATTATAGTGCAAGTGTAGGTTATCCTGCTAATTGCCATCCTGATATACTTGCAGTGGGTTCTGTTAACAGAAATGGTTCACGCTCCACATTTAGTAATTATGGTACGAATTTAGACATTGTAGCGCCAGGTGAAAATGTTTGCTCTACCACTACAGGAAGTGGTTATATCATGTCAACTAGCGGTACATCTTTTTCATGTCCTACCGCTGCTGCGGTAGCAGCTTTAGTTATATCAGTAAATTCTGCATTAACTCAAAAACAAGTTACAAATATTATAGAGAAAAGTGCCAGAAAAATCGGAAATTACTCTTACACATCAACCTCTGGAAAACCCAATGGAACATGGAACAATGAAATGGGTTATGGTTTGTTAGATGCTCATGCTGCTGTATCTATGGCAAATAGTGGAGAAACAGTTCATTTCAATGATAAAACTATATCCTCTACACAACTTGTTTCCGGATGGAATATATTTTCTCAAAATATTACGGTAATCAACGGTGCTACACTGACTCTTGCCGGTTCTCAATCAATAACTATTAACCCTCCCTTTACTGTAAATAATGGCAGTAGCCTTGTTATTACACATTAAAAATTAATGATAAAAAAGGGTTAGACCCTATATTGTCTAACCCTTTTAATTATTATTTAATGAACAAAGGGTTAAAAAATTTGGATAAATCTTTTAACCCTTTCTATTCATATAATATCTATAGCGATATTTAGTTATTTCACCTCTACTGTTAAAGGATTCCTCACTCTCTCTGCATAATTTTCCAAATAGTTATTCCATGCCTGCATGTTTTCGAAACCATATTTACTCCAACCTGCGCCAAAGTAATACACATATCCCGAATTCGGAGCATAATCACTAACCGCTAAAACGTGTCCATCAGCACCTCTTTCCTTTGCTTCTTTTTCCGGGAAAAGAGCAACCTTGGCTTCTGTTACTTTTGAAGGGAATACAGCACCTACATAAATGGTTCCGTTGTTATTGTTTACATTATCCGTAGGGTCTGCATACGCAATATAGCCTTTTTCTGCATTGGCAGCATTCTGTCCGCCGTTTGGCTCATGCAAAACGATACCAGTAACAACAGGCATAACTTCATTTGTATTTGAATAAGTAATAACGGCCTTATTTAATTGAGAACCTTTATCCAGAGAGATAACACGAGTCTCAACAATATTCGAATTGTTATTGACTGTAAGCGGATTATAAGTAAGTTTTACTGTAAAACGTAAAGGGCCATTGTCCAGGATATCATACGTCTTATAGCAATAAGGATAAATAATTTCGTTATTAACATAAAGGGCAGCAGTTCCACCGCCGAGAGTAGGACCTACTTTATAGCAATCCAGTCCGTTACCGTGATCTACATGATAAGAAGTTTCAGCTCTTAAAGCTTTGGCTGCTTCCGGATCAACTTTTTTTAAGCTGTCTATTTTTGCAAGTGTTTCCGGGTTGAGTTCCATTGCATAACGTTCTTCCACTACAGGCTCTTCTACACTTTTAACCCACACATCATATCCGTATGCCTTTTCGCCGGTTGCTTGTAGAGCGGGACCATAAGCACGGAAGGCAATACGATCATTCTCCCAGGCGATATCATCCACACGCTCCGGATAATGTTTTCCGCAGGCTCTTACATCAAATGCAACAGGGGTACCTACTTTAATTGAATAGCTTGCCTGTTGATTAGCTTTTACCGAAATCGGGAAAATAAGTTTACCGTCATACGTAGTCTGATAGGGAACCTGCTGATTGGTTTCGTCTAACACAATGATATCAGCCGTATCGTCCATTTGCAGTTTAGAAGCAACTTCTTCCATGGAAATTTCCACGATTTCATCGTTCCTGTCTATACCTGTGCCATTAGAAACAGTAACATTGACCACTTTATCATCAGCACATGATACGATAGTCAATGCAGCCATAAATAAATAAAATAACTTTTTCATTTGTGTGTATGCTTAATTTAAGAATGTATATATAAGTAGAAAACGAGTAAAGAGGTTGTCTAAAAGCCCGGATTACTCTGTCATAGAACACTTGGACCTTTTGAACAACCTCTTCATATTTCAGTTACAAACTTATCATGGTTGTTTGCCGATATAAGCAAGGATACCTCCGTCAACGTAAAGGACATGGCCGTTTACGAAATTAGATGCTTCGGAAGCAAGGAATACGGCAGGACCTACCAAGTCGGCAGGAGTACCCCAACGTGCAGCAGGAGTTTTTGCGATAATAAATGAATCAAACGGATGTCTTGAACCGTCCGGTTGGATTTCTCTTAAAGGAGCTGTTTGCGGAGTAGCAATGTAACCCGGGCCGAGGCCATTACACTGGATGTTGTATTCTCCGTATTCAGATGCAATATTTTTAGTAAGCATCTTTAAGCCACCTTTTGCCGAAGCATAAGCAGATACGGTTTCACGTCCCAGTTCGCTCATCATAGAACAGATATTGATGATCTTACCATGTCCTTTTTTCATCATTCCCGGAATTACCGCTTTTGAAACGATAAACGGACCATTAAGGTCTATATCAATTACCTGGCGGAACTCTGCTGCAGACATTTCGTGCATCGGAATACGTTTGATGATACCGGCATTGTTAACCAGGATATCCACACTACCCACTTCTTTTTCAATCTGTGCAATAAGTGCATTAACCTGATCTTCATTAGTCACGTCACAAACATACCCGTGAGCTTTGATTCCTTTTTCAGTATAAGCAGCAATACCTTTATCTACAAGTTCCTGATTGATATCGTTAAACACGATTGTTGCACCGGCTTCGGCAAGACCGGTAGCGATAGCAAAACCAATTCCATAAGAAGCTCCTGTAACAAGAGCCACTTTTCCGTTTAATGAAAAATTTACCATGCTTTTATTTATGAATTTTATTAATGGGGTTGACTGAAATATCTATTATTGCTCCGTATCTTAACCGGAATCCACCTACCATATTACATGCAGATAAAGATCATGGATTTAAGCCGGAATAGCAACAACCTGTATCAGTAATCCCATTAAGTGTTTGTTTATTATGATTTGTTATTTATTCTCTTTGGCATTATTCAGCTATTACTTCAAATCTGTAATTAACGAGAAGTCCTGATCACCATAGTCAAGGTTCTCACCTCCCATACCCCAGATAAAAGTATAATTGTGAGTAGCAGCAGCAGAGTGAATAGACCATTCAGGAGATAAAACAGCCTGATCGCCTTTCATCCATACGTGACGTGTTTCATCTACTTCACCCATGAAATGACATACTGCATGATCTTCCGGCACTTCGAAATAGAAATAAGCTTCCATACGACGTGAATGCACGTGTGCAGGCATTGTGTTCCATACGCTACCCGGTGCAAGTTCTGTCATACCCATCTGAAGCTGGCAGGTTGGCAAAACCTGATTTACCAACATCTTATTGATATTACGATGATTAGATCCTTCCAGAGAACCCATCTCAGCAACTACTGCATCAGCTTTAGTTACCTTCTTATCCGGATAATTCCTATGAGCCGTCAGGGAGTTAAAGTAAAATTTGGCAGGATTCTTTTCGTCTACACTTTCAAAGGTTACTTCACGGTCACCCGAACCCAAATAAAGGGCTTCTTTATAATCTAACTCGAAAGATGAATCACCTGCTTTTACAACACCCGGGCCACCTACATTGTAAATACCCATTTCGCGACGTGTCAAAAAATAAGGAGCTTTCAAAGGATCTATTGCTTCCAGACTTAATATCTCTCCTACGGGCATGGCTCCACCTACCACCATACGGTCGTACATGGAATAAACCATATTCACTTCATTAGGGCTAAATACTTTCTCTATCAGAAAATCCCGACGTATTCTTTTTGTGTCATAACTCTTAGCATCCTCAGGATGCGCAGCATAGCGAATTTCATAATTTGTTTTCATAATTCATCTCTATAATTATTATTTTTTGTAGTTAATTGCTCAGTCGACATTGCAAAGGTAGCAAATTTACATCTTCTTATGTGGTAAAATTGTGCGAATTATCTGTCAATTCTGTTTCATTTAATACTGATTTTGTTTTAAACGAATCATAAACCAAATACTGGTAAAGAATAAAAGACTTAAGGCCAATCTACTGAACATCAAACAACAAAGGCAACCACACTAACCTACTAAGTCTGAGACGTAAAGTTATAAAAATGTCATCACTTCAAACCCGTAATTAATTATATAACATGTTTGATAACATATATTTAATATTACATATTTATTAGAATTTTCCTAAGTCACTGATAATATGAATATTAGTCTCTAAATCCAGAAAATGTGTGCGAACACACGTTTGCTATACCCGAAGTTAATTCATACATTTGCTTTGGAATAACAGCTTATGGATAAAGACTCAAAAATAATTCGTATATCTGATATTGCCCGAATGGCAGGAGTTTCTACAGGAACTGTAGACAGGGTTATTCATAACAGAGGGCGTGTGTCTAAAAAGAATCTGGAGAAAGTACAGGAAGTACTGGATCAGGTAGACTACCGGCCCAACGTTATCGCTCAATCTCTAGCCTCTAAAAAACAGTACCATATTGTTGCTCTTATTCCGTCTTTTACCAAAGGCCAATATTGGGAAATAATGTCGCTTGGCATAAACAAGGCAGCAAAAGAACTGGAAGTTTACAATATACGCCTTACACAAGTATTATTTGATCAATACGACCCATCTTCTTTCGATAAAATCGCAGAAAAAGTTATTTCAGATGACGTGGATGGATTATTAATAGCAACCTTATTTACAGAAAGAGTAACTCAGTTATCCCACCAGTTGGATACATTGGGAATACCTTATGTATATATTGATGCGGATATTTCAGGCAATAATCAGCTGGCCTATTTTGGAACCGAATCATATCAATGCGGGTTAATAGCTGCTAAACTTTTGGTAGAGAAGTTGCCTGAGAATTCTGATATACTTATCGCACAGATATCAAACAACAATATTTATGATTCTACCCAGCGGAAAAACAGAAAGAAAGGGTTCCAAGACTATTTAAGGGAAATCAATTTCAAAGGGAATGTTCATCAGGCAATGCTTAAATTAAATGATGAAAATCATAATATGGAAGTGCTGGATAAACTCTTCAAAGAGAACCCTTTCATAAATGGACTTACAATTTTTAATTCTACGTGTTACCTGTTAGGAGAATATATTAAAGGAAGAAGGCTGCAAAAGAAAATATTGGTAGGGTTCGATTTGATCGAAAAAAATACGGACTTACTCTCTGAAGGAGTTATTACTGCTCTTATCGCCCAGCGTCCGGAGTCGCAGGGTTATTTTGGAATAAAGGCAATCAGTAATTATTTAATCTTTAAGCAGATTCCGGAAAAGGTAAACCTGATGCCGATTGATATATTGATCAAAGAGAATATAAAATATTACCTTAACAATAAACTATAAGTAATATGGGTCAGTAGTTAAAGTAGTCAAGTAGTTATCAATTGCATACTGCAATTTAGTAGTCAAGTAGTCAAAGCATTTTCTACTTAACTATTTAACTACTAATAAGAGAAGCGAATGATAACTACTTTAACTACTGATTTGAGTTAATAATTTATTCATCAATTAATAAGTATCTATCATGTATTTATGTGAACAAACATGGCGCTGGTATGGGCCAAATGATCCCGTAAGCTTATGGGACATAAAACAAGCAGGAGCTACCGGTATAGTAACAGCCTTGCATCATATTCCGAATGGTGAAGTTTGGACGGTAGAAGAAATTGAAAAGCGCAAACAGATGATTGAGGAAGTAGGTCTGACGTGGTCTGTTGTAGAGAGTGTGCCGGTACACGAACATATAAAAACGCAAACCGGTGACTACTTAAAGTACATCGAAAATTATAAAGAGAGTATACGCAACCTGGCAAAGTGTGGTGTAATGGTGGTTACTTACAACTTTATGCCCGTTTTGGACTGGACACGTACAGACCTGGCTTATACACTACCCGACGGATCAAAAGCACTTCGCTTTGAAAATTCCGCTTTCATCGCGTTTGACCTGTTCATATTGAAACGTCCGAATGCAGAAAAGGACTATACACCGGAAGAGATAGGCAAGGCAAAAGCCCGGTATGAGGAAATGAGTGAAGATGACAAAAAGCTGTTAGTGAGAAATATGATTGCCGGATTACCCGGATCAGAGGAAAGCTTTACCGTGGAACAATTTCAGGAAGCATTAGACAGATATAAAGATATAGATGCTGAGAAATTACGGTCAAATCTGATATTCTTCCTGAAAGAAATAGCACCTGTAGCTGACGAAGTGGGTGTAAAACTAGCCATCCATCCGGACGACCCTCCTTACTCCATATTGGGTTTACCCCGCATTATGAGTACAGAAGAAGACTTTAATAAATTGTTCGAAGCTGTTCCTAATATATCAAACGGTCTTTGTTTATGCACAGGTTCATTTGGTGTAAGGGCAGATAATGATCTTGCCGGAATGATGGAAAGGCAAGCTGACCGTGTTAACTTCGTGCACTTCCGCAGTACACAACGGGATGAAAACGGGAACTTCTACGAAGCGAATCATCTGGAAGGCGATGTGGATATGTATAATGTGATGAAGAGTCTGCTTAAGATTCAGCAACAGAGAAAAGTTTCGATACCGATGCGTCCCGATCATGGACATCAGATGATGGATGATCTGAAAAAGAAAACTAACCCCGGTTATTCATGTATAGGGAGGATGAGAGGATTGTCTGAATTACGTGGTTTGGAGATGGGGATTGCAAGGAGTCTTTATAGTGAATAAGATTTTATAATGTCATCCCGGACTTGATCCGGGATCCCCCGGACAGCAATTCTTCGAGGAGATCCCGGGTCAGGCCCGGGATGACAAAGACACTTCCTACAAACTTCTTTATCTTATAATTGGGAATTGCGCTATACGCAACGTAGTACACCCATAAGGAATTAATGTAATTTCTTCTACAGGTATATTATCAAATTGACGGCTATAAGTATAAGTGTAAGGTATCGGCCCTGCCATTTCATTATAGAGCGACCAGTAAGGAATCTTTTTAGCTTTCGCTTTTATAGTGACAGGAGCATTCTCGATATTCCATGGATAAGTTGAACTTACTTTCTCTTCATCAACAATAACTTCAAATACCTCATCTGCTTTCTTACGATCAAAATTCATCAGTCCATAATTCCAGGGAGAATCAGATGTTACCTGCAAAGCTCCTTTATAATACTCAGCATCTTGCTGCCTGTCGAACTTAACTTCACTCCAATTCTCCGACATTTTTAAAGCATATACCAAAGGACCACGTTCAATAGCAACAGAGGCTTCGTGCCAGGTGCTTACAGATATCTTCATCGGGAAATGAAGTGTGATTTTATCATTATTATTCCACTCCCGATTTAGAATAAGAACTGTTCCTGCTTCTGCGGTTTGGGTTTCATTGTTTACTGTTATGGTTGCTTGCTGACACCATGCCGGTATGCGCAAATGAAGTGGGAACCTGACTTTTGATACCTTTTTATCGAGTAAGTTAACAGTCAACTGTATTTTATCACTCATCGGATAGAAGGTTTCTTCCGTCACTTTCACCTGTTTTCCGTCGGCTACTTTGGCTGTTACTTCGGAAGGTGAATAAACCATAGCTGCAAGACCATTGTCATGCGTTGCATACCAAAGGTTTTGTGTGAACTTAGGCCAACCCTGGTGCATATTTGAAACGCAACAAGGGTATCCGGTTAACAGACCATACAAAATATCCGTGCCGTCATGATCCTGATCGAAGTTATGACGGTGGTGGGTTACCATCACCTGATTAGCCTGCTGATAATATTGTTTATTCATATAATCATCTGTAGTTTGTGTAGGCAATGCATTAAAGGCAACACGTTCCAGATGTTCGGCAAAATCAAGATCGCCCGTTATTTCTATCATCTTTTCAAGCGAATACATTAACTCGACTGCTGAGCAAAGTTCCGAACCCTGTGTAGGACAACTTCCGTGCAACTGCTCATCTCCACCATACATACCTTGTGCTTGTCCGTGGAACTGGCGAATATCGGAAAGCCCCCTTTTCACCGCATCAATATATTTAGGGTCACGGCTCTGCTGGTAGTATATAACCGGCTCTTTAATACCTTGTGCAAGGTTTACACAATGAATGGTATTTATCTTACGTAAATCACCACGGTCTATCATATCTACAAACTGATGGCTTTGCTTATGTATCAATTCTCCCAGTTCCAATAAGAAACTTTCACCGGTGATATTGTACAACCAATATACTATGTGCAGATTATCGCAAGCCCTGTATTCTGCCCAAAATGTCCAGTGACCTAATGGCTTCTCCGGTAAAGTATTAAGTTGATAACGGAAATAGTTGGTCATAAAGTCAATAATACGTTTATCATTTGTGGCTGAATAATATTGCTGCAGGATTTTCAGCATTACCATGCGCGGCCACCAGTCGCCCGAATTGTTTCGCTGTATACCCGGTTCATTCGGATAGTCTTTTGCCGGGCCAAAGAATCCATTGGGTTGTTGACTTGCCAAAGCCCATTCTACCCAGGGTTGTACTTTCGCTTTCAGTTCTTTATCATCCAGTATATAAGCAAGGGGCAGCAAACCGTCAATCCAGTATGGGCCACGCTCCCACTGATCTCCGTCTCCACCGAGCCATCCGTTGCGGGGCCCCATCACCTGAGGATACAATTTATCCATTTGCCCTGTTGCGCCGTTTTTTTGCCGTATCAGCATTTCCTGCAACCAACCTTTTGCTTTAATGCTTCCAAGAGGCAATTCCACATAGGGTTTGGACATTAAAGGATAACGGTTGTTGGAATAGTTAGGCACATTTACCCTTTCGGATGCACTAAGCTTTAAGCAAAATAATAACAATAGTGTGATTAATAAGTGAGGTGTTTTCATAAAAACTTCGTTTAAATAGAAGAGAATAAGTCAGAAAAGATTCTTAAGTTATTGTAATACAAATATACATTTTAATTCTGTTTCTGAAATACTCTCTTCTTTTTCTATCTATTATATATGCGAATCAGTAGTTAAAGAATTTACCGCTTTGCTAATAGTCAAGTAGTTAAGTAGAAAGAAAAGCAATAAATCATAGCCTTAAACTATAGCTGTTTATATGTTACCTGACTTTACTACTTAACTACTAAGGAGCAAAGCAACTGATAACTACAATTAACTACTTTAACTACTGATTCAGATTATGTATAAACCTATTGATTAACGTAATTCGGGTTTTGTTCTAACTTCGGGTTAGAATCAACTTCTTTTTGAGGTATCGGGAATACGGTCCGATAATCTCCATTTGGGGTATGAGACAGCCATTCCGCTTTTGTAAAATGACCAAAACGTATCATATCACGCCTACGGAATGTTTCACCTGCGAGTTCCCATCCAAGCTCATCGTAAAAACGACCGAACTGTTCGGGGTATTGCTGTGCCTGCGGAGTAAGTACAAAATTTGATACAACTCCGTATTTGTAGCCGGAGGGTGCCTGAAGCTGTGCCCCCGTAACGATTGCTTTAGACGGATTGTCTTTAAATGCCCTTTCCCTGACCTTAGTTACTATTCCGGCTGCATCATCAGCGAATCCCGTACGAAGTAAACACTCTGCTTTCATCAGGTAAACTTGTGCCAGCCTGAATAAAACATAATCATTGCTTAAACTGGCTTCTGCTTCCATCTCTACTTCATATTTTAAGAACCTGTATCCTTCCGCTTCACTGGTAAATATACCATCGGGCATTTCGTTGATGAAGATTAAGGGTTTATCACGCATATCATACGCACCCAAAACCGGTGTTCCGTCCATTGAATACTGCGCACCACTAAGCCAGGTATCACTCAGGCGCCCATCTTCCGGATCATAGGTATCTATAAACTGAGGCGTACCTTTATAAGCACCTGCACCCCAGGGGGTAGCCTTCATATTATAAGTTTTCTGATTGGCACCGTGCAAAGCTGCAAGATGATAATTGAAACCTGTAGCCTGTATTTTGTCATAAGGAATAACAAAAATGGTTTCTATCGAATTTTCATTGTTTGTTTTAAATATATCTTTGTAATCAGGTTCAAGATCGTATTGTCCTGAACTGATTATATCATCACACTCTTGTTTACATGCTTCCCATTGAGGTTGTCCGGCATATACCTCGGCGTTGAGGTAGACATTTGCAAGTAATGCTTTTGCTGCCCAGCGATTAAAGCGTCCGTAGTTAGCTGCACTTTTTTCGGGAGAAAGCGTAGGGATAACATCTTTCAATTCTTTCACAACAAAATCATAAATATCTTTCCTTGCAGTCTTGCCCGGCCTTTCTTCTGTGGTTTCGGTCACTAAAGGCACATCTCCGAAATTGTCAAGGATATACCAGTAATAAAAGGCTCTTAAGGTACGTGCTTCTGCAAGCAGGATGTCTCTGTTTTCGTAAGAAGCAATGGGAAAATCACTTTTCCCTATCATCTCAATTGCCCTGTTGCACAACATGGCTCCTTTATAGAACAGTTCCCACATGCGTATAACGTGTGCCTGCTCAGAGTTCCATTTATGCTGATGCATGCGGTGGAAAGTACCTCCGTCATTCCATCCCGAACCGTTTGCCGGGAAAACAGCCTCATCTGATGAGATAGCCTGTGCAATACAGGTTCCGAGACCTGCTCCTGCATCTGTCCAGCCCCGCAGATTATCATAAGCAGCACCTAAAAGCCTGGTTGCATCTCCTTCAATATATGTATAGTTATCTTCGGCAATTTCCGAATACATCTTTTCATCTAAGTTTGTACATGAGCCTAAATTCACCATCAAGCATACTGCTAAAAAGCAAACTATTATATTAAATCTGTATTTTCTCATAACCATCTATTTTTAAAAAGTAAACATTGCACCTAAAGAGAATGAGCGTGTGGAAGGATAGCGGCCCAGTTCGTCACAACCGGGATTCAATCCGTATAGTTTTACTTCGGGATCAATCCCTTTGTAGTCCGTTATAGTAAACAAGTTGTTTCCGGTAGCGTATACTCTTATTTTCTTCAGGAACTTATTGTTTATCATGATATTATAACCCAGGGTTATATTATCGATTTTCCAGAAATCTCCCTTTTCAACGAAATAACTCACATATTGCAAATCTTGCTGATCATTTAATACATTGCCGAATTTGGGTTTATAGGCATCTGCCAGCAAATTACCCCTTGTCAGGTTTACAGGTACTTCGTAGAACATTCTGGGCATATTGAGTATATCATATCCGAAAGCTCCCCTCATGGTGATACTCAGGTCAAAGTTTTTATAGCTGAAATGATTGTCCCAACTAAGGAAATGTTTGGGAAGCCCATTACCTATTATCTGACGGTCTTCCGGAACCTGGTCCTCGATTGATTTGGGTTCGCCGTTTTTACCTTCGATGATCCATCTTCCATCTTCATTGACTCCTATACTTTTAAAGCCCCAGAAATTACCCATTTTACCTCCTTCAAATATGCGGTGGGTAGGTTGTTGTATGGGTTCTCCCGTCCAGCCTGCATCTACATAACCGGATTCTACCTGGAATTTATCGTTCGAAAGTGTTTTCAGTTTATTTTTATTGGTAGAATAATTAAGTGTAGTGCTCCACATGAAGTCTTTGGTCATAACGGGAATCACCACAACCTGCACTTCAAGTCCCTGATTTTCCATCGTACCTGCATTGGCAGTTATTTCAGAGAACATATAAGGTGGAACGGGCACTTTATAATCCCATAACATATCTTTTGTCTGACGCCTGTACACATCTATACTACCTCTTATACGATCTTTAAGGAAACCATAATCAATACCGATATTCCACTCCTCTTTCTTCTCCCATCTAAGATCCGGGTTGGTATTTGATAAGGGTTTTATAGTAGGTATCCAACCATTCTCCGTTAAGAATTTATCTTTAGTAGTGAGCTTCCTGAGCGAAATATAAGGGTCATCAGGTACTGTGCCGGTAACTCCGAAACCTGCTCTCAGCTTCATAGTGCTGATTGCACTTACATCCTTCATAAAAGCCTCATTAACTATGTTCCAGCCTAAAGAGAAAGCGGGGAAATTACCCCATTTATTGTTCTTCCCGAATTTGGTCGAACCTTCATGACGTATACTTGCGGATAAAAGATAACGATTGTCATAGCTATAGTTGACACGTCCGAAGAAACCGATCAATTTGGATTCTTTCTTCTCTGAAGACTCTTTCGCCTCTCCCCTTTTCAAGGCTGCTCCCAGTTCCATATTGTTATAGGAATATAAGTCGGAAGGGAAATCCCAGTTCTGCATCCAGTAGTTTTCATATTGATTATCCTGATAAGAGTATCCGGCCAGTGCGGTAATACTGTGCTGGCTGAACTGCTCGCGATATTGTGCCGTTAGTTCCAATAACTTATCAGAACTGCGGGTAGTGCCCCGGGAGGCAAATCCGTTTTTCCTGTCTTTTACTGTTGAGATGTGTTTCTTTGTCTCGGTATATCCCCGGGTATCATTAAAGGTAGTATAAGACACAAGGGCTTTCAGGGATAATTGTTTCACAGGATCTAAGGTGACAGAACCAAAGGTTTTTATTTGGGTGTTTTTATTGATACCGTCACTTTCGTAAATAGCGGCAACCGGATTCATATATCCGTTCATTGTGGTATGTTCAACCCAGGTACCATCGTCATCTTTCAGCCTGTCGGTAGGATTACCAATAAGTGCAGTACGATAAATATTACCATTGAAACTGCCTCCATCGGCCAGCGCCTGATATTGCTGCTGACGTCCCATTATGTTAAAGTTAAACTTTAAAAGGTTATCCCACATAGAGTGATTTACCTCAAGGCGAGTGGTAAGCACATCATTATCAGAACGCTTTATAATACCTTCCGATGATTTGTAGTTGATGTTTGCTATATAGTTGGAATTGCCGATCCCACCGTGGAAACTGGCATTTGTTACGGATGTGATCGGGGTTCTCAATATTTCATCCAGCCAGTTAATATCATGGTCATAATCAATTGCACCGGGTTTACCCTGCGCTACCAACTCACGATATTGGGAAGCATTCATCATATCAAGCTTTTTCTTGATGGTTTGTATGGTGATGTACGATTGCACTTCGACTGTAGGCTTCACATCTCCCCGTATCTTCTTTGTCGTCACAAAGATAACGCCGTTATTCCCCCTGGTACCGTAGATAGCAGCGGCAGAGCCGTCTTTTAATATGTCTACACTTTCGATATCTTCCGGGGCAACGGTTGTAAGATCACCCGGAACACCATCGATTATAACCAGAGGAGAAGCATTCGATTTCATGGTACCCACCCCACGCAGCATAATCTGGGTGGTGGAAGTAGGATCTCCATCGGGAAGTATAACTCCAAGCCCTGCTACTTTACCTTGCAACAATTGCGCTGCATCCTGAACTGCTCCCTGTTTAAAAGATTCTTTTTTTACACTGGCTATGGAAGATGTCAGTTCGCCTTTTCTTTGAGTTCCGTAACCTACTACAACTACTTCATCGAGGATTTTCAGGTCTTCCTGTAAGGTAATCTTTAAGTTTGTTTTTCTTCTGTCAACTGTTATCTCCTGTGTCAGGAAACCAATATAAGATATACTTAAAATATCTCCCTGTGCCGCATGGAGGTTGAAGCTACCATCAACATCGGTAATAGTACCATTCGTGGTTCCTTTCACAACTATGCTTACTCCTGTAAGAGGCTCACCCAAATTATCATATACAACTCCCCTTACTACGATATCTGTAGTTTTTTGTGGTTGTGATATGATAGAAAACGTATTCCCGTTTCTTATAAAGTTTAAGGATAAACCGGGTAATATACGCCCCAGGAATTCTTCTATCTGCATATTCTTTGCAGAGATAGTTATATTTTTTCCTGCCGGCAATACGACATCACGATAGGTAAACCTAAAAGCTGTGTTTTGCTCTAACTTATCAAATATATTCTGGAGATTTTCATTGGTAACACTTATTGTTACCGACGAAGGTTGCTGTGCATACGTTTTTCCCATAGGAAGAATTAAGGATATGCAAATAAGTAAAAGGGGGATAAGCTTGTTTTTTTTATTACTTTTGCAAAAAAACAAATTACTTAGATTTAAATTTTTCATCAAATATTAATTTAAGATTGATACTGGTAATAAATTACATTCTTAAGTATTAATCATACGGAGCCGGGAAGTGGTCAGACTTTCCGGTTCCTTTCTGTTAACTAAGGAGCACGTGTTTTCATACTATTCGTATTAGGTTAATAATAAGTTCTCTTTATTACCTGAAAGTAATAAGTATCTTTCCATTTGTATCGGTATATGTGAAATCATAGTGCATTTGCAGAATTTTTAAAACTCCATTTGCATAATCTTCCTTAAAGCTACCGGTAAACAAATCCTGACTGCACTTTTCGATATTCTTTATTTCGATATCCACTCCATATCTCTGCCGGAGCTTACTTACAATTTCCTGAAATTTGACGGACCTGAATACTAGCTCACCTTTCAACCAGGCTGTTTCAAAATGTGTGGTGGTTTTCTTTATGTCCAATACATCTGTATCCTTATAATAAATTGCTTTTTCATTGGGTGATAACAGAATTGTCTTAGGTATCGTTCCCTTTGTTGTAAACCTGACTGAACCTTCGATCAGTGTAGTTTCTATTATATCTGAATTTTTATAAGCGTTTACATTAAATTTTGTTCCCAGTACTTTTATAGTTGCCGGTCCGGCATCAAGCAGGAAGGGTATTTGTTTGTTTTCGGTAACTTCCAGATAAGCTTCGCCTGTTAGCTTTATATTCCTGGTTTTCAACCCGTAATCAATTGGATAACTTATGGTAGTGGCAGCATTCAGGAAAACTTTTGTTCCATCGGGTAGAGTGATATCAGCCTTTTCTCCACTTTCGACTTTCATCATAACTTCCCGGGCTATGAAATCATTCAAACGCTTGTTATCTTTATAATAATAAACTTGGAAACCAATGAGAATAGGTAATAGTATAGCGGCTGCTATCAGAGCCACTTTTTTGAGGGTGTATCTTCTTTTCTTTTCGGGATTTATTTTCTTTACGATCAAATCCCAGTCTGTAAGACGATCCATCTTACCGTCATATTCTTCCCATACTTCCGAAAGTGTTTCGCCCAGCTCCTTATCCGACATTTTAAGTACGGAATCTTTAAGCCTTCTACGATCTTCAGAAGTTATTTTCCTTGAGATGTATTCATTAAAAAGATGACGAATATGTTTGCCCATGACATGTTTCATGATAGTGTTATATAAGTTAATACTGATTAAGAAAAAGAATCTACTATGAAAAAAGAATATTTTTTTCAGTTGAAGAATAAAAAGAAAAGAAGCAGGTAAGCAGGATCTATTTCTTTCTTTAATATATTCATTGCAGAAGAAAGTATATTGTAAACGGTTTGTTCTTTTATATCAAGTATAGTAGCTATCTCTCCGGAAGATAGTCCTTGCTCTTTACTCAATTCAAAAATTTCACGTTGGCGGGAGGTTAACTTGCTTTTAGCCACTTCCAGCTTTTCAACAAACTGATCGTAATCCAATTGCTGGGTTATGTCATTGTTGCTCAATTGCAGGTTGTCGCAATAATCAAGATAATCTTCAAAAACGGGATTGTTCAGTTGGCGTTTATATTGGTCGACAATGCTATTCTTTGATATTTTAAAAAGATAAGATTTAAAAGATAACTCCGGATTTATACTCTCACGGTTTATCCAAAGTTTTATAAATGTTTCTTGTAGTATCTCTTTCGTCTGGCTTTCAGACCTTATCAGCCCAAAAACAAAGCCATAAAGATTACCGTAATAGATGTCATATAAGATTTTGAAGTCTTTATACGATCCTTTGCGCAATCCTTCTATGTGTTTTTTATAGTCCATTTAAATAGTAGCTTGCCAAAATTAAATAGATTAAGTTATATATGCAATATAAGTATTAAATATATTTGATAATCAATTTAATATGCTCGTACTTACAATTAATACAAAAGAGTAAGAAAAACAGCACACCCCGAATTAAAAGGAATTCTATTTTTGTATCAAAAAAACTTAATAAACAAAGACATAATTGTATACTATTTTCGATTTTAAGTATTTTTCTGACTTTGGCCTTTACCCCTTATTTTTTCTGATTTTGCTCTCTAATTTTAAAAGATGAAATGGATAATTTAGATAATAACTTTCTATTTACTGTGTCAAAACAGACAACTATCAATCTTTCATTGTGACATAAAAATGAATAAATCAAATTCATTATGTCTTAAATTACGAAATATCTTAAAACAATATCATTTCATATTTCAATTATTTATCTCTTTTTGAAAAAACAAAATGGCTTATAACTCTTATAAAATTTCTTTTTTTCATTCGGGATATAAACACTGCATTCAATTTTGAATTGCTATTTCTGATTTTTAAAGCATTTTAGTTATTTGAATAAATATTTTTTATTCCCTGAAAGCAAAAAGTAAATTATCATGAGAAGCATTCGGACTACCGCCGGAAAGTTATACCACTATTGCCGGAAAGTACACCCTATTACTACCGGAAAGTGTATCAACTTTCCGGTAGTAGTATTACCCACTTTTAGGAGATACACCTCCGGCTTTTCGGCTGTAATACCCCCCTGTTTTATATAGTAGTAGGGTATACTTTTATATAGTAAAGAAACCTCGTTTCACAGATAGTTATATCACGCTCCAGCGATAATTGCTAAATAAGCCGGCGCCAGAATTAAATACAAAAATAGCAAAGTGGATAATTTCAGATTAAGGCAAGTGTATCGTTTTTTGCTCCTGGCAAAAAATAAAAATGTAAATATAAAAATAAATTCCCTCAATAATATTGCTATATCATCAAGGGTTAATATTTGATTATGGGGTATCGCTTAGATTAAGTTCGTTTATCAAATGAGAGGCATTACTGTATTTATCCATAATATATAAGGCATACCGGATATCAACTCCAATACATCTTTGATACTTAGGTTCAAAGATCAGGTCTCCGCTCATTGCTTCCCAGTTGCCATCAAAGGCTAATCCTATTAAACGGCCTTTTGAATCGAACATACCGCTACCTGAGTTTCCACCGGAAATATCATTGTCAGAAACAAAACATACATTCATTTCTCCGGTAGAATCGGCATATTTTCCGAAGTCTCTTCTTGCTAATAATTCAAGTAAAGCGGGCTGAACCTCAAAATCGCTGTCACCTTTATATTGGAGAACTTTCTCGAATATACCTTTTGTAGTGGTAAAGTATTTATAGTGTACCGAATTTTGCGGTGCATATCCATTAACTATACCGATACTTAGCCGCATTGTAGAATTGGCATCGGGATAAAAATTGCGTTCATTTTCCATCTGGCGGATTGCCTCGTTTAGTAAACGTTCATTTTGCTCTATATTAAGAGAAGCCTCTTCCATGCTGATATTAAAATCGTAAAACTTAACCAGTAAATCCAGAGCTAGTTTTGCTGCGGGATCATCAAACAAAACGAAAGTACTGTCATTTTGCATTAATGCTTCAAAGCCTGCGGGAGTGGTCAGTTTGGAATTCTGATATAAATAATCGATATATCTCCGGTAATCATTTCCATATTCATTCCGGATGGTAGTGTAGACTTCGGGAAGGTATATACTATCTACCTCATTATAATAATTCTCCAACACGGCTATGAAAACTTCTTTATCAATTGAAATATCCATATTATTGTAAAGATCCATCAGTCTGCCTCTCTCCCTTTCCACACTTGCACTATCATTCTCAAAATCAAAGTTTAATATGCTAAATGTTATTGCGATCAATTCGGGAGAATTTAAGAAAGTCTCCATAAAAAATGCAGATGCACGGGCAGGGTTTCTACGATTTCTGTAATTCAAATCCAAATTGGTAAGGATGTGAAGATATTTAGATCTCTCATCGGGGCTTTTCTGTATCCATTGCTTTAAATTCTGCTCAAGTTCTTTTTTCTGTTCAACTACTTCCAGGTTTTCTATGGCTTTATTCATGCCGATACTATTCTTCCAGTAATTTGCACTGGTAGCATACTTAGAGGAATATTTTATATGTATCGCATCATCCCTTTCCATCGCATTTTTCCAGATAGACTGCTTCACTCCCCTTACATTAATCATAGCCGCATTATCCGCATCCCTCCTTTCAATAACACCATAAGAGGACAGATAACGTTCTGTTCGTCCGGGATAACCCATTGTCATGCAATAGTCTCCTTCCTGATATCCCGATAAGGAAACCGGAATTACATAATCAGGTTTATAAGGTACATTCGATGCCGAATAGTTTGAAGGCTGATTGTTTTCGTCTGCATATATCCTGAATACAGCAAAGTCACCTGTATGACGGGGCCATACCCAGTTATCCGTATCACCACCGAATTTCCCTACAGAAGAAGGTGGAGCATATACTAAACGAACATCGTTATAATCTTTATATACAGACATATAAAATTCATTACCATTGTAATAAGGACTCACCACATATCTCAACAGAGAATCTTTCTGATACCCTTCATTCTGAATTTCAACAACCATCGAATCTACAAGAGCATTCCGTTGTGCTTCCGATATATCCGGTGGAAGTGCATTTATTATGCGGGAGGTAACATCTTCTGTCCTGATAAGAAAGCTGACATACAAATCTTCATTCGGCAGTTCTTCATTCTTGTCTTTTGCTACAAACCCGTCTTTCAAATAATCATTTTCAACAGAGCTATGTTGCTGGATAGCCTCAAATCCGCAATGGTGATTGGTAAATACTAATCCGTCATCTGATACTACTACTCCCGAACAAAAACCACCGAAACTCACTACTGCATCTTTCATGGAGGGACGACCGGCATCGTATATCATACTTGAAGGCATTTCCAACCCTAATTCTTTCATCAACCGACGTGTTTGCTCATTCAAGTAACCCGGCATCCACATTCCTTCGCTTCCATGTGCCAGAAACAACGGTAAAAGGAAGAGCAGTATAAATATCTTTCTCATTATCAGCTTATTTTCTTTTTTAATCTATATTCTTTACTCCTGTTACATCATTATTTCTTTATCAACCGATTAATAACCGGAATATGGCGTAAAGGAAAATCTTTCTTTATGATATATATTATGAATACGAACAGTAAAACGGTACGGAACATCAACCTGGGGAAAATATTATCAATTGGTATATACATACCTAACAAATATAAAACTATTGCCAAAGCCCCATAACCGGCTATGCGTTTTATATCATACTGGATAGGATATTTCTTTTGCCCAATTATATAAGAGAGTAACATAGCGACTCCGTAACCGGCAAGTCCGGCCCATGCACATGCCATATAGCCGTAAATCGGTATAAATATAATATTTAGTGCAATTACAATGATACAACCAACAAGAGAGAAGTAAGCTCCCCATTTGGTTTCATCAATCAACTTGTACCAGAAGGACAGATTAAAGTAAATTCCCATAAAAAGCTCGGCCATCATAACAATAGGCACTACATCCAGACCCACCCAGTAATCTTCTGCTATGATATATTTTAATAGATCGAGATAAAACATAACCGCCAGATAAGCAAATAATGCAAATATGATAAAGAATTTCATTGCATTGGCATATATATGCCTGCTGTCTTTCTCTTTATTACTGCCAAAAACAAAAGGCTCATAAGCATAACGGAATGCCTGCGTAAACATAGCCATGATCATGGCAACTTTACTGGCAGCACCGTAAATCCCTAGCTGTACACTTGCTTCGGGTGTTTTACCCATTACAAAAGGAAAAATAATCTTATCTACAGTCTGATTCAAAATTCCTGCTATACCTAAAATTAATATGGGGAAAGAATATTTTAATATCCTTTTATGAAGTTGCTTATCAAAAGTAAGTTTAATCCGTAATTCGGGAATGAAGAAAAAGGTTATTCCTAAAGTACATATTAAATTGGCTACAAATACATACCCTACACCATAATCCGGATTATAGAACCAGGAAACCAGATCCGGATAGTTTTCATAAATCCGAGGTGCCCAAACAATTAAAAACAGGTTTAAGAGGATATTTGAGAATATAAAAAGCAACTTTAAGCATGCAAACTTTATAGGTCTCTTTTTATAACGCAGGTATGCATACAGTATACTTTGGAAAGCATCTAAAGCAACTACCACTACCATCATTCCTATATATTCGGGATGGTCACCATATCCTAAGAAATTAGAAATAGGCTCCAGGAGAATAAAACATATAAGAATAAACAAAAGAGAGGTGCTTCCTACAGAAATAAGAGTAGTTGAGTATACCGTTTGAGAATTCTCATCATTCTTATTGGCAAAACGGAAAAAGCCCGTTTCCATCCCATAAGTCAGGAAAACCAAAAGGAGTGCCGTGATGGAATAGACATTAGTAACAACTCCGTATCCTCCGGAAGATGCAGAAAAAGCTGATGTATAAAGCGGGACTAAAAGATAATTGAGAAATCGACCTACAATGCTGCTTACACCATAAATAGCAGTATCTTTAGCTAATGATTTTAGTCCGGCCATTTATTCTATTAATTAATCATTAAACAGGGTTCGCTGACTGTTGTAGATACTTCGCCCCAAATGTTTATAAGCCAGTTCCGTTACTTCGCGACCACGGGGAGTTCGTTTCAAAAAACCTTCTTTAATAAGGAATGGTTCGTAGACCTCTTCAATCGTACCGGCATCTTCACCTAAGGCTGTAGCAATGGTAGTCAATCCTACAGGACCACCTTTAAATTTATCAATAATAGTACAAAGTATTTTATTATCGATCTGGTCTAATCCGTAGCGGTCTATATTTAAAGCTTCGAGTGAAAAACGTGCGATTTCAACGTCAATATTGCCGTTTCCTTTTACCTGTGCAAAGTCTCTGACACGACGCAATAATGCATTGGCAATACGGGGGGTACCACGGCTTCTCGATGCAATCTCGGAAGCAGCCTCTTCCGAACAAGCTACATTTAAAATATCGGCAGAGCGCCGGATGATCTTCGATAGAATATCCGTATCATAATATTCCAGATGGAGATTAATCCCAAACCTCGCCCTCAAAGGAGCTGTCAGAAGACCGCTCCGGGTCGTAGCACCCACCAGGGTAAAAGGATTTAAATCTATTTGGATACTCCGGGCGGAAGGTCCTTTATCAATCATAATATCAATCCGGTAATCCTCCATAGCAGAGTATAAATATTCCTCTACTACAGGTGACAAACGATGGATTTCATCGATAAAAAGCACATCATTACTCTCCAGACTTGTAAGTACACCAGCCAAATCACCCGGTTTGTCCAGCACAGGACCTGAAGTTATTTTAAAGCCAACCCCCAATTCATTAGCAATTATATTGGATAAGGTAGTCTTTCCCAAACCGGGAGGTCCATGTAAAAGCACGTGGTCAAGAGCTTCTCCGCGCATCCTGGCGGCCAGAACAAATATACGTAGATTTTCCACTACTTTATCCTGACCGCTAAAATGCTGAAAGGTTAATGGCCTGAGTGCATTTTCATAATCCCGTTCTTTGCTATTTAATTGAGGTTCGCGTATATTAAAGGTATCTTCCATTTTGTACAATAAATATAAGAAGCAAAGGTATAAAAGATAAAACACATATTATTTCATTTTTAAGAAAACATAATAAATAACCACATGAATTGAATATTTATATATAGATTAAAGATAGAAAAAATGTTCGTCACCTTCATTTTTATTTAAAAAAAGATATATTTGCACACTTTTTCACAGCTTAATTGAATATATCCAATACTATTAATATATAATCCTACATAAAACATTATGTTTTTTCTTGCAAAATTTATGAATCACATTGACACAATATAAATCAATTAACAATCACTTTAATTTAGAGAAACACTAATAACTTGATATTTTATTACATCAAATTATTTCATTTTGTCACAGACTTAGTTAATTATTACATATAATACTAAGTTAAAAGCATAAAAAAATTATAATTATTAGGAAATATATTGTTCTTTTGTATTTAATTATATCTTTGCCATAATTATTATAAAATGATACTAAAGTTTAATTTAAATATGTAAATTGAAAGTTTATGAATTATTGTTTACGCCTATTCCTACTATTCTTCTTTATCTCCTCTGTTGCTTATGCGCAGCAGACGAATGTGAAGGGGACGGTTATCTCTGGAGACGATAATGAACCTATTATCGGAGCATCCGTTACAATTAAAGGAAATACATCTGTTGGTACAGTTACTGATTTTGATGGAAATTTCGAATTAAATGTCCCTGCAGGGGCCAAAACTCTTGTCATTTCTTACATAGGGATGAAAACTCAGGAAGTAGCGGTCAGGCCTGTGGTAAAGGTTACTTTGGAAAGTGATGCTCAACAGCTCGGAGAAGTTGTGGTAACAGGGATGCAAAGGATGGATAAGAGATTGTTTACTGGGGCAGCTACTAAAATAGATGCCGATAAAACAAAATTAGATGGTATGGCAGATATTAGCCGGGGCCTAGAAGGACGTGTCGCAGGTGTATCTGTGCAAAATGTTTCCGGAACTTTTGGTACTGCTCCTAAAATTCGCGTTCGTGGCGCAACTTCAATTTACGGAAGTTCAAAACCATTATGGGTCGTTGACGGAGTTGTGATGGAAGATGCTGTAGAAATGAATGCAGATGATCTATCATCCGGAGATGCAACAACTCTCATCAGTTCAGCTATTGCTGGTTTAAATGCAGACGACATCGAAAGTTTTCAAATCTTAAAAGATGGATCTGCTACGTCTATATATGGAGCAAGAGCAATGGCCGGTGTGGTAGTTGTTACGACAAAAAGAGGAGCCGCCGGCGTTAATAAAATCAGTTATACAGGAGAATTTACTACACGTATGAAACCTAATTATAATGATTTCAACATGATGAATTCTCAAGAGCAGATGAGCGCCTATAAAGAAATGCAACAAAAGGGCTGGTTAAATTTTGCAGAAACCTATAGAAGAGCTGATAGTGGGGTATATGGTAAAATGTATGAATTAATGCATAGTTATCAGGGGAACGGTACATGGGGATTAGAGAATACAGTTCCCGCCATGAATGCTTACCTAAGAGAAGCAGAAATGAGAAACACGAATTGGTTTGATGAACTTTTTAATGTAAACTTAATGCAAAATCATGCGGTAAGTATAACTTCAGGTACTGAAAAAGCCAGATATTATGCTTCTTTAAGTTTAATGAACGATCCGGGATGGTATAAAGAAAGTTCTGTACAACGCTATACAGCAAATATGAATGCTTCTTTTAACTTATCGAAAAAATTAACTTTAAGTTTATTAAGCAATGGTTCTTATAGAAAGCAAAAGGCTCCAGGCACTTTAAGTCAGGAAATCGATGCAGTAAATGGTGCCGTTAAACGGGATTTCGATATTAATCCTTATAGCTACTCATTAAATACTTCGCGGGCATTGGATGCAAGAACTAAGTATACGCGTAATTATGCTCCATTTAACATTCTTGATGAACTTGACAACAATAATATGGAATTAGATATAGCAGATATGAAATTTCAAGGTGAGTTAAACTGGAAGCCAATTACAGGCCTTGAGTTGAATGCCCTAGCTGCTATAAGATATCAAAATACCTCACAAAGACATGATATAATGGATGATTCTAATCAAGCCTCTGCTTATAGGGCAATGGGGGATGCAACTATTAGAGATAAAAATCCATTATTATATACTGATCCGGATATTTTAAATTCTTTACCTTTTACTGTTTTACCACAAGGAGGTATAATGGATAAAAGAGAATATAAAATGTTAAGCACTGATTTCCGGGCAACAGGAGCGTACAATACCAGTTTTAACGATATCCATATAATGAATTTATTCGCAGGTATGGAAGTCAATTCTATTGATCGTAACCAATATTGGTCAAGAGGATATGGAGAACAATATACAAAAGGCCGGGTTCCTTTTTTTGACTATAACATGTTTAAGCAATTAAGCGAACAAAACAGCTCCTATTTCAGTGATGATTTTACGAAATCCAGAAGCGTTGCTTTTTTCGGAATGGGTACCTATTCTTATAAAGGCAAGTATACTATCAATGGAACAATACGTTATGAAGGAACAAATAGAATGGGTAAATCCCGCACTGCACGCTGGTTGCCGACTTGGAATGTAGCAGGAGCATGGAATGCACATGAAGAATCTTGGTTTGAAAATCTATCATCTGTCCTTTCCCATACTACACTAAAAGCCTCTTACAGTTTAACTGGAGAACGTGGCCCGGCATGGGTTACTAATTCTGCAGCCATATTTAAACAAGAAACTCCGTGGAGACCGTCTGCAAATGATAAAGAATCTGGGATGGTTCTCGAAATGCCTGCTAACCCTAACCTTACTTATGAAAAGAAAAATGAATTCAATATCGGTGGTGAATTCGGCTTCTTAGAGAATAGAATCAATTTTACTATTGATGCTTATTGGCGTAATAATTTTGACTTAATAGGTCCATTATATACTACCGGGGTAAGTGGGGCAATCAATCAATATGCAAATGTTGCTGAAATGAAAGGACATGGTATAGATATATCTTTATCAACAAGAAATATCGTAACCAAAGACTTTACATGGAATACTGATTTTATATTCTCTAATGCACGTACTGAAATAACTAAGCTGGATGCGCGTAGCAGGATTATAGATTTAGTCGCAGGCGCGGGTTTTGCAAAAGTCGGTAGTCCTAGTAGAGCAATATATTCTATTCCTTTCATGGGATTAAATGAAGAAGGTCTGCCAACTTTTCTATCTGAAGATGGAAAAACAACAACAGTTACAGGAATTAATTTTCAATCAAGAAATACTGATTTCTTAAAATATGAAGGCCCTACAGAAGCTCCCATTACAGGAAGTCTAGGTAATATTTTTACCTATAAAGGATTTAGATTGAATTTATTTATTACTTATTCTTTTGGAAATGTTGTACGTCTGGATCCTGTGTTCAGTAACGAATATACAGATTTAACTGCAATGCCGAAAGAGTTTAAAAATAGATGGGCAACTGCTGGAGATGAAAATTTAACTAATATTCCTGTCATTGCAAGTAAAAGACAAAATCAATTATATCCCGAATTACAATATGCATACAATGCATACAACTATTCAGATGCCCGTATAGCAAAAGGTGATTTTATAAGAATGAAAGAAATATCTTTCGGATATGAATTCGTAAGAAAAGCGTGGATGGATAAATTAGGTTTAACAAGTTTAAATATGAAATTACAAGCTACCAATTTGTTCCTTATTTATGCAGACTCAAAATTAAACGGACAAGATCCGGAATTCTTCAGGTCAGGTGGTGTAGCTGCACCAGTACCAAAACAATTTACTTTTACTCTTAGATTTAGTTTATAAAATGTTAAGAAAAGAATTTATGTTAGCAAAAAGAATAATCCTATTACTATTTACTGGAATTTTAGGAATTAGTTTATTTACCTCCTGTAATGATTTTTTAGATGAGGTACCTGATAATAGGACAGAGATAGATAGTAAAGTAAAAGCACAAGAACTTTTGGTTTCCGCTTATCCAAAAGGTGCAATTGAAACACTGGGAGAACTAATGTCGGATAACGTTACAGATAATGGTCCTCTTTATGGTTTCTATGACAGGTCAATTGAGGAATATTATAGATGGGAGAATGTTACTCCAATAACACAAGACACTCCTTACTATATATGGAATTATTGTTATAATGCGATTGCTGCTGCTAATCATGTTTTAGCATATGTGGAGAGAGAAAATGATCCGGACCTGAACCCTTTAAAAGGAGAAGCATTAATATGCCGTGCGTATACACATTTTATTTTAGTAAATGTATTTTGCCAGCACTTTAACAAAGAGACAAGTTCAACAGATCTGGGAATACCTTACATTGAAGATGCCGAAATGGATATTACAGCCGTTCCATCAAGGGGAAGTGTAAAGGAAGTATATGAAAAAATCAATAAAGATATAGAAGAAGGCTTACCACTAATTGATGATAACGCATATCAATCAAACGTTATCAAATATCATTTTAACAAAAAAGCCTCTCATGCATTTGCTGCACGATTCAATTTATATTATGAAAATTATGATAATGTAATAAAGTATTCAACAGTAGCATTAGGAACAGACCCCACTAGTGTTTTAAGGAATTTTGATGATTATAAAATAGTAACCTCTGCAGAGGATATAGCAAAATTATATGTAAGGCCATCCTTAGAATGTAATCTATTATTATCCCCATCAAGGTCTTGGTGGCCTTTTAGTAACCAATATGGAAAATTTTGCAGATTTGTACATAATAATAATAAAACCAGAAACGAAACTTATTGGGCACCAGGACCTTGGGGAAGCACCAATAATTTTATTCCCGGAGACTTCCTTTTTGGGTCAGACCAACTGGTTTATTTCCCTAAATATACTGCGTTTTGGGAAATTTTGGATGTTGTGACTCAAAGCGGTTATATGCATATAGTTACCACAACCTTCACGACAGATGAGACATTGCTTACCAGAGCAGAAGCTTATATGATGAAAAAGGATTATGGAAAAGCAACTACAGATTTAAAAATGTGGTATGACTCTCATACAAAAGCAGGCGCACCCGCGTTAACTGAAGAAAAAATTAACGATTACTATAGTACGGCTTCTCCCAATATTGCACCAGAGATTAACCCTAAATTTGTAATTGAAGAGGGGGAACAAACTAATTTTGCACATTGTATTTTACACTTCCGTCGTTGTGAAACTGTCCATCAAGGGTTAAGATGGTTTGACATAAAACGTTATGGCCTGCAAGTTGTACATCCCATTTACGGAGGAGAAGATTTAATATTAAAACCTCATGATTTAAGAAAAGCAATACAAATTCCGGATGCCGTTATCGGAGCTGGTCTGGAAGCAAATCCAAGATAATTACAATTAATATGAAAAAAATAATATTTTATCTACTAGCTTTATCTTTTACGATAATAACCTCTTGTTCTGATGATAAACTAGGACCAAGTATCTTTGATACAGAACCATTACCTAAAAATGAATTTGATGAATGGTTGGAAGATAGTATTAGATCTCAATACAATATAAGATTTAATTATAGATGGGAAGATATTGAGTCTGATATGGAATACAACTTAATACCAGCCGACTACAATAAATCATTTGAGCTTGCTAAATTAGTTAAATACTTATGGCTGGGTGCATATGATGAGTTGACAGGTAATAGGGACTTTTTGAGCATCTATGTACCCAAAGTTATTCAATTAGTGGGTTCCCCTGCCGTAAACAAAGATACTCAAACAATTGTGTTAGGTACGGCAGAAGGAGGCTTAAAAATCACTTTGTACAATGTTAATGCACTGAATCTGGTTAATCCCGATATTGAAGTATTAAATGAATATTACTTTAAAACAATGCATCATGAATTCGCTCATATATTACATCAAACAAAAAATTATCCTGTAAGCTATAATGAAATTTCTGCAGGTAATTATTCTTCCGGTGGATGGCAAAATCGTTCTGAATTAGATGCATGGAAACTTGGATTCGTTACCAACTATGCTAGTAAAGAACCGCAAGAAGATTTTGTAGAGGTTATTGCTAATTATGTTACAAATCCAAAGAAATGGCAAGAAATGATGGCGAATAGCGCAACTGATGTTGCAACAATCAATAAAAAATTTGAAATAGTAAAAGAATGGTTAGACTCTTCATGGGATATAGACATCGATCAGTTAAGAGATATAGTAAGTCGCCGTTCAGCCAATATTGATAATATTTAAAAAGTCCTGCTATGAACAAAAATATATTATATATCACTTGCATTCTATTTGCTTTCATTAGTTGTGTAAAAGAGGAAGATGAGATTTTTTCAAATTCTGCTGATATCCGGGCTGAAAAATTAAATGATAAATGTCAGGAGGCACTAACTAATGCTACTAAAGGATGGATTATGCAATACTTTCCCAATACAGAATTATATGGAGGATACAACTTATATATGAATTTTACTGAAGAAGATGTAGAAATGAGACATGAATCCGATTTCAGTAAATCAGAAATAAGCAAGTATTCTATGAGATCAGATAATTCTTCAGTGTTAAGTTTTGACACATACAATTCTATATTACATCAATATTCTGACCCTGGAAAAGATGGTGTCGGATATGGAGGAGATTTTGAATTTGTAATCAAAAATGTAACAGACGACTATATCATTTTGAAAGGAGTAAAAGGAGGAGATTTTATATTTATGAATAGAATTCCAGATGAAATGACCAGAGAAGAGTATTTTGATAAATTAAAAGAATTAAATACTATAATTCCACGCATTACTTCTGAGATTTATTGGTATTTAATATCAGATCAAGATACATTATTTTTACGTATCAATAAAAATGAACGAAATTTTTTAGCTTCTGGAAGTAACGATTTTAGTAATTCAGAATCTGTATCTATTGTTCCAACGGTTAATGGAGTTCAATTCAATCCTCCACTATTTTTAAATAATAAATCATTCGATTCTTTTACTTTAGAAAACAAAAGCAAACTAATAAGTGACAACAAAGAAATCTCAGCAGAAATTATTGGAGAGAGTATGGGGGATTTCTTCTCAAAGACGATAAACAAAGGTATAATATCTTTAATACAAGAGAAAATTGATACAAGTGATAAATTTAAAACCACTTATGATAAAATATTAGCAAGTGTACAAAGTAAAAACCGAACTTTAACTCAGCTTACCCTACAGAGTAACTCTACTTACGGGAATATTCTGTTTATTGAAACAGTGACTAATACTAATCGCAAGACACAAGGCTTTCTTCTTTTTGAAAATAATCAAATTTCAAAATCTGAAATAGCATTAAATTTTAAAGGATTTGAAAATGGCTATGATGAAAAAATTCCAGATTTAAAAAATGGGAAGAATTACTATGATTCTTTTGATGGGATCGCTGAATTAACAAAAATATTGAGCAGTAAATTTACTCTAAGTACTAGTAATCCTTTAAATCCTGGTACAATAAGATTTACAGATGCAAATGATAATTCTATATGGTTTGAAGCTTCAGTTAATTGATTTTAAAGGTATCTTTTGATACAAAATATTAATAAAAAAGTTACATTATGAAAAAAAATTATCTTTTATTAATTGCAATGCTCCTTTTTGGGATAACAGTTGTTGCACAACAAGCAAATGAGATTCGTCTGAAAAGCTCTTTAAATCCTTCTTATTCTAGTAATCAAAAAGTAGAACAGATAAAAAAATTAAATCTACAAAATTCTTTTATAAGTAATGGGAAATCATCAACTCATTCTACATCGCTTAAAAATTTTAATTTTTTAAAGTCACCTAAAAGTTATACTAGAGCTGATTTTTCCGTATACTATCCTCGCCCAATTGGAGTGTATCTTGCTGGACTAGATGAAAAAGGAAATGGTTATATTCCCTTATTTCTTGCACCAGCTAGAGAATATATTCCTTTTTACGTTTACTCCAATGATGAAACTAAAACTGCAACATACAATTGGACAGTAAATAATGGTAGTGTATCTTTAGATGAATTAACAGAAACTGATGGAACATTAAATTTTGAGCGAGAAGTTCCTGGGTTATCTTATTATATGCCAGAGCTTAATGGAAAGCTTGGGACAGCATCAGCTACCTACAAATACGGTTCTGAGGAAGATAGACAATTCTTTTTAGCTTCTGATCATAACAATTATCCTCTAACAAATGCAGATCATAATACTGGAGGATTATATGGAAATTGGGCTCAAAATGAATATTTCGGAACAGGTTATATAAAAAATAATGTGCCATGTGATGGAGTGTTAACAATATTCCAAAGGCCAATTGCACCTTTATATGTATCGGGAGTTGATATTATTGCTGTACCTGTAGATCAAAATTCCCCAGTCATTCCAGAAGGCAAGTCACTCACTGTAGAAGCTTACTACTTAAATGAGAATGGAAGTATAGATAATAAACTTATTGGTTCGGGAACAGCAAAAGCAGAAAGTGTAAAAACAGGAGCCTTAGGTAGCTTAATACATTTTGATTTTGTAGAAGAAGAAGACGGATTTATTGATTTGGTTCCTTTAGTATTACAAGATAAAGCTTTTGTAATAATGATAAAAGGAATAGATCAGTGTAATTTAAAAGTTCTCCTTTCTGGTCACACAGATGTTTGGGGAGGTTCGGCATATACTATACATGGTAATGATTTAAATTACTTTGAAACAGAACCAGGTTCTGAATTTAATGGAGCAGATATATGTTTACAGTTAACTGGTAGATATACTTGTTTTGATTTATTGGAAGATACCAATAATAAAACTATTCCTGTATCAGGTGGACTAGCTGCTGATGCTGATGGTTATAATGATTTTGTTATTATCTCTACCTATGCTGTAAATGACGGAGAGACACATGTCCAAATCCTCGAAAAATCCGATTGGTTAACAATTTCAGCAGATAACACATATTTTGAAGACCAAGCAGCTGTAATGTTTTTTATAGAAGGAGAAGCTTTACCTGTAAATCTTGAAGGAAGAGCAGGATACGTTAAACTAGGTTCTTATGGAATGAGTTGTACTTTAAACGTAACTCAAGGAGACGTTACAAATATTTCAGATGTTAAATTAGAATTGACTAAGGCTGTTCGTAATGGTGATAATTTTGATTTAACATATCCTACTGGAACTAATTCTGTATCTATTCTTAATGCTTCCGGCCAAGTTATAGCGAGCTATAATCTTACTTCTAATGGAAAATTCACATTACCTACTGTAAACCTTACCAAAGGACTTTACATATTAAAATTCGAAGGTGAAAAAACTACAACTGTTAAGATTGTGAAATAACATATTCATATAAAGTAATTTATTTTGTTATAAATAGAAATCCGGTATCTTTGTATACCGGATTTCTTAACTATAATAACCACTAAACAACTAAGCAATATATGAAAAAATTTATTCTTTCATCATTTCTATTATTTGTTATACTTTCTTATAGCAATGCCCAACTCCCTTCCGTACAACTAAAAGATATTAATGGCAAAACTATTAATACATCAACCCTTAGCAATGAAGGTAAACCTTTTATTATAAGCTTTTTTGCTACATGGTGTAAACCTTGCTTACGCGAATTAAAAGCAATTCATGAAGTTTACCCTGATTGGCAAGACGAAACAGGAGTAAAAGTTATAGCTATCTCAATCGACCAGGCGCAAAATATCAATAAAGTTAAGCCTCTTGTAGATGGAAATGGTTGGGAGTATGAGGTATTACTTGATCCTAATAGTGATTTTAAAAGAGCTCTAAATGTTAACCTTATACCAGCCGTATTTATTGTAGATGGCAATGGTAAAATTGTAGAAAGTCGTAACGGATATACAGATGGTTCCGAAGAGCATCTGATTGAGAAAGTACGCGAACTTATACGAAAATAAATAAACTATGCATAAGTCAAGAGTAAGAGTTACACTCCTGTTATTGCTAATATCCAATATTTACATCGTTGCCCAAATTAATATTGGGGATAAAGTAACCTTAAGCGGAAGCCTCCAATCAGATATACTTTTTCCCGAATATGACGAAAGTATTGGTACTGAAAACTATTCTGAGTGGGGATTGACAAACACATATTTAGACTTAAACTTAATGAGCAAATATGTAAGTGCAGGAGCAAGATTTGAGTATCTTGAACACCCACTTCCCGGATTTGAAAAAGATTTCGCAGGATGGGGAGTTCCATACTTTTATGCTATGGGTAAATATAAAAATGTAGAATTAACAGTCGGTGATTTTTACGACCAATTTGGAAGTGGACTTATATTCAGAACTTACGAAGAAAGAAGCTTAGGCATTGATAATTCGTTAAGAGGAGGACGACTAAAATTTCAGCCTTACAAAGGAATAAATATTAAAGCCCTTGGAGGAAAACAACGTCGCTACTGGAAGCACAATGATAGTTTTGTATGGGGCGGTGATGCAGAACTCAATATAGAACAGTGGAGTTCAAAAATGCAGGAAACTAATACATATTTAATGATTGGAGCTTCTTATGTTGGAAAGCATGAAAAGGATCAGGATTTATATTTTTATTTAGAAGAAGATGAAACTTTCAATCGTTTAAACTTACCCTTAAATATTGCTGCTTTTGATTTTAGAGTCAGATTTCAAAAAGGTAATTACAGCTTGCTTACCGAATATGCAATAAAAAATAATGACCCATCCGAAGATAATGGATATATTTATAAAAAAGGAAGTGCAGCACTATTATCAGGTTCCTATTCCAAGAGAGGAATAAGTGCTATTATACAAGCAAAGCGTAGTGAAAATATGTCGTTTAGAAGTAAACGAGACATGCAAGGAATCTCTTCTTTCATCAATCATTTACCAGCATTTACAATGCAACACACATATGCCTTAGCTGCAATTTATCCTTATGCAACTCAACCTAATGGAGAGTGGGCTTTCCAAGGTGAATTTAGTTATAATTTTAAAAGACGCAGTATTTTAGGTGGAAAGTATGGTACAACTATAAAAATTAATGCTTCTCATGTACGTCCCATTGACAAAGAGGAAATCCTAGGAAGTGGAATGATGGGGAAAAATGAATACACATCTTCTTTCTTTAAAATGGGAGACTTAACTTACTATCAGGATATTAACATCATGCTAGAAAAAAAGATTTCCCGTTCATTTGGATTAAATGCTATGTATATGAATCAACGTTTTAATCCAACTATAGTAGGGCATGCAGAAGATATTATAACTTCTAATATATTTATTTTAGAAGGAAAATACCAATTAAATAAGAATCTAACATTTAGGACCGAATTACAATATCTTGCAGCCAGCAATTATCAAGGGGAAGAGGAAAATTTACTAGAACGCTCAAATCAAGGGGATTGGATGTACGGACTATTTGAAGTCTCCATTGCTCCTTCCCTAATGTTCACTGTATCTGATATGTATAATAGTGGAGTAACAAAGGAACATTATTATATGTTTACAGGAGTATATACTTATAAATCTCACAGATTACAATTAGGATATGGACGCACTCGGGCTGGATACGACTGTTCTGGCGGTGTTTGCCGTATGGTGCCAGCAAGTAAGGGGTTTAGAGTTAGTTACAATTTAAATTTCTAGCTATAATGAAATACTTTTCAACATTACATATCATTATTTTATTATCCTTTTTTGCTTGTGATAATATAGCTGAAGATGAAAGAAGCTCTGTTGTGGAAAATGTAAATTCAATACGTACAGTATTATTAGAAGATTTAACAGGACAAAATTGCATCAATTGTCCTCAAGCTGCCGAGTTAGCTTACCAGATGCAAAAAGTATTTAATAATAACCTTGTTATTGTTAGTATACATGCTGGACCATTTGCATTAAAGACTTTTAAAACAGAAGCAGGAACAGCATATCAGGAAAAATTTTATCCGGGCTTGGACAAACCTTATCCAGCCGGTATGGTAGATAGAGCCGGATTTGATGGGAATTCAATAACTGTTAGCAGTATTATATCTAATTGGAAAACATACATATTTAACCGTACTCAAGACAGCAATATACCAATGCTAAATATGGATATTTCTTGCCAATATAACTCTGTCAGCAATGATTTTACAATAAAAGCTTTTATAAACGGACTAAATATCAACTCCCCTTTAAAATTACAATTGTGGATTACAGAAAGCCATATAATAGCTCCGCAAAAATCGGGAAACGAAACTATAAAAGATTATGAGCATAATCATGTTTTAAGGGATGCGATAAACGGTATTTGGGGTGAAAAACTTGATTTAGAATCCGGTCTTCAAGAATACATAAGTCCATCTTATTCTTTAGAAGGGAAAAATTGGATAAAGGAAAACATGAATATAGTTGGCTTTATCTATAATGAAAATACATATGAGATTCTATGTGTTAAAGAAATACCAATGTTAAATCACTAAATATTATAAGCCTTATGAGAAAAATTACTTTACTTGTATTATTGACTTGCATTCTAAATGGCTACTCTCAGTCATTAGTATTCACCCATAATGGAAAAGTGTTGGATAATAATGCGAATATCACAGAGTCAGCCATTGATGAAATGAATGCAATACCTGCACATGCTTTTGTTAAGAATCAAAGTGCTTCCGCTATAGAAGCAACACTCACATTAACAGTTTTAGAAGAGCCTATTGGAGCACAGGTAGTCGGTTTTTGCGGATGGGGATCTGACCAATGTATGCCCGTTGCTTTTGGTAATCCCTATAGCCGAACAACAATCATTAACGCTGGGCAGGAACTCGATCCAGTTATAGAAGCAATGGAAGTTGTAGAAGAAAACACACTTGTAAAGACACAATACAAGTTGACCTATAGTGAACAAGAGATCATATTAAATGTAACTTTTGCCGCAGGAACATCAGATATAAAAGATATTAATTTGAATAATTCATTAAAAATAAATACTGGAAACAATATAACTGAAATAGAATATAATTTTGATAGAAATACAAATCGACAAATCGTTATTTACAACTTAACCGGTAAGCAAATTTGTTCTCGTTCATTAACTGAAAAACAAGGCTCTTTATCATTAAACAATATTAGTAAAGGAATTTATCTTTGCTCTATACAAGAAAATGGAAATATTGTTAATACGCAAAAATTCATTGTTCATTAAATGAATGAACTTAAAAAAGTAATCATATGAAAAAAAATTTACTCTTACTAGGTTGTATCTTACTAGCTCATACAATGTATGGCCAAAGTAATTTTGTAAAGTCTAATCAAACCGTAAAATTAGATGTTACTGAAAAATCTCGCACAACTGAAGATCATGTTGCATTAGCTTACTGTTTAGATGAGTTAAATACAAATGGAATCGGTTTAAGGGTTGCGGGTACTCTAGAAGCTGCTGTTTATTTTCCTGCAGATAAACTATCTCGTTTAGAAGGGAACTCTATCAAATCTATCAAAATAGGAATCCTTGATTCAAGATTTTCAAATATAACAGTTTGGATAACAAGTAAACTAGGAGAGAAAAATATATATTCTCAGAATGTTCCATCAGTTGTAGCCAATTGGAATGAAATAGAGTTGACAACTCCCTACGTAATAGATGGATCACCCATATATGTTGGTTTTACTGGTACACAACCAAATGGTGTTTTTCCATTGTCTCTTGTTGGAGAAGACATACAAGGGGGAGCTTATATTGGTACAGGAAGTGCTAGTTCATGGGAGAACCTTTACGGCGGTGGATATGGATGTTTGAGCCTACAATGTATAGTTACAGGTGATAATTTACCACAATTAGATATGAGCCTAGAATCAGTTGAACCTGTATATGGCCAACTTGATCAGGAATTTAAACTATCAGGTATTGTAAAAAATAATGCTGCCAAAATCGTAAATAGTTATGACCTTACATACCAAATAGGTAGTAATGAGGCTATCAGCCAAACAATAGAAACAACTCTTGGAAATAATAATATTGAAACTTTCTCAATAGACGGAGTTATCCCTATGGAACCAGGAGAATATGATTTAACTGTTACCATTGAAAAAATAAATAGCCTGGATGATGAATTCGTAACGGACAATACACTTAATACAACCCTAAATGCTATAAAATTTGTGTATCCTAAGAAAATAGTTGTAGAAGAAGGTACTGGTACATGGTGTGGGTGGTGTCCACGTGGTATTGTAGGTTTGGAAGAAATGCATAAAAAATATCCTGATTCTTTTATTGGAATTGCAGTACATAATGGAGATCCAATGACCGTAACAAGTTATAGTAATAGTTTAGGTGCTTATTTCTCCGGCTATCCAAATAGTATCACAAATAGAAAAAGGAAAAATATATCCGATCCTAATTTTACAGACTTAGAAAATATATATTTGAATGAAATGGCAATTCCTGCTGATATTGGAATTTCTCTTACTGCTAATTTTAAAGATGAAACTAATAGTAAAATAGTGGCACGGGCTACAACTACTTTTGGCTTCGAATCTACCACTGCAAACTATAAAATAGCTTATATTCTTATGGAACATAAAGTTTCAGGCTATAATCAAGCAAATAGTTATGCCGGTGGAGCAAATGGGCCTATGGGAGGATTTGAAAACTTACCTAAATCAGTTGCAATTGATTTTAATGATGTCGCGAGAGGGATCTATCAATATAATGGTATTACAGGAAGTATTCCAACAACTGTCAATGAAAATACTCCAATTACTCATGAGTATGAAATAACAATTCCTTCAACAATTAAAAACAAAACAGAATTGGAATTAGTTGCAATACTCATTAATGGAAAGACCGGAGAAATTATTAATGCAGATAAAAGCGAGATCTCACCTTCTACATCAAATATCAATCAAGACATTACTACTAATTTCGTTGCTAATATATTTGTATTAAATAAGCAATTAAATATTGAAATAGATAAAGAGGGTGAATTTTCTATTGATTTATATACAATTGGTGGACAAAAGGTATTAACAAAAGAAGTTTATATTTCTGGTAAGAGTATAATTCAGATTCCTGCATCGGAATTAAAAGGGATTTATCTGATAAAGATAAATTATAATGATGATTTTGTTATTAAAAAAATTGTATTATAATACATATTCAAACTGAGATTTATAATAAAAATAGGGGTAAATATAAAATTACCCCTATTTTTATTATTGCTTTCAATATTAATCTTACCCCTTACTCGCCCTCTTCCTCTCATTCTCATCCAGAATAATCTTCCTCATCCTCATACTCTTCGGCGTCACCTCCACATATTCATCCTCTTTTATATACTCCAAAGCTTCCTCAAGCGAGAAGACCACAGGAGGAATAATCCTTGTTTTATCATCCGCACCCGAAGCACGCATATTAGTCAGTTTTTTCGATTTAGTAACATTCACCACTAAATCCGTTTCCTTAGCATGTTCACCTACTACCTGACCAGCATACACTTCATCCTGAGGAAAGACAAAGAAACGACCGCGATCCTGAAGCTTATCAATTGCATAAGCAAAAGCAGTACCCGATTCCATAGCAATTATCGAACCATTCACACGACGTTCGATATCACCTTTATAAGGCTGATATTCCTTAAAACGGTGTGCCATGATAGCCTCACCTGCAGAAGCAGTCAAAACATTCGTACGTAAACCTATAATCCCACGTGAAGGCATATCAAATTCAATATTAACACGGTCACCTTGAGTCTCCATAGAAGTCATTTCTCCTTTACGGCGGGTAACCATATCAATCATCTTACTGGCATATTCCTCCGGAACACTAATTGTCAATTCTTCAATCGGCTCACACTTCTTACCATCAATGGTTTTATAAATTACCTGAGGCTGTCCTACCTGCAATTCATAACCCTCACGACGCATTGTTTCAATAAGAACTGAAAGATGCAATACACCACGACCAAAGACAGTCCATTTATCCGAATCTTCACTTTTTATCACACGTAAAGCGAGATTTTTATCCAACTCTTTTTCCAGACGATCATTGATATGCCGCGAAGTAACATATTTCCCTTCTTTGCCGAAGAAAGGAGAATCGTTTATTGCAAAAACCATACTCATAGTAGGTTCATCAATAGCAATGGGAGGAAGTGGCTCGGGATTTTCATAATCACAAATTGTATCCCCTATCTCAAAACCTTCTATACCAACGATTGCACAAATATCACCGGAAGATATAGAGTCAGTTTTTTTCCGGCCCAGTCCTTCAAATGTATGTAGTTCTTTTATTTTTGATTTTACCAAATTCCCATCACGTCTGGCCAAAGTTATATTCATTCCTTCCGTCAGAGTACCACGATGGACACGGCCAATAGCAATTCTTCCCTGATACGAAGAATAATCCAAAGAAGTAATTAACATCTGGGGAGTTCCTTCCAACATCTTGGGTGCCGGAATATGCTCGATAATAGCATCAAGCAGAACTGTGATATCTGTAGCAGGCTCTTTCCAATCTAAACTCATCCAGTTATTTTTTGCCGAACCGTATATTACAGGAAAGTCTAGCTGGTCTTCCGTTGCATTCAAACTAAACATCAAATCAAACACCATCTCATATACTTCGTCAGGACGGCAATTTTGCTTATCTACTTTGTTTACAACCACTATTGGCTTCAAACCGATCTGTAATGCTTTTTGAAGAACAAAACGAGTCTGAGGCATAGGCCCTTCAAAGGCATCTACGAGCAATAAACAGCCGTCGGCCATATTAAGTACACGCTCTACTTCACCCCCAAAGTCGGCATGCCCCGGAGTATCAATAATATTAATCTTTGTGCCTTTATAATTAATGGATACATTTTTAGAAAGAATGGTAATACCCCTCTCCCGCTCCAAATCATTGTTATCCAGAATCAATTCACCTCCTGCCTGATCATTACGAAACAGATGACCGGCTAACATCATCTTATCGACTAAAGTTGTTTTCCCATGGTCAACATGGGCAATAATTGCAATGTTTCTAATATTTTGCATATAATACCTAATAATTTGGGCGCAAAGGTACGATAAAATATCCAATAGTACTCTATATCAGACTATAATGTCTGGTGAAAGAACTCTAACATCACCTAATAAAATTAATATGAACAGGGAATTTATTTAACCTAAAGCCTTGTATATTAAAAGATAATATCTATCTTTGCACGCTCAAAGATATTTTATTTATAAATAAACAAAGTCAAAAAACATTATGTATTTAGACGCAGCTAAAAAACAAGAAATCTTTGGAAAGTACGGAAAGTCTAACACTGATACTGGCTCACCTGAGGCGCAGATAGCATTGTTTTCATACCGTATTTCTCACCTGACTGAGCATATGAAGCTCAACAGAAAAGATTATAGCACTGAAAGAGCCTTAACCATGTTGGTGGGTAAACGTCGCCGTTTACTTAATTATCTAAAGGATAATGATATCGAGAGATATCGTGCCATCATCAAAGAATTAGGACTTAGAAAGTAAGTTTTACTTGCAAAAAGATTTTAAAGGAGTGTTTCGATTTAAAGAAATACTCCTTTTTCTTTTCACTCACTTCGCTCAAGATTCAAACTTTTACTTCATCAGTTTCGAAGATAATTATAGAAACCTTCTAAATTAACTATAATATCAGACCAAATATTTTAGCAACTAAAAGATTTATGTATTTTTGCGGGTATTAGTTACGAATTATAAATATTATTATATGGATAACACAAAGATTGTAGGCGAAAAGATAAAATCACTCCGTGAAACTAAAGAAATTACAGTAGAAGAATTATCAGAACGTTCCGGTCTTTCGCTTGAGCAGATTAATCGTATTGAAGAAAATATTGATCTTCCTTCTCTGGCTCCTCTAATAAAGATAGCACGTGTATTAGGTGTACGGTTAGGTACTTTTTTGGATGATCAAACTGAAGTAGGACCTGTGGTGTGTCGGAAATCAGATACTTCAGACACTATAAGCTTTTCTAATAATGCAACACATTCTCGTCGACACATGCAATATCATTCGCTCTCAAAATCGAAAGCAGATAGACATATGGAGCCGTTTATTATAGATGTTGCCGCTACCGGCGAAACAGATTTCATCCTTTCTTCCCATGAAGGTGAGGAATTTATCATGGTGATGGAAGGTATTATGGAAATAAGTTATGGAAAAAATACATACGTACTGGAAGAAGGAGACAGCATTTATTATGATTCTATAGTTCCTCATCATGTACATGCATACGAAGGTCAGGCAGCAAAAATACTGGCTGTAGTATATACGCCTATTTGACACATACAATAATCATATTAATACATAAAACACAGATAGCAATCTCTTTGAAAGAGGTGTTAACTATAAAAGGGAATTGTCAATACCCTATTTAATTCCTATAAAAAACTAACTATGCAGTTATTTGAAAGAACCCTGGGTGACTGGGTTGAATATTGGGCAGAGAAAACCCCGGATAAAGAATATATTGTTTATTCAGATCGTAATCTGAGGTTTACATGGAAAGAGTTTAACGAGCGTGTAGATAAAATGGCAAAAGGACTTCTTGCCATCGGAGTTAAAAAAGGTACACATGTAGGAATCTGGGCGGCAAACGTGCCGGATTGGCTTACTTTTTTATACGCTTGTGCAAAGATTGGTGCAGTCTATGTTACTGTAAACACCAATTATAAGCAATCTGAATTGGAATATCTTTGTGAAAATTCAGATATGCACACACTCTGCATTGTAAATGGCGACCGTGACAGCGACTTTGTAGATATGACATATAAAATGCTTCCTGAACTAAAAGACAGTCAACGCGGACATTTAAAAAGCGAACGGTTCCCGCATATGAAAAATGTTATATATATCGGGCAGGAAAAATACCGGGGAATGTATAACACGGCAGAAATACTCTTGCTGGGAGACAATATAGAAGATACCCATTTGGAAAATGTGAAGAAAGAAGTTAACTGCCATGATATAGTAAATATGCAATATACTTCCGGAACAACCGGTTTTCCCAAAGGTGTAATGCTCTCTCATCATAATATTGCAAACAACGGATATCTTACAGGTGAGCATATGAAGTTTACAAACGAAGATAAGCTTTGTATATGCGTACCTCTTTTTCACTGCTTCGGAGTTGTATTGGCAACAATGAACTGTCTTACTCATGGAAGCACACAAGTTATGGTAGAAAGATTTGACCCACTGGTTGTGCTTGCTTCAGTACACAAAGAAAAATGTACTGCTCTTTATGGAGTTCCTACAATGTTTATTGCAGAATTGAATCACCCGATGTTCGATATGTTTGATATGTCCAGTTTACGCACAGGTATAATGGCCGGGTCACTTTGTCCGGTTGAACTAATGAGACAGGTACAGGAAAAAATGTATATGAAAGTAACCAGTGTATACGGCCTTACCGAAACTTCTCCGGGAATGACTCAAACACGGATTGACGACTCATTTGAAGTAAGATGCAATACCGTAGGTAGTGAATACGAATATACAGAAGTCAAAGTACTTGATCCGGAAACCGGAGAAGAATGTCCGGTAGGTGTACAGGGAGAGATGTGCTGCCGTGGATATAATGTGATGAAAGGTTATTATAAAAATCCGGAAGCAACGTCCGAAGTTCTCGATAAAAACGGCTTTTTACATTCGGGTGATTTAGGTATAAAGGATGAAGACGGCAATTACCGTATCACAGGAAGGATCAAAGATATGATCATTCGCGGAGGCGAAAACATTTATCCACGGGAAATAGAAGAATTTCTCTACAAAATGGATGGAGTGAAAGACGTGCAGGTTGCCGGTATCCCGTCAAAAAAATACGGTGAGGAAGTAGGTGCATTTATCATTCCAAAAGATGGTATTGAGATGATGGCAACTGATGTTACCCAGTTTTGTAAAGACAAAATAGCACGATACAAAATACCTAAATATGTATTTTTCATCAATGAATTCCCAATGACGGGAAGCGGTAAAATACAAAAATTCAAATTAAAAGACTTGGGAGTGCAGTTATGTAAACAGCAGGGAATAGAAATCATATAATATTATACTACAGGTCATATATTCATGTATGATTTATCATTTTATCTAATTAAGCAGGGATAAAAATATAAATTAAATAATAGACTCCGTATTATTAAATACTTTACTCTGTATAGTTAGTCCGGTTCACGAACGTGAAGTGTGTACTTCACCCGTGTGAATCGCATAGTTCACGAACGTGAATCATATAGTTCACGATCGTGAACCATACTAACCTTCAGGAGAGGACATCTTAATCGATAAGAAAAATTGTTTAATGAAAAGGAGTTCCATCTTATAAAGTGTTGTTTGTCACTTGCTACTTTCTCAAAAGAGACTATAAACACAAACAAATAAGGAAATTATTACAACAAACTTAAAACTTCACAGAAAATAATATCCCTTACCTATCCCAATAAAAAGAAAATTAAAACAATAATTCAATAGATAGAAAATACCCTAAAAAGCCCGCATATAATTAAAAAAAATAAATACATATTGGGCTGCTACTCAGAAAGTCTTATCTTTGCTTCCCTAATTATTTACTAATATTAAGTTATTAAGATGTCTAATAAATTATTCTCTGATCTGCCTTATAAAGTGGCAGACATTACGCTTGCAGACTTTGGTCGCAAGGAAATCGATTTGGCAGAAAAAGAAATGCCCGGCCTGATGGCTCTTCGCGAAAAGTATGGAGAATCAAAACCTTTGAAAGGCGCCCGTATAATGGGCTCACTACACATGACAATCCAAACTGCAGTGTTAATTGAAACTTTAGTTACATTAGGTGCTGAGGTTAGGTGGTGTTCATGTAACATATATTCTACACAGGATCATGCTGCCGCAGCAATAGCTGCCGCCGGCGTTCCGGTTTTTGCCTGGAAAGGTGAAACACTGGAAGATTATTGGTGGTGTACACTACAAGCATTAACTTTCCCCGGCCACAAAGGTCCAAATGTAATCGTAGATGACGGTGGTGATGCTACCATGATGATACACTACGGATATGAAGCAGAGAAAGATGCTTCTATTTTAAACAAAGAAGTATCTGCTGAAGATGAAAAGCAACTATATGCTATACTAAACAGAGTACTGCAAGAAGATAACGGGATATGGACAAGGATGGTACCTGAAATAAAAGGAGTTTCCGAAGAAACAACAACAGGTGTACACCGTTTGTATCAGATGTTTGAAGAAGGAAAACTCTTATTCCCTGCCATCAATGTAAATGATTCTGTTACTAAATCTAAATTTGATAATTTATATGGTTGCCGCGAATCATTGGCCGATGGTATCAAACGTGCTACAGACATCATGATTGCAGGTAAAGTGGTGGTAGTGTGCGGTTATGGTGACGTAGGCAAAGGATGTGCAAATTCTATGCGTTCTTATGGTGCCAGAGTATTAGTTACGGAAATAGATCCGATCTGTGCTTTGCAGGCAGCAATGGAGGGATTCGAAGTTGTTACAATGGAAGACGCTTGTAAGGAAGGAAATATTTTTGTTACTACTACCGGAAATATTGATATTATCCGGATCGACCATATGGAAAAAATGAAAGATCAGGCCATTGTTTGCAATATTGGTCATTTCGATAATGAGATACAGGTAGAAGCTTTAAAAAATTACTCTGGTATCAGGCATTTAAATATTAAACCTCAGGTAGACCAATATTTCTTCCCTGACGGACATTCTATCATTTTACTAGCCGATGGTCGACTGGTTAATCTGGGTTGTGCTACAGGTCATCCATCTTTCGTTATGAGCAATTCTTTCACCAATCAAACTTTAGCCCAAATTGAGTTATTTAATAACGATTACGAACTAAACGTTTATCGATTGCCTAAGCATCTGGATGAGGAAGTTGCCCGACTCCATCTTGAAAAAATTGGAGTTAAACTCACAAAACTTACTCCGGAACAAGCATCTTATATAGGGGTTAATGTTGACGGCCCTTACAAGGCAGACCATTATAGATATTAATATACTACTTAATCAGTTTCTTCATTGAAAACGGAGAAACTGATTTTCCATCTCCTGTTTTTATTCACATATTTTATAACTTATGAAAGAGATATTCAAAAAAATATTACCAGACTTAATTGTTGTTATAATCTTTGCTGCCATATCATTCGCCTATTTCTTTCCTGCTATTACAGAAGGAAGAATCCTTTTCCAACATGACTCGGCAGGAGGTGTAGGATCTGGTCAAGAATCTAAAGAATATTACGAACGGACAGGAGAACGTACAAGGTGGACAAATGCTATATTTGGCGGAATGCCAACTTATCAGATGTCTCCAAGCTATGACTCTACGGATTCATTAAAATTTGTAGAAAAAATATATCATTTATACCTGCCAACTTATGTATGGTATGTATTTATCATGCTTTTAGGGTTTTATATTTTAATGAGGGCATTTAACTTTTCAGTATGGCTTTCTGCCCTGGGAGCTATTATTTGGGCATTCTCATCCTACTTCTTTATCCTCATCTCAGCAGGACATATATGGAAGCTGGTCACTTTAGCATATATTCCTCCTACTATTGCCGGAATTGTACTGGTGTACCGTGGAAAATATTTATGGGGAAGCATTATTACAGCTTTATTTATTGCTCTTCAAGTACTTTCCAATCATATTCAGATGACTTACTATTTTCTTTTTGTTATCCTGTTTATGGTTATTGCATTCTTTGTTGACGCTTACAGAAAAAAAGAAATACCCCGCTTCATAAAAGGAAGTCTGATATTAGTTGTTGCCGCATTAATAGGAGCCTCTATTAATTTATCCAATTTATATCATACCTATGAATATAGCAAAGAAACTATGCGTGGAAAATCCGAACTGGTTAAACCGAATAGTAATGACCAGACAGACAGCGGACTTGAACGCAGCTATATTACACAGTGGAGCTATGGAATAGGAGAAACATTTTCATTATTAATACCTAATGTAAAAGGAGGCGCCTCCGTACCATTAGCTGAAAACGAAAAAGCAATGGAAAAGGCAAATCCTATGTATGCCGGTATATATAGCCAATTGGGACAATATTGGGGAGAACAGCCTTCAACGTCCGGCCCGGTTTACGTCGGAGCATTTGTCATGATGCTTTTCATTTTGGGACTGTTTATCGTAAAAGGACCGATGAAATGGGCTCTATTAGCTGCTACTCTCCTATCGATACTTCTATCATGGGGTAAGAATTTTATGGGTCTTACAGACTTTTTCATCGATTATATCCCCATGTATGATAAGTTCAGAGCAGTCTCTTCCATTCTGGTAATTGCTGAGTTCACCATTCCTCTTTTAGCAATTATGGCTTTAAAAGAAATCATAACTACGCCTCACATCTTAAAAGATAAAATCAAATATTTATATATCAGCTTTGCCTTAACAGGAGGTATTGCCTTGTTATTTGCTATTTTACCCCGGCTATTCTTTTCATCATTTATTCCGGCAGCTGAGATGAACGCTCTGCAATCCGGACTTCCTGCTGAACACCTGGCTCCTATTCTTAGTAACCTGGAGGAAATGCGCATTAGTATATTCACTGCTGATGCATGGAGAAGCCTCATCATTATTGTGATAGGTACTGTATTATTGATGATATACAATTCGGGTAAATTGAAAGCCCGCTGGCTGATTATTGGTATAACAGTTCTTTGCTTAGGCGATATGTGGAGTATTAATAAGCGCTATCTTAATAATGACCAGTTTGTGGATAGCTCAGTAGCTGTAACAACGTTCAAGAAAACTCCAACAGATGAATTCATATTGCAGGATCAATCACTTAATTATCGTGTGTTGAATTTTGCAGCCAATACTTTCAATGAAAATAATACAGCCTACTGGCATAAAAGCATAGGGGGATATCATGCCGCTAAACTTCGCCGTTATCAGGAAATGATAGAATATCATATCAGCAATGAAATGAACTCACTTCGACAAGATGTAGTGAGAACGGGCGGAAATATGCTTGAAGTAGATCCAAATAATTTCCCGGTATTAAACATGTTAAATACTAAATACTTTATATTCCCTGCTGCTGAAGGGAACACAATACCTGTAGAAAATCCTTATGCTTATGGGAATGCATGGTTTGTCGATGAAATAAAGTATGTAAATAATGCAAATGAAGAAATTGAAAAGATCAGTGAAATTGATCCTACCCAGACAGCACTGGCAGATATTAGTTTTAGAGAAGAATTGAATGATGTTCATTCTGCCTATAAAGACTCTTTGTCTACAATTACACTAACAAGTTATGAACCTAATCATCTTACTTATAATTATTCAACAGCACAAGATGGTGTAATTGTATTTTCCGAAATATACTACCCTACCTGGAAAGCTTACATTGATGGTAACGAAGTTCCATTTGGAAGGGTGAATTATATTTTAAGAGCGATGAATGTGCCTGCCGGACAACATCAGATAGAATTTATATTTAAACCTACCTCTTTGACAGTAACAGAAACTATAGCATATACAGCTTTAGTAATTCTTTTAATAGGCTCTATTATAGGACTAATATTAAGTTTCAGGAAGAAAAAATAATATAATTAAGGCATTTCTTATTTTTCAATTAAGCAAGTAAGAAATGCTCTTTTACCGTTTAATAATCATACGGATTACAAACCAGATATGGTAAAGTATAGTTGAGCATCTACCATAATACTTAACCATTATAGAAAACCGCTCTTTAAGAGAAGCTTTCTGGTTCCGGGTGGTAAGACCTTCTTCTAAATAATCAATAATTGTGAGCTTTGTATTATAAATGCTTCTTGCTTTCTTAAGCATTCGAATACTCCAATCAAAGTCAGAGGAAAAACGATAGTCCAGATTATAGCTTTCAACCAAAGCTGCTTTTACAAACAATGCTTGATGACACACAAGCATTCCATTTTTAAAACTTTTCCAGGTAAGTACTTCAGGAGCAGCAAGACGCCGTTTCCTTAAAAAATTGTGTTCGCTATCAACAATTATAGTTTCACCATAAAGAATATCAGGATACTCTAAAAGAATACCTGAATTCATTTCTTTAAAAACTGAATCTATAATTAATTGCAAAGTGTTCTCTCCGTGGAAAGTATCCCCTGCATTCAAAAAGCATATATAATCACCTGTAGCCAATTCAATACCCTTATTCATTGCATCATATAATCCTCTATCAGGTTCACTTATCAAAGACTTGATATGAGTTTTATATTTCTCAACAATATTAAGAGTATTATCTTTAGAATTCCCGTCAACAATTATATATTCAATATTTTTATAAGTTTGACTTACTACACTCTTTATAGTAGCCTCTAAAGTAGATTCTGCGTTATAAGTTACTGTGATAACAGAAAAAGTTGGGTTCAATTCATTATCCATTTTTGGTACGAGTAACTTTGTTATAAAGGCTTATATATCTCTTTGCAATAACGCTTTCTGAGTAGTTGGTAATAACCTTTCTGTGCGCTTCCTCACTTAAAGCTTTATATTCACTTTCATTTAAAGCCCAATAAATACCATTGGCAAAATCTTCAGAAGATTTATATTTAGCCACATATCCATTATGAAGGTGATCAATCATTTCCGGAATACCACCGACATTAAATCCGATACAGGGAACACCACATGCCATTGCTTCCATAATCGTATTAGGAAGATTATCTTCCAGTGATGGAATCAGAAATAAATCTACCGCATTATATATACTAACCAGTTCTTTTTCTGTAGTTACATAACTTTGTGAATATACGGGGAAAGGAATCAACTCCTGTAAATAAGAGGATTGATTTCCAAATACCACTACTCCCAATTCATCTTTCATTTGAGGATATTGTTCAGCCAATAAGTTACAACTTTCGACAAAATAATCGATACCTTTACGTTTATCTGTAATCTTTAAAGCTCCAAATAGTAGCAATTTCTTATCCTTAGGCAATACCAAACGCTTTCTGGCATCTTCTTTATTTCCTGGCTTAAAAAGATTAGTATTAATGGGATTAGGTATATTTGTAACCATTTGACCGGAAAGAAGCTTACTTTTTTTCGCCTCATTTTCCAGCCATTGACTACAAGCTACAAACGTAATATTGGATGACTGATAAATATCTTTCTTCTTTTTAAAGACTCGATAAGACAAATCTTTTTTTCCTGATTTGAATAAATAAGAGCAATTTCTACAATGTTCTAAGTAGTTTTCACAACCACGGCTATAATGGCAGATACCTGTACAAGGCCAAAGATCATGCATTGTCCAGATAACCGGTTTACCGGAATTAACTATTTTCTCCAAATTTTTTAAAGATAACATACCTTGATTTATCCAATGTAGATGTATTACATCTGACTGGGTAAATTCAGGAAGAAGAGTTATATCAGTACCTGTATTAGCTATATCTACAGCAAACAAATTATTTCTTTTAAACCAGTTAGCTTTCCAGATTACAAACCTTTCCCAGACAAAATTCCATATATTCTTCCAGGATTGTCTAATCTTCACAACGCTAATCTGATCCGTCTGCTTATCTCTTACAACTAATTTAGCTTTTATACCATTATTTTTAAGTGACTCCATTAAGCGGGAAGCAGCAATAGCTGCGCCGCCTATACGTTCAGATGTATTTATTAATAAAACTCTCATTCATTAATTTTTTTAATATAATACCCAAGAATTCATCCCCAATTTATTTATTTGCCACAATCACAATATATGGAGATAATAAACGACATTTGACAGGAAATAGCTTAATAAAATAACTAAGGGTTTTAGTTAAGCTCCTTCCTATTTTATTTTTAAAAGTAGGCTTAGGTTCTAACCAAACCATTGGTTTCCTGGTGTAGTTTACTTTTATATTTTTCAATTCTAATTCTTTCAAGATACACAAAAGTTTCTTTCTTTTCATACTTTCCAAATTATGAATAGACAAATTCTTACGATCGAAAAGGTATTGAATCATGCCATTTAACCCCCTGAGATTAGGCAATAAAACTAACAAGGTACCATTTGTTTTTAAAAATGATACATGTTTTTCCAATACATCTTTTGTATCTATAAAATGTTCAATAAATCCCAATGAAAATACTATATCATATTGGTTTTTAGTTTTATAAGTAAAAAAATCATTTTCGATATATTTTATTGTACCTACAGGAATACCATTTTGTGTCTCTATTCTGTTAATTATCGAAGGTTCTACATAAAAATCTAAAATAGTAACATCCTTACAACAGTTTTTATAAATATATGAAGCATTAATTCCAGGAAACCCACCAATCTCAATAAAACTAGCATTTTCTTTAAAAGCCGGTAAATATTTTGCATATACCGGAGGTTTCTTCAATGGTTTATACTGATAATTTTCCCAGTATTTAGCCCATAAATCCCTATCCGTTAGTTTATTGTTCATAATCTATTTATTTCCTTTTTTAGTCTACGAAATAGTTTAGCTTTAAAAGAGTTAGTTCTTCTGTAATAATTTTCTATTACTTTACGGGCATATAAATCTTCGTTTAACGGCTGTATCTTATTAACCTGCAATCTGTTCATAAAAAGAGAAGAATCATACAAATTATCATCTCCACAGTGAGTTCCACTACCATCAAAACCAACGTTCCTTACTAATGATTTTCCTACATTTAAAGATAGTTTGTCTTTTAAAAATAAAGATGCGTTCCATCTTATGGCCCAAGAATTGTTTTTACCTTCAACTTGCTTTTGTAACATGCGCGTGTATCCGTATGCACTGTTAAAGTCAAAGGTTTTATTCAACCGACGATTTTTTAATTCTTCTAAAAGAAAACGTCCATCTTCATTAAATAATTTCCAGCTCCTTTCCCAAGTTCCCCACCCCCAGCTGCCTGCCCATTTAATAAGGAAAGTATCAGGAAGTGTAGTATCATTAAAGAATTCGCAACCGTGTATATGAGCTACTTTATCTTCATTTTCATATATACATAAAGCATCATTCATAAATTGGAGAAAATAAGGTGAAAGAATCAAATCATCTTCCAATACTATTATTCTCCCATATTTTGATATCAAATTACCAACTCCATCAATAATATTCTGTGCCAAGCCCCAATTTTTCTCTCTTTCAATTATATGAACCTTTGAAAATCCATTGATTGAATTTATGTAATCACGTACTTCCTGCACATACTTTTCGTCCTCTTTTCCTTTAGCTGCATCTGAATAAATAAATATTTCACATTTTATAGCTAATTCATTCTTTACCAAAGACCAAATAACATTTCTTACATGATCAGGACGATTGTATACAAACAAAGCAATAGGAGCGTAAGACATGTTAGTTCGATTTATTTTAATTTAAAAAATGAGATTTTATCTAAGATTTTATCCAATACTGTATATCTTCTTGGATATTTATTATTTACTTTATTCTCTAAGCATTTCATTAAAGAAAACAAGGGAATTTCGTAAAAATAATTGTCTACCACTTTCTTTTGTTTTTCTAATAACTTAAAATATTTTAAAGAGTCTGATTCTAGTTCTTTAATCAAGGCAATGACATCTTCCATTGACTTTACATTACACTCATCAATAATGAGTTCTTTATGTATAATTTCATCCCGATTCATAATTGCTAAAGAGCCTAATGAAATTGCTTCTACTACAGAATTACCTCTAATCTTCCTTCCACCCAATTTTACAAAATACTTTGAGTCATAGATATTAAGAAGATTATTAAATATATTTTGTTCATGAAAAATTATTTCTTGCCCTATCTGTTGTAGTGGGAGAAAATGGTCAGGAACTGTTCTAACCGGACGCTCTGTGGTAGAATTAATTTCCATAAATACCCCTTTTTTTCGTGATAATCGATTCAAAGAAGACTGCATGATATTTTGTAAAGTATCTCCTTTTAAAAAAGTATAGGGGAAATCCACTGTGCCGCATTCGTCAGTTAGGATTCCTCTTGCCTGTTGATTTAAGGAAACATCATAGCCAAATCCTACACGATTGGTTATCATATTCGCTTCACCAATCATATAGGCAAATAAGGTATTAGAATATTGTTTTATTATATATGTTGGTAAACTTATATTGATAGAAATTACAATATCATATTCTCCCCAATTAATATCATTGCAATTAATTGCAAATTTTCCATTAGGATGTTCGCTGCCGGGTTGTTTAAATTGCTGTCCGGGTAGCTTATCTAAAGTTTGAGTTTTCAATAAATACAAATGTTTGGATAGATGAGGTATTACCTTACGATAAATTTGCGTTTCCCAGTTCTGTTCTTCTTTTACAATATAAAAATCAGCATTCAATTCGGCTACCAGCCCAATAGGGCCTACACGTCCTTGAGAAGAAAATAAAATACTTGAAGGCTTTTTTTCTGTAAAAGGAACCACATAAAGATCCTGATAAACTTCTTGTTTAACTAAAGCTATTCTAGGAGGATAAGATCTCATTATATAAAAACATTTATTGATTTGACAAACGAATTATACCTTTTCTAAAATAAGGAGGTGACAAAGGTTCGAGTGAAAGAAGGGTAAGCCCTTTGGAGGGTTCTATTAAATAATTTCGCCGTTTAAAAAAAGATGTGAATTTATCATAATCGGCCAAATAATGATAAGTAGCAAGTGATATTTTCAAATCTTTTTTTCCCAAAATAGACCCCATTCCATTTAGTACTTTACTTTCAGCTCCTTCAACATCAATTTTTATAAAGTCAGGTTTTAAATCATCTGTAACAGTGGTTACGAATTTGTCAATAGAGATGCTTTTATCATCGTGTATGTCAGATACAAAATAAGGTACAATAGTTATTTTATCCATCCATTGAGAAAAAGTTAATTTTAATACCTCAATCCATTCCGGGTCTATCTCAAATAAGAAAGCATGTTTTATCTTATCAATATGCATTAATGTAAAAAAGCCTTCTGCTGCTCCTATATCATATAAAACTTCATCACTTTTAATAGAAAATTCATTACTGGTATAACAATGGGGAGATAAAACATCTTGCTCTCTTACTAAATTTAAATATACATTTTCAATTGATTTCTTTGAGATACCTTTTTTAAAATATAATTTGAAACCTTCATGAATAACATAAGGAAATCCGTTATCCATATCTACAAAAACTTTTGTTACTGAATTCTGTTTTATCCTATCTCTGCCAGGCATAAGAATATCAGTTAATTTATGGGATTTAAGATGTTCAAGTATTTCATTTATCTCCGTATCATTAGTAGGATTATCAAAAAAATAATTAATAATTTCTTTTCTTAAGTTTCTTCTGGCTTTTCTTCTTCCAAAATCACCAATTATACAATTTATTTTATACCTGATTAATTTATAAAATTGTGATATATTCATTTTTACCTTATTTGATGTAAAGATAGCTTTAATAATCAATCTTTTTTTACTAATTTAAGAATTTTCCTGATAAATACTTTCCATGAATTCTCTTCTAAAAAATTTATATAGCCTTTTATAGATACTTTATTATTATTATTTTTAATTATTTTCTCAATATCATTGTATTCTTTAAAAGTATATACATTTAATTGAGTAAATGTCGAATAATCTTTGAAAGAACCTACATCAGGACCTATAACTTTCGCACCAAATGAAAGAGAATCCATTAATATACCAGAACTTAAAATACTATCGGGAAAATAAGGTATCAAAACATATTTTGCATTCTTTATATGCAAAGCAAGTTCTTCAAAGGAAACGCCATAGGGTTCTATGTCTACATATTCTGTAATCTCTTTAAATAAATCCTGGTAAACTTCTTCCGATACACATCTACCTAAAACTTTCACTTTTAAAGTTAATTTCTGTTCTTTTGCATATCTAAGAAATTCTATTACTCCCTTATATCGTGAAATTGTTCCCCAAATAAGAATATCATACTTTGGTATAAAATCTTGTTCTTGCATTGCCACATTAATACGGTTTTTCGTTGGATGATGTATAAATATAGCCTTATCTTTTAATGATTTATCTTTCTGAACAAGAAGATTGATTCCTTCAGTAGAATGAGTAATTATATAGTCTGACAGCTTAATCACGATATTTGTAATAAATGTCTTAGCTAAAAGATGTTTTTTTGTATGTGTTTTTTTATTATGTAAAAACCATATTATCTTTTTAGCATGGAATTTTATTCTAAGAATAAATAATACAGCAATTAAAGTTTGAAGATATCCCCATTTATAATCAGGCACATTTTCTATCCAATGAAATACATAAGCATCACTTCTTATTTTTTTAAAAAATAAACTAAATAACGGATTCTTATGTGGAGAATTATCCACAATAACATTTTCATCTTTCAAAGCTGAAATAAAATCTATAATATAAGGATTCCATTTATGTTCCTTATTATAGAAAGTATTAGGAAAAATAGTTATCCTCATTATCTCTCAAGTATCATACATTCAATATCACTTAACATGGCAGCAATTTCAGAAAAAGAACTTTGCGAGGAACCAAAAACTTTTTTTGTTCTTGACAACAGAAATAAATCCGCAACTGCTTCCCTCATTCCATCCAATGTGGATCTTGATACTTTTTTCTCAGAAGTGATTATCCTGTTAGGAAATCTTTTGCACAATAAATTTTTATCGCTTTCTGAATCAGTTGCTAAATAAAAACAAGTATTATTATTCATTTTAACCTCATTTTCCATTGCTTCAATAAATAATTCTGTTGGACTTTTTAATATTGATGTAGAATGATCTGTTCTTCTAAGATGTATTCCTATTGTATCTGGAGTAAAAAGTTTGTATCTTTCCTCAATTATATCACTTACAAAAGATAAAGGTTTGAAATTTTTTAATAATGAGAAATGAAAAGGATAAAATATATCATGGGATGCAATATATACTTTTTTTTCTTTGGCCCAATCTAAGAAATCAAATTGATCCTTCTTCAATGCTCTAATTTCATATTCATATAGGCAATTATCAAATTTAGCTAATTGAAAGATTTTAGGAAAATGGAAATTTTTATTTCTTGGACGATCATAAATCAGCAAATCAAGGAACCCTGCTTCTCTAATATAAACAGAAGGCAAGGAAAAAAGGGAAAAAATATCTTGAAAATTACAATTAAGTCCTTTGTCTTTAAACCAAATGATATTTAAACTACTGGAACAGTCTTGTGCTAAAGAAATAGCAGATGCTATAGCACGCATTCTATTTGCAAGTCCTCCTACAGGAATTAAATATATCATTTTTTATTTTGTCTTATATCACTTAATTTATTTCTTATTAATTCCCCCATTTCTATAGCTACTTCTGTACGTATCAGAAAAGTGGTTATAAAATAACCTATACCAATAATAAAGATAGGTAATATCAACTCAATCCAATTATTATCCATATCTTTTATTACAGTATAGGATATGATTCCAAATATAAAAGCTATCAAAATAGGGATAAATGTATTTTTCAAAAAATCAACTACAGAATATCCTATTAATTTCCCCGAATAATATAAAGCTATTAATAAACTTATAAAAGAATAAACTACCCAACTTATAGCCAATGCGGTTACACCTAATTTTACGCTACCAATAATAAGTATAATCAATATACTTTTTTTAATCATTTCAATCCCTAAAAAAATATCCGATCTTCCCTTTGATATTACTAGTTCATTAAATATTTGGATAAAAATATTAAGTAAACCAGCAATAGATAAAATTTTGAATAATATAACGGAAGGTAGCCATTTTTCAGAAATAAGGATTACCAATAAGGGCTCCCCTACTACAATAAGACATACACATATGGGAAAACCAAAAAAAGCAGCCGTTTTAATTACCTTGGTTAATACTCGTTTAGCCCTTTCATTATCATCACTCACTTCTGCTAAAGCAGGCATTATTGTTGAACGAAATGTACTGGCTATGATCCCATTAGGAATATCCTGATATTTATTGGCTTGATTGTAGTAACCCACTTGTGCTACATTGAAAAATTTGGCAATAATTAGAGTATAAATATTATTAAACAATACATTTATTATCCCTGCAATAAGTAATTTGCTCCCAAAAGGAAAAAGTTCTTTCAATGTATTAGCCCTAAAACTCATGGACGGACGCCAAGAACTAATTATCCAAAGTACTAAAGACCTGATTAAAGATAATAAAACTCCTTGTGATACAAGTGCCCAAATACCCCATCCGCAGTAAGCCATTATTAGGGCTATAGCAGAAGCTAAAGTTAATGCTGTAATATTCGCTTTAGTCTGATCTTTAAAGTTCATTTCGCGCCACAAAATCGCATTCTGTACAGCCGAAAAAGCTCCAAAAGGAATAGATAAAAAAACAATACGAGAAAGATCTTTTAGCTCAGATAAATCAAAAAAACAGGCAATAAAAGGGGCACATACAAAAAGTATTATATATAATATTACACTAATAATGAGATTAAAGTAAAATACAGTATTATAATCATCTTGTGTTACTTTTTTTTTATTTAATAGACCTCTGATAAACCCACCATCTATAAGTATATTACTTAATGCAACAAAAACAGTTAATACTCCTATTGAACCATAATCATCTGGTAAAAGTATCCTTGCTAATACAATACCTGAAACAAGATAAATAATTTGCTGACCAAATTTATCGATAAAACTCCAGACAAGTCCTTTTGTTGTTTTATCTTTTAAATCTTCGGCCATTATTTTTCTTAATTAATTATTTGACTATGTTTATTTTACCTCACTACCAGGCTTAACTTCTTTCTCCGGCATAACAAGCACCAAACTACCATCCTGATTCTCTGCACTTAATATCATTCCCTCCGATACTATCCCTCTCAGTTTACGAGGAGCTAAATTAGCAATAAAACAAACTTGTTTACCAATTAAATCTTCCGGTTTATAATACATCGCTATACCAGAAACAATAGTTCGCGTCTCTAGTCCGTCATCTATTTTAAACTGAAGCAGCTTATCCGCTTTCGGAACTTTTTGGCATTCCAATACAGTACCAATTCGTACGTCAAGTTTTAAAAAATCACTAAAATCGATATTCTCACGAATCGGATTTGCTTTATGGTTCAATGCTTCATTTGTTTTCTTAGTATCCATGAGCTTTTGTATCTGAGCTTCAATGGCGCTATCCTCTATTTTTTCAAAAAGAAGTTCAGACTTATTAAGCTGATGGCCTTCTGGTAAAAGGTTAATCTGTCCTAATTGTGACCAGTCAAACGTTTTCATATTCAACATGTCACGAAGCTTCTTTGCACTGAAAGGTAGGAATGGTTCAAAAATAATAGCAAGATTTGCTGTCAATTGAAGACTCACATTTAAAATTGTAGCCACTCTTAGCATATCTGCCTTAACTAATTTCCAAGGCTCAGTATCTGTCAAATACTTATTACCAATACGTGCCAAATTCATTGCCTCTTTTTGAGCATCACGGAATTTAAATACATCAAGAAGCTTTTCTACTTCAACTCTTACCTTCGCAAATTCATTCAATACTTCTTTATCGTACTCCGTTAAATCATTTGTTACCGGTACTTTTCCATTAAAATATTTTTGAGTAAGCACCATTGCACGATTTACAAAGTTCCCGAATACAGCAACCAATTCATTATTGTTGCGTGCCTGAAAGTCACGCCAGGTAAAGTCATTATCTTTGGTTTCCGGAGCATTTGCAGTTAATACATACCGTAATACATCTTGCTTACCAGGAAAGTCTTCCAAATATTCATGCAACCAAACAGCCCAATTTCTGGAGGTGGATATTTTATCCCCTTCCAAATTAAGAAATTCGTTTCCGGGCACATTATCGGGAAGTATGTAACTGCCCTCTGCTTTCAGCATTGCCGGAAAAACTATACAATGAAATACAATATTATCTTTACCGATAAAATGGATTAATCTTGTATCTTGATCTTTCCACCATTTCTCCCATGAATCAGGTAACAATTCTTTTGTATTTGAAATATAGCCAATAGGAGCGTCAAACCATACATATAAAACTTTACCTTCTGCACCTTCTACTGGAACGGGTATGCCCCAGTTTAAATCGCGGCTAACTGCACGTGGCTGTAAACCCATATCAAGCCAAGACTTGCATTGTCCATAAACATTAGGTCTCCATTCTTTATGATCTTCCAGTATCCATTCACGCAACCATGACTCATGCTGATCAAGAGGAAGATACCAATGTTTTGTTTCTTTCAGTACAGGCTTACTACCACTGATAGCACTTTTAGGATTGATCAAATCTGTCGGAGAAAGAGATGTGCCACATTTTTCACATTGATCTCCATAAGCACCTTCTGAATGGCAATGCGGACATTCTCCTGTTATATATCTATCTGCCAGAAACTGTTTTGCATCTTCATCATAATATTGCTCAGAAGTCTGCTCGATAAAACCTCCCTTATCATAAATTGTTTTGAAGATTTGAGAAGCTAGCTCATGATGAGTTTTAGAAGTTGTACGAGAGTAAATATCAAAAGAAACACCGAATTCCTCAAAAGATTTCTTTATAAGAGTATGATAGCGATCAACAATATCCTGAGGCGTAACCCCTTCTTTCTTTGCACGAATTGTAATGGGTACTCCATGTTCGTCTGATCCTCCGATAAATATTACTTCTTCTTTTTTCAAACGTAGATAGCGTACATAAATATCAGCCGGAACATACACACCGGCAAGATGCCCTATATGTACCGGACCATTAGCATAAGGTAAAGCAGAAGTAACTGTAGTTCTTTTGAATTTCTTTTCCATATATTGTAACTATATTATAATCTCAAGCATAAAAATACAAAGGTAATGGTTTTTATAAAAACCAATCTTAATATTAAGGTGAAAAAGATTAAAATAAGGTATCTGTTCTGGTGGATTCCGGACTCAACTAATATATCCTTAGGTTTTAGATTTTTATTAATACAATATAAAAAATGTATTGATCTTCATCTAGCAAATCTTCCATTCGTATAAATTATCTATAAATTTAAAGGATTAATGATTAAAATTAGCAAATTTGCTAACTGTGTTTTAGGATGGGTATATTATTAATCTATTATGAAGAAGTACAAATATGTAATAATAGAAGATGATGATATTGATAGGATTGCAACAAACTTTTATTTAAAAAAATATCCTTTTTTTGTACATCAAGCATCTTTTTCAGAATCAAAAGCAGGTTTAGCTTACTTAAAAGAAAACAAGATAGATATTGTTTTTACGGATATAGATATGCCAGAACTTAACGGCATGGATTTACAAAAGAAAATTAGAAACACCTCTATTGATACAATTTTCATAACAAGTCATCCCGAATATGCTATTGAAGGATTTGAACAAAATGCTTTTGACTATATCATAAAACCTTTAAATGAGCAAAGATTCGATAAATGTATAAAGCGACTAAAAGAGTATTTAGACATAAAATTGAAAGCAAGGATATTTGAAAGTAGTTTTAAGAAAGGCAATATTCTAATCAAACAAAGACGTGAATATATAACTGTACAACCTCACCAAATGGTATATTTAGAAGCACTAAAAGACTACACGAAAATTGTTTTATATGATAATAGTTATGCGGTAATCCACGGTAATCTTGGCTCAATTCTGAAAGAAGAAAATTACAATGATTTTATTAGGTGCCACAGAAGTTATGCTGTACAAAAAAACTATATCAGTAAGATAAAAACAAATGAGATAATATTAGCAAATAATACTATACTACCTTTAGGACAGTTTTATAAAGAAGAGATATTTACGCAACTAACATAATGAAATATTTTATCATAATACCATTTATTATTTATTCTCTTATAATTAACGCAGACAACAGCAACTTAAAATGTATTCAAGAAAAGATCAATGATCTAACTTCAGAGATCGAAACAGAGGAAAACGATAGTGTAAAAATAAAAAAAATAATTCAACTTGTTGACTTGCAGCCAGATAATTCTAATAAGAAATTAGAATATATATGCAAAGGATTAGAAACAGCAAAATCATGTAATTGGAAGAAAGGAATAGGATTATGCCATTATTATATGGCATGGTATTATTTTCTTAGAAGTGATGAAGAGCAAGCAAAAATTAATTTTTATAAGGTAATAGAATATTCTAATGAAGCTGACGAGTTAGTTAATTCTTATGGCTTCCTTTCCAATATCTTTTCATGGAATAAGGAACATGAAAAAGCTTTAGAATATGCAAATATAGCTTTAAAATTATCTCTTGACACAGGAACCATTCAAGAAACGGCAAGTTCTTATATATTCTTAGGAGACGCTTATAGATATGCGGGATTTAGGAGTGAAGCCAACGAAAATTATTTTAAAGCAGAGTATTTACTTAAAAACGATACCAGTATCGTATATTCCTTATCCCAATTGTCCTACTTATATACATTAAATGGATATGTTGATTCTCCATTCTACTTATTGAAATTTGCCCAAAACATGAAAATTGCTTATGATAATTCAAGTGTACTTAATAAACAAATATATCTAATCTCTCTGATCAAATTTGCAACAGCATATAATACCTCCGCAAAAAATGAATTAAAAAAGGAAATCGAATTAGAACATAAGAAGAAACAAACGTATATATATATATCAGGCATTTCTGTACTACTTTTAATGCTAGGAATACTTATATACCAAAATATTTTAAAAAGAAGGACTAATGAAAAACTAAAATTAGCAAATGATAAATTAGCTGCAATAAATAGTGAACTGGATAATGCTAATAAAACGAAATCTCGTTTTTTAGCTATTCTAAACCACGACCTCCGTAGACCAATAGCAGGTTTAATAAGTTATTTAGAATTAAAAAAGAAAAAGTCAGATATAATTAATAAAAACCAAGAGAAGGCTTTTGAACAGGAAACAATAGATACGACTCAGAAATTACTTGAAGATATGGAGAACTTATTATTTTGGTGTAAAAGTCAAATGGAAAATTTTTCTCCTGTACTTAAAACAGTATCTATTCTGAAATTATTTGAAGATACAGCGGATTTTTTTCAATATGAAAAAAATATCAAAAAGACATATTATATAAAGGATGATATATGTTTAATAACTGATGAAAACTATCTAAAGACTATTTTACGAAATTTGACACTTAATGCAATTGAGGTATCAAAAAAAACAGAAAATGCCAGAATTGAATGGAAAGCTTTTAAAGACGAGAATTCAATAATAATAGCCATTAGCAATAATGGTCCTACAATTCCTCAGGAGAAAATTAATTTATTATATGAGAATTCCGAAATAAGCAACATTAAAAACGGGCTAGGTTTAATTATAGTAAAAGATCTCGCTAAATCTATTAATTGCAAAATTGAAGTAAAAAGAGATTTAACTACAGACACAACATTTTTCCTAATCTTCAGTAATAAATAAAATATTATATTCATTTGCCGTTACCTCCTTAACATAAAGATACTTTTATCTTATTCCACATTTTAATAATCTATTTTTTAAAACTGTTTTATTCAAAATATTTTATACTAACCGGTAT
>PPYE01384279.1_pt1 | contig 61560 bp, 42 predicted proteins | sample 1559881 | NCBI WGS metagenome assembly PPYE01 (sample SAMN08240022, study PRJNA423297) | Human gut metagenome, whole genome shotgun sequencing project. | reverse complement strand
TATTTTCTTACGGGCATTTTTATTTTATCGGCTGAAAGACAGCCGATAAAATTGGCGTGGCGGAAAATAGTATGGTTACAATAATAAACTTTCATTTTATTATTGTATTTAAGATCTTCCAGTGCAAAGAATAAAGAATTTCAGTGCATAAATTTATAATAGTTTATGCACTCGGGTAGTTGTCACCTTGTAACAGGACAATAGTCACCTTATAAAGAGATAAATGTCACCTTATAATATGATATTTGTCACTCTGTAAGATGATAACTTTCTTTGAAGGAAAGGAAAAGAAGAGAAAAGCACTAAAGATACAAAATTAATCTATGAAAAACAAGAGTGCAACAGGAAATTAGTATCAACCTGCCACACTAAATGCCATACTTTAAAGTGCCTACCTAATCTTATCAATGATTTAACAGAAAATATATCCATTATGCGAAAACAAATCTAAAACGATGTTGTTGATACCGAATCCATTTTGATTTCCTGTTTAAATCTTGACTATTATGAATGTACGGCTTATACATTCTTTCTATATGGCAGTTTTATTGGGATTTACCAATTCCTGCATATCCGATGATCTTTCCGATTGCCCCAGCCCTCAATATATAGTACAGGTATCTGTAAAAGATAAGAATTATAAGAATATTGGCGACTTTCCATAACTTGAATCTAAAGAAGAGAATGCACCGTTCCAACGTTTTGAAGGAACGATCTGTTATACTTTAAGTGAATCGACTACCCGTGCCCTTGTGAAAGAGTCTTCCGTGATGACAGTTTACGGTGAAGGCCAGACATACCCTATTATTCTTACCGATATTCCGGAGGGAGAATATATTCTGACTGTATGGGGAAATATGCCACCGGAGTATCCGGCAGGTATCTTGCACCAGGATACCAAAGAGCATACGGACATGTATATGACTACCCGTACACTCCGGCTTGACCGTTCCTATCAGACAACCGAACTTTCATTGGAACGAACCAAAGGTCTGTTCCTGTTACTTTGCTCCAACTTTCCGGCTACAGTGACAAGTGTAGGTCAAAGTATCAATCATCTTTATCAATCAGTAGATGCAAATTTCAATTATACAGGTAATACGAATGTAGAAAAACGTGTACCATTGCAGCCAACCATATCTACATGGCTTGCCCCCACTTCAGAAGGCCCCTCAAAAGTAAAGCTCATTTTTTATACGGATGACACAGGGGCAACTGCCCCCTTTCCGGAACTGCCGGAGATGGACCTCACCATGAAGCGCAACGAAATATCAGCTATCGCTGTAGATTATAAAAAAACAGATGGTGTATGTGAAGTCTGGATGTTCGTCCAAAAACAATGGGTCATGATTCATCGTCTGGATATACAATGATTATTCCCTTATTTTTTACTAAAACCTTTACGATTATGAAGAAATGGATGTTTTTTGTTGCAGCAAGCCTGTCTGTATTTGCTGCATGCTCTAATGAAGATGATCTGACTGTCCAACCCCAGCCGGAGGACGGTAGCGTTACTTTTGAACTTTCGGCCGTGAATAAACTTAGTGGTGGAATTTCCACCCGCACTCCGGTGTATAGCCAGGAAGCTTCCCAACATGTCACCCGGGTTAGCATTTATGCTTTCCAATTTGCTTCTGCCAGTTCCAGCTATCTGTATTATAAGACTTATACAGTGACAGACTGGAGTGATGGAACTACTTTTAAACACTTTGCCGTGCCTGATGGAAACAAGCTTCCGGGGGGAACCTATAAGTTTTTGGCAGTAGGACGCGATGCTTCAGACTTGTTCAGTATAGCTACGCCAACATCTACTACGACCTATGGTGATATGCTGGCTACGATTACGAGTACGGGACAGGAGTCTGAAATTTTTTCAGGCTCGGCAGATGCTACAGTTACCGATCAAGGTGCTCGCATAAGCATTGAAATGACCCGTAAAGTTGCCGGTATTCTCGGATATTTTAAAAATGTGCCACAACAGTTGAATAACAGTACAGTGCGATACTTACGCCTGGCGGTGAGCAATTCTAATCAACAAGTGAATCTGACTACCGGAACAGGTATTAATACGACTCCTGTCTCCTATAATATCATAAACCTTGGTTTGTCCGGGCAGGCTGTTTCCAATGGTGTATTTGCAGGGAATGATCTTTCATCGCAGGGAGTCGTAAAAGTTGCCAACTCACAGTTGGGCGGTGCTTTCTATATGCCGGTTAGTGGAGTAACCATGGTTCTTGGACTCTATGACACTTCGAATACGGCTATCAAGGAATGGACTGTGAAAGATAATACCAGCAATGCTACCACTTTTGACATTTTGGCTAATCACTTCTATTCTTTAGGAACCAAAGGAGCTGCCGGCAGCACGAATGGCGGTACTCCGGGTGACCCGGGCGATGATGATAATCCGATTGATTTATTAATTGACCAAAATATAGTAATTACAATCAGTCCGGCATGGTCATTGATTCATAACCTCATCATCCAGTAACAGAAACAGAATAGTAGATTTTGAGAATAACAGGTATGAAATTGACAAATCATATAATAGCCTTGTTAACGGGAATAGGAATGATTCTCCTGGGTGGATGTTCCACGGAAGAGAATCGGGACCTACTCCCGGATGAAAGCATCGTTCCTGTACATTTGGCTATCAGCGGAAATAGCAGTTATACCCGTGCACCGGGTGATGCTGCCCTTTCAGTGAACAGGATACTGATTTTGCCTTTCCGTAAAACGAATGAAGCATTGACGGATGATCCTGCCAATTTCGTACCTGAATACAGTTCGGCACGTCAACTGAATGTTAGTTCGTTTCCAGCAGTTGCTACCATGCTGAACTTATCTGCTGCGTCCACTTATCAGCTGGTAATAATCGGTTATAACCAAAGCGATTATGATTTTGCGAATCAGAATAGCGCTACACGGAAGTTCAGTATTGCTTCTACCGTTACACCTGCCACACTGGCAAACTTGTATCTGCAGCCAGCCAATGCACCGATTGTGCCGGAATTATTTTCCTGTACCGGGACCGGCTATTTGAAAAACGCCATGGTAGGACAAAAATTCAAACCTTCGCAGGTGGATAATGTGCAGGGAACGCTTACGCGGTTAGCAAGTGCCCTAAGCTTGCAAGTGAATAACGTTCCGGGTTATGTAAACACTATGACTCTAATAGCCGAACAGCTTGTAACGGGTATCAGGATTACGGATGCCGCCCCCTTGGTATGGCAGACGGCCGATGATAGTGGAACAAAGACATTAGGAACGCAAATGCCTGTTTCGGGCAGTGTGAGTTTTAATCTTTATATGCTGCCGACTACCACAACCAGGAATACATTACTTTATTTGGATGTAGCGTATGGAACCGGCTTCAAGGAACGATATACAGTGAAGATTCCCGATCAGACAGGAGTCGTGTCAGGCAACCGCATTACGTTCGATTCCAATCATTGGGTAAAGATTACAGGAAATTATTCCTCTATTAACCTGGGATTTACCTTATCCGGTGACATCAACCTGGATGATAATGCATGGGATGATATTCAATAATAATGATAAAAGCCATGAAAACAGCTTATTTGGCAATAGTAGCTTTATTCTTTTCCTTTCTCTTTGCCGGTTGTGACAAGGAGGAGGACAATCTATCGGAACCATCTTCCGGAAATCAATCTTCGGAGGGAGCTACATCGGATATACCTGACGGATATTTTGAGGTTCTGTTTTCGCCAAAGGAATCTCCCGATACTCGCGCCGCAGTTTCCGGTTCAGATCTCCGGGTACGTAGCATCCGTTATGTCATCTATAAGGCTACCGGTGAGTTTGTGAAAGAAAAAGTAGTATTAAAACCTACTGATTCCGCTCCGGTATGGCCTTTAGCCGCCATGAGAGATACGCTTCCCAAAGGACAATATACCGCTGTGTTCCTTGCGAATATGGATAAAACACAATTTCCGATATCAGGAACAGGAGGAAGCACTTATTCGGATCTATTGACTAATTATCAGACTATGCGTGCCAATGCCCGTATCAATCTGCCCGGTTCGGAGTTCTCCGACACTTCTGAATTTTATTTTGCAAGTGTGAGTTTTTCGAATACGTCATCACAACCTTCTGTTTTGTTACAACGTATTATTACAATGCTTAATCTCCGCCGTGTGTTTGTGGACTCGCAAACGGCATTGAACTCGCTTACAAACAATATCGTAACTCAAATCGGTTATAAAAATATAATAAAGACTACGGTACAAGGAGTCCTTCCGGGTTTGCTGAAAACGGCTATGGATTTGGGAACACTAGGGAATGCGGTATATGCTGTGGTGGGAGGATTGGATGCTGCAGTCAATTTGGTGACCAATGCATTGGTTCAACCGGTAACTGATGCATTATATAATCAGTTGTTGCAACAATTAGTGAATGAAATAGGCCGGACTCTTTCCGGTAACGCCACACAGGATGGTGCTTTGGGAGCTTTGGGAAATTTGTTGAACCCCTGGCGTGGTAGTGATGCTGCCTATGCTTTGGTTACCATTAATAACTTTCCGAAAGCTATAGATTTAGATTTGAATGTGACGGACACTTATTCCGGCGATCATCGCTTCCGTTACAGCTTTCCCCCCACTCCCGGAACCACTAATAGTGAAAAAGATATTCTTATCAGAGGATTCCACGGTGTGTTTAACGTGCGGGAGATTCATGTAGCCAACCCCGGACTTATCTCCGGTTTACTGGTTGATGAAGTTATAGACGGCAGTCTGTTGCTGAATGGCGCACTGGTGAATATAACCGATCCTATTCAGGCCACAGTAGAGACTAACTATCGTTATCGGTCAGATTACTCTTTCGTCAGCCTGGGATTGAAATCATATACCCAACAAACAGATGGCAATCATTCGCTGACTCTTTCTGTGAAATTGTCTAATATAGCTAATTTAAATGGTATCTTGGAGGGGATTCCACTCCTGGGTCCTGTACTAAATATTACAATTAAAGGGTTAATAGGCAATGTAACGGTCAGTGTGCCTATCAATCTTCCTTTATTGGGGGCCGATAATCTTAGCTTATCCGGTAGTTGGAAAACGCCACCAGTGAAATATTAGAATATTATATGGTCTTTTACTCATAAGGAATACAAAATAAGTCAGGCTTTTAACAGATATTCATTCGAATATATTATCTTTGTTTCAGTTTAACTGACCTAATCCCCATGAGAACAAGAACCTTTATTCTACTATGCATAACATTCATTATACAGTTTGCAGGTGTCTTTCCCCTTCAAGCCGGGCATTATTATTACAAGCAAATCTCCCTGAAAGACGGACTGCCTTCTACCGTACGATGCATCCTGACGGATGAACAAGGTTTTGTATGGATTGGAACCCGTTCCGGACTGGGACGATATGACGGGCACGAACTCAAAAAGTATATTCATCAGGCAGACCATCCTCATTCTCTCCCTCACAACTTAATCAATCAGATAACAGAAGACAAACAAAATAACATCTGGATTCTGACAGATAAGGGAGTGGCATGTTACCAGCGACAAAGCGATGACTTCTTCATACCTACGGACGAAAAAGGAAATAACATCTTAGCCTACTCGACTTGCTTAATGAAAGACGGAGTTTTATTCGGTTCACAAAACAAAGTCTATTTCTATAACTACCAGAATTCCTCTCTCCGACTTTTACAGACATTTAATCAAGAACCCAATTTCAATATCACACTGCTAAGTTTGTGGAATGCACATACTCTTCTTTGTTGCAGTCGATGGCAGGGACTACTTCTTCTGGATTTAAATACGGGCAAACACAGTCCTCCTCCTTTTGACTGCGGAAAGGAAATCATGAATATGCTTATTGATTCACAAAACAGAATATGGATAGCCCCCTACAACGAAGGCATCAGATGTTTCACCCCTGACGGCAAACAATTGGCTTCGTATACCACACACAACTCGAATTTAAACAATAATGTTGTCTTGAGTCTTGCCGAACGGGAAGGGAAAATATGGATCGGAACGGACGGAGGAGGTATCAATATCCTCGAACCAGAAACGGGACGTTTCTCTTTATTGGAGCACGTACCGGGAAGCGACAACTACTCACTGCCTGCTAACTCTATTCTCTGTCTTTACAATGACCGGAACAACAATATATGGGCAGGAAGTATCCGTAACGGTCTTATCAGTATCCGGGAAGTTTCTATGAAAACTTACACGGATGTATTGCCGGGCAGTGATCGCGGATTAAGCAATAATACCGTACTAAGTCTCTACCAGGAAGCTGATGACCGCATCTGGATAGGTACGGACGGTGGAGGTCTCAATCTTTTTAATCCTCTTACGGAGAAATTCACCCACTTTCCTTCCACATGGGAAGACAAAGTTGCATCCATTTGCCCCTTTACCTCTGGCAATCTACTGCTTTCTATCTTCTCACAAGGTGTATTTGTATTCAATCCGTCAACGGGAAAGAAAACCCCTTTCATTATCATTGATTCCGAAACATCTACACGCCTCGGAAGCCGGGGAAAAACAGTAAACTTATTCCAAAATACGCCTCACAGCGTACTGTTACTGGGAGACCATGTCTACCAATACCACTTGAAAGAACAAACATTCAGTATTGCCACCGAACAACAAGGAGCAGACATTATCGGCGCTATTTTACCTGTAACAAATTATCAGAATTACACGTATCTGAACGATACCAAACATATCTTCAGGCTGGATAATCATACCAACCGCCTCGAAGTATTGTACCAATGCAGCGGAGACACTCTTCTTAATTCTGTTTCACGGGATGAATACGGAAACTTCTGGATAGGAAACAATTACGGATTGACGCACTATCATCCTGCCACCCAAGAACAGACTCCGATGCCGACCTCCCTCTTTGGGGAAGTCACCCAGATAGTATGCGACCAACAAGGAAAGGTATGGATAGGAACAGATAACATGCTTTTCGCCTGGCTAATCAAAGAAAAGAAATTCGTTCTATTCGGTGAATCTGACGGTGTCATTCAGAATGAGTATCTATCCAAACCTCGTTTATTAAGTTCGCAGGGAAATATTTATATGGGTGGCGTGAAAGGATTGTTGCATATTAACAGTAATTTGCCTTTAATCACTTCCGAATTCCCGCAATTACAACTTTCGGATGTGATTATCAACGGAGAATCCGTTAATGATAAACTAAGTGGTACTCCTGTGGGTATTTCCGCTCCTTGGAACAGTAACATAACCATTAGAATCATGTCGAAAGAAAAAGATATCTTCCGGCAGAAAGTATACAGATATCAGATAGAAGGACTGAACGATCAGCAAATCGAATCATATAACCCTGAATTGGCCATACGTTCACTTCCTCCGGGAAGTTATAAGATTATGGCTTCCTGTACGGCCAAAGATGGCAGCTGGATTCCCAGTCAGGAAGTATTGGAACTAACCATTCTCCCTCCCTGGTATCGGACATGGTGGTTTATTCTCTGTTGTGCTATTTTCATTGCCGCTATCATTGTTGAAACTTTCAGAAGAACCCTGAAACGTAAGGAAGAGAAGCTGAAATGGGCTATGAAGGAACATGAGCAACAGGTATATGAAGAAAAAGTACGTTTCCTTATTAATATCAGTCATGAGTTGCGCACACCTTTAACGCTCATACATGCGCCACTTAGCCGGATATTGAAATCGCTTTCTGCCGAAGATACACAATATTTGCCAATAAAGGCAATCTACCGTCAGTCGCAACGGATGAAGAACCTTATTAATATGGTACTCGATGTACGCAAGATGGAGGTTGGCGAAAGCAAATTGCAGATACAGCCGTATGCTCTCAATCAATGGATTGAACATGTATCCCAAGATTTCATCAGTGAAGGTGGAGCAAAGAACGTCCGCATCCGTTATCAGCTTGATCCACATATCGATACTGTAAGTTTTGATAAAGATAAGTGTGAGATTATTCTAAGCAATCTGCTTATCAATGCCTTGAAACACAGCCCGCAGGATGCAGAAATAATAATTATGTCGGAGTTGCTTTCCGAAGAAAATAGCGTACGTATCTCCATCATTGACCGGGGAAACGGATTGAAACAAGTAAATACACAGAAACTCTTCACCCGTTTCTATCAGGGTACAGGAGAACAGAGCGGCACAGGGATCGGACTGTCTTATTCCAAGATTCTGGTAGAACTACACGGAGGTTCCATTAGTGCGCAAGATAATCAGGATGCCGGTGCAACATTCTTCTTTGAACTGCCCTTGAGACAACAATCGGAAGAGATTATCTGCCATCCGAAAGCGTATCTGAACGAATTGATGAGTGACGATAATAAAGAGCAACAACCGGAGGAAGATAATTTCGACACGAGTCCTTACAGTGTTTTAGTAGTGGATGATAATCCGGACTTGACGGACTTCCTGAAAAAGTCACTGGGAGAATATTTCAAACGGGTAGTGATCGCTTCGGATGGTATGGAAGCCCTTCAACTGACCAAAAGCCATGTTCCGGACATTATCGTCAGTGACGTGATGATGCCGAGAATGAATGGATATGAACTTTGCAAAAATATAAAGGAAGATATTACGATCAGCCACATTCCTATCGTTCTGCTGACAGCAAGAGATGATAAACAAAGTCAGTTGAGTGGTTACAAGAACGGGGCAGACGCTTATCTGACCAAACCCTTTGAGATAGAAATGCTGATGGAAATCGTTCGTAACCGGTTAAAGAACCGTGAATCTATCAAGAAAAGATATTTGAATGCCGGATTAGTCCCTGCACCGGAAGAGAGTACCTTCAGCCTGGCAGATGAAACATTCCTGTTGAAATTGAATAAAATTATTCAGGAGAATCTGGATAACAGTAATCTGGATGTCACTCTTATTTGCAAAGAAATAGGAATGAGCCGGGCTTCCCTTTACAATAAGCTGAAAGCTCTAACCGACATGGGCGCCAATGATTACATTAATAAATTCCGGATGGAGAAAGCGATTACGTTAATCACTCATACGGATATGTCTTTCACGGAAATTACCGAAAAGATCGGATTTACTACTTCACGCTATTTCAGTACGGCTTTCAAACAATACACAGGAGAAACGCCGACCCAATACAAAGAAAGGCAGAAACGAGAAAGGAAAGAATGAGAATAAAAAAAGGTGAACATCATGCGGATAGGAAATATCCACGATGATGTTCACCATCCATTTTATCATTGCATCTCACTTAATTTCAGCCATTCACTTTCTTATAATCCTCCAGGAACTTCTTCAATCCCGAATCAGTCAGCGGATGATTGAGCAATCCTTTAATAGCACTCAGCGGACAAGTAGCAACATCGGCTCCTACTTCTACACATTCGATAATATGTTTCGTATTACGAATGGAAGCAGCCAATACCTGTGTTTTATAGTCATACGTACGATACATACGTACGATATCTCCCACAAGCCTTACTCCATCTTCACAAATATCGTCCAGGCGGCCGACAAAAGGTGAAACATAAGTAGCTCCGGCTTTAGCTGCCAGTAATGCCTGTCCTACTGAAAAGACTAATGTACAGTTCGTACGGATTCCCTTTTCCGTGAAATGTTTGATAGCTTTAATGCCATCGGCAATACAGGGAACTTTTACTACGATATGCGGATTGAGCGCAGCAAGTTCTTCGCCTTCACGAATCATTCCTTCATAATCGGTTGCTATCACCTCGGCACTTACATCTCCGTCAACAATCTTGCATATCTTGACGTAATGTTCACGCTGGTTCTGTGTTCCTTTAATGCCTTCTTTCGCCATCAGCGAAGGGTTGGTAGTTACACCGTCAAGCACTCCGAGGTCATAAGCCTCCTGAATCTGCTCCAGATTAGCTGTGTCAATAAAAAACTTCATACTCTTAATTTTTAATGGTTAACGATCTAATAGTCAAAGATAAGAATTTATTTCTATTCATCCCTGATTAAGCGATCGTAATTGACGGATCAAGATATACATCCTGAATGGTATTCAATAATTCGACTCCTTCGTTCATTGGTTTTTGGAACGCTTTACGTCCGCTAATCAATCCCATACCTCCGGCACGTTTGTTGACTACGGCTGTAATGACAGCATCACGCAAATCGGAAGAACCGTGAGATTCTCCACCGGAGTTAATCAAGCCTACACGTCCCATATAGCCGTTGGCTACCTGGTAACGGCAAAGGTCAATCGGATGTTCGGAAGCCAGTTCGGTATACATACGCTCGTCGATTTTTCCGAAACCAATGGCCTTGAAGCCACCATTATTAGTAGGAAGTTTCTGTTTCACAATGTCAGCTTTGATAGTGACTCCCAAGCGGTCGGCCTGGCCTGTCAGGTCGGCGGCAGCATGGTAATCGACTGCACCTTTCTTAAAATCATTGTTGCGCAGGTAACACCAGAGGATGGTTGCCATACCCAACTCATGAGCATATTCAAAAGCTTCGGCAATCTCTACCAGTTGACGGCGACTCTGTTCCGAGCCGAAATAAATAGTAGCTCCTACGGCCACTGCTCCCATGTTCCAGGCTTCTTTGACAGTGCCAAACAACACCTGGTCGAAGCTATTCGGGTAAGAGAGCAGTTCATTGTGGTTCAATTTCACAATGAAGGGTATCTTATGCGCATATTTACGTGCTACGGATCCAAGAATTCCAAACGTGGAAGCTACTCCGTTACAACCGCCTTCAATAGCCAGTTTCACAATATTTTCAGGATCGAAATAGATCGGATTGGGAGCAAATGATGCTCCGGCAGTATGTTCGATGTCCTGATCGACAGGAAGTATAGACACATAACCGGTATTTGCCAGCCGTCCATGTCCCAACAGGGATTGCAGGTTGTTTAATACTCTTATGTTTCGATCCGAATCAATCCAGATTTTATCTATCGTATCGGGAGACGGAACATGAATTAATGATTTATTGATGGTTTCACAGGTATGTTCCAAATAATAACAGGCCTGATCTCTTAATAATTCAACTACTTTACTCATAACTTTACTTTTTAATATGTAACTATTTTATTTTTTCTTTCCCTGATTGGCAACTGCTTCCATTAGCTTTTTAATCTCTTCCGGATTTCCCAGGAAGTAGTCGCTGGATACATTCAGGTTTTCATCAAACTCAAATACGTAAGGCACAGCCGTAGGTAGATTCAGTTTGACAATATCTTCATCGGAGATGTTTTTTAGATGCTTGATGATACCTCTCAAACTATTGCCATGAGCGACCACCAACAGCGTATGAGCTGTTTTCAGACTGGGAAATATATCACTTTCCCAATAAGGCATAATACGTTCAATGGTATCTTTCAACGATTCCGTGCGAGGTAATTCTGCATCGGGCACTTCATGATAACGGTAATCAAAATGCGGATTTCTCAAATCTTTTTCCGAAAGTGGATTGGGGGCTATATCATAACTACGGCGCCAGATGAGCACTTGTTCTTCACCATACTTCCCGGCAGTCTCGGCTTTATTCAATCCCTGTAAGTCACCATAATGTTTCTCGTTCAGACGCCAGTTCTTTTCGACAGGAATCCAGTCGAGATTCATTTTATCGAGTACGCAATTCAACGTTTTCACTGCACGTTTTAAATAAGAGGTGTATGCTTTATCAAAATTAAAGCCATACTCTTTCAATGTTTCTCCGGCTTTTTCGGCTTCGGCAACCCCTTTTTCTGTCAGGTCTACGTCGGTCCAACCGGTGAAACGATTCTCTTTGTTCCATGCACTTTCTCCATGACGGAGCAATACTATCTTTTTCATTGCTAAAAGTCTCCTTTCTTCTTTTTATATATACAACAGATTGTTTCTTCACAAAGTTCACTAGAAAACAAATAGTTATCAATACCCAGAAATTATGATTCTTTCAGCTAAGAAGTAAGGTGCAGTAATTAGGCATATAAAAAAACTTACTCTCCTCTAACTCAAAACTTGCATGTATTGATCGCTTATGAATCAAAACAAGTTTATCGTCAGAGAAGAGTAAGCCTGTTAGAGAGAGTTTATATATACAAGAAAATCTGTTCTGTTTTTCCGTTTCTTTTAAAGGTCCTTCTTCAAGATATCTCGGCATTTTTTCCGTAATACTCTTCTTTTGCTTTCTTAATATTCCGTAGTAAAGCCGTGTAATGCCTATAATTGAAATCTCCTTCTTTACATACGGTAAGCTGCTCTTTCACATATTCTTCAATCTTATCCAAATGCATTTCTATAAAAAGCAAAATATCAGAACGGTTCACCGTCGCATTTACATTTCCGGCATCTTTATCACTTGGGTTCATCATACGTTCAATAAATCCCAGGTAAGTCCGTTGCTGCTGACGGCGGAAATTATTCTCTAATTCATTTGAATCATTCAAAGGTTTCCACACTGTAGCAAACACATCGTCCAGATATTCCTCGAGCGGATAAGGATCCGAAGCACACATCGAAGCCGAATACAAATTCTGCAACATTCCCGATGCCAGTAATAAGGCTATAATAGAACTTTGGCGATCACGAATTTCATCCACAGCTTTCACTCCCGTGCAATTCACTACCTTATCAGGATAGAGCCAAAGTGGAGCTACAAGCAAATTCCGTCCTAACCATTCTACAGCTTCTTTCTGCACACTACGTGGCAAGTAATCATGAAGATCCTGCCCTGGCAGATTATTAGTATACCGGCCCCCCAAGTTTCTCTGTACATGCAGCGTATATTTCATATATTGGGCACGCACTGATTTATAAATCGTATTTAAATCGTCATATTGGCCGTCAGGTTGTGCAGTCCAAGTCATAATATTTTCCATCACCCTTTTCAGGTTCTTCATACCATACTCATTGGCCTTCATATTATTATCCCCCAAGTCCTCACTCTGGCTACGGGGATCAGTCCCTTTTCCTTCATCACCGATAAACAACAGACGACGGTCGCCTTGAAGTTTCTTCGTGACTTCAGCACGCAACGCTGCTTTCTCCTTAAAAGGATCTTTAAATTCCGGACGGTATTGATACCCCCATTTTATCGCCCATTTATCATAATCGCCAATACGGGGGAAAAGCCCTTTTTCTGAAATCCGGTCTTCGGGTTGTGCTACATAGTTAAACCGTGCATAATCCATAATAGATACTGTGTGACCATTGGCCTCCACCCATGCTTTATCACGCAATTTCTCTACCGGGGTAGCCGAACTGGCAGCCATATTGTGACGCAATCCAAGCGTATGACCTACCTCGTGTGAGGAAACAAATTGGATCAGAGTCCCCATTAATTTGTCATCAAAGGTCATTGATTGCGCACGTTTATCCAAAGGTCCACACTGCACCATATACCATTTCTTAAGTAAGTTCATTACATTGTGATACCAACAGATATGACTTTCCATGATCTCTCCGCTACGAGGATCTACAATACGCGGACCATAAGCATTTTCCGATTCCGAAGGCAGATAGCGCAATACGCTATAACGTGCATCGTCCAGGCTCATTGTAGGATCGTCCGGCCATTCTTTGGCAATAATGGCATTTTTGAATCCGGCTGCTTCAAAAGCTACATTCCAGTCATTCACACCAGCTTTAAGATAAGGAATCCATTTTTTTGGTGTCGCCGGGTCTATATAATACACAATAGGACGTTTAGGTTCAGTAAGTTGCCCTTTGCGATAACGTTCCGGATCTTTCGGTTCCAACCGATAACGCTGGATAATGGCTCCACGGGTCGTGACTTGCTGGTCATCCGAAAACTCTGTCACCGGATTTTGGAAGAATCCGACCCGTTCATCTGCCAATCTCGGCTGCATAGGTTCTTTGGGTAACATCACCATACTGGTATTCAGTTTCACTGTCACCGAACCTGTTGCCGCAGCCGGCAACTTGCCGGAAGTTATATTGTAAGTACGTAAAGTAAGCACTTCCACATTAATGGGATAGGTTTTTATAGTATCCATGAATGTACGGTCCTGTGCTAAAGAACCAATGCCAAGAATAGAACGGTCACTTGATGTAAAGCCACACGTCTTATTATCACCCAAAAGAAACTTGGATACATTGATGAGCTGCGCCTGAGTCTCCGGATTTCTACCGATAACGTCAAACTTACAAATAACCGGATCTATCGTTGACTGCTTCAATGCTTCCGCAATTTTATCACCTGTGGGAGCAAACTGTGACTGTACATATTCACGTAAAAAGAGCGTCTTGTCGTTATGTTGTTCCCAATAAACCACACTCCGGTTCACCTCTTCCCCACTAAGCATTTTGAGCCCCTGCGGCACAGCTTTAAAGCGAGTAACAACCAATAACAATCGTCCCAACAAAGAATCCGGTACTTCAAAATACCAGTCATCCTTGATATGACGCACTGTAAACATACCCTGACATTCACTTCCTCCATCTTTCAAAAGTTTCTCGTAAGCTGTCGCTTTCTTGACAGTGTCTTTCTTAACTGTATCTTCACGGACCACCAGACTTTTCTTTCCATGTTCAAACGGATTCATAACACCGGCCCGTGCTTCTGCTCCTTGCAGTGCCCAAAGTAGCAATACAGTTATCATCAAAATCTTTTGCATTGTTTTTCTATCTATTTTATTCGTTAGTATTTAATGTCAGGTTCGGATTTTTCTCACGGGCAGCCAACGGGAACGGAATGACGTACAAACGTGAATCCGGTTTCAACGTATATGTCTTCTGTTCGACATTAGTAGAAACCAGCGGGAAAACACGGGTGATCGTCTTTGCATAGTCCGCTTCCGTATTAAACCGCTTCAAATCCCAGAAACGACTAAAACCGAAAAGCAACTCCTTACGACGCTCATTAATGATTTCCTGCATCATTTCACGCTGGGTAGCCGGTTCCGGTAATACTGCCTCTGTTCCTTTGATTCGTTTTTCACGCAACTGATTCAAGACTTCAACAGCTCCGGATAAATCGTTCTGACGTGCCTTTGCTTCTGCCAGAATCAGATAAACTTCGGCGGTACGCATACCTACAGCCATATACTGGAACTTAGTATAACCAATTGACGTATCCCACAAAGCAGCTCCGGAACCTTCATCAAAGTAATATTCCGGATTTCCAGTCATCTTGAAAAACAGATTCATACGCTCGTCATTCGTTCCGAAAAGCTGTACCAATTCCGGACTGATCATTCCATAAGTATAAGACATATATTCTGTGACACCACCCATATGGGCATAATTCAAGATTTCAGGATTTCCACCTCTACCATATGTCGTAACCATAGTCGGACCTCCCTCAGCCTCCAAAGCTATATAATCAATCAAAGTATTATTCCGTTTCAATGATTCTTCCGCTGCCTCTTCAGCCTTTTTCCAGTCACGATGAAACAGATATACGCGGGCAGCCAAAGCATAGCCGAAAGCCTTCGACGAATGATAAACATTTACCGGTTCTTCTTGCAGATAAGGCAATGCTTCCTCAATATCCTTAATGATGAAGTCATAGACTTCAGCGACAGTCGCTTTGGTAGGAGTAGCTTCGAGATCGTACTCTCTGATAATGGCAACACCACCGTCAGTAGCTGCCGTCTCCGGATTATAGCTTTTTGCAAAAGTGTTTACCAGAATAAAGTGGTCCCAGGCACGCATTATCTTTGCTTCCGCCTTTGCCAGTTCTTTCGTATCCTTATCACCCGTACTATGATCTACCAATGAAATCACGATATTCGACCGCAAAATATACGTGTAGCAATTCGCATACAAATTATTATCACTCAAATCCTTACGAACAGCTTCCTCATTAAATGTCATATTGATTCCATCCCATGATAGATATTCTTTGCCAATAATATTCGATTCTTTTGACCAAACATTATCACTCAATAGAGCAAAGGACGCCGGTTGATAGCATCGGTTAGGCAAGGCCACCAACTCGTAATAAGTATCAGTAGAATCTACAGTTTTCTTCCCTGTGGGAGTAATATCCACGTAATTCTCACAGGCCGCAAGTCCCAATATCAACAGAACCGGCAATATATAAAGTAGTTTACGCATATTCTATAATCTTTTTAATAATTAGAAACTTGTTGATAATCCAATAGAGTAAGTCTTGGGTGAAGCCATGCCACGCGTCCCCTCGTTTAAGTTATAGCTCTCCGGATCAATGTCATTTCCAGCTTTACACCAGGTAAAGAGATTGTTCACTTGCAACTTCACTTTCAACGAACTAAGCCGGAGTTGACGGCAAATGTCAGATGGCAAATTATATCCTAAACTCAGACTACGTAGTTTTACATAGCCGGCATCTTTTACATTGATGTCGCCATACTGCCACCAATCCTGAAAACTCCCTGCATAAGTTTTCACCTTTGTTGGCATATCGATATACATACGCACATTTGCATTCGGATCATCCGCACTCCAACGATTAGTAATATCTTTCAATGTCTGACTTCCTACTTGATCACTCATATTCACAACACTATTACGTAATTTATTACCACCTGCATATACAAGGAAAGCATTCAAATCAATTCCTTTATAACTTAGTCTGAAAGTCAGTGCCCCGTTGAATTTAGGTGTCAGTGAACCAAGATTTACCAGATCATCTGTACCTTTGAGTGACGATCCGGTAGTAATACTAGCGACCGTTCCATCCTCGTTAAATGTCACAAGATCATTTCCGTCTTTATCCACCGCTACCGGATATCCGTTCTCGATACGGTCGATACGGTAAGCCCAGAGTGTGTTATAGCTACTTCCTTCCATAAAATAGTTCTGCGGACTCTTGATAAAACTTATCGATGACTCCGAATCACTATGATCCACTTTCAACATTTTATTCTTGTTATGAGCAAAGTTGAAATCAATGGCAAAGTTCCAGTCTTTCTTTCGGATGATATTGGCAGTGAGCGATAACTCAATACCCCGGTTACGCATTTTACCATTGTTTACGACACGTGATTTAGCCCCCAAAGTAGGGTCCATGTAGCGACGTACAAGCAAATCAGATGCAGAACGGTTATAATATTCCAGACTACCGGCAATCACATTATTAAAAAGACGGAAATCCATTCCCACATTATAAGTGACTGTTTTTTCCCAGCGAAGTTTCGGATTCGGAAGATCATCATCATCATAAGTCAGATAAGTAGTCTTAATCGGGTTACTCTGCGTTTTTTGCTTAACCACAAAATAAGTAGTCGACCTTTGGTCTACATTACCGTTAATACCATAGGTCATACGCACTTTCAAGAAATCGAGCCAGAAAAGTTCTTTCATAAATGACTCACCCGACACAATCCACGAAGCACCGACCGACCACAAAGGGTGACGTTGATTACGGATATCAAGCCCGAACAAATCTGCCTGGTCCCAGCGGATACTTCCGGAGATATTATAACGTGACAGATAAGAGTAACCCGCATTAGCATAAAAAGATGCATAACGATGACGTGATTCCTGCAATGTAGCCGGTAGACCGCTTAACTTAATCGCATCACCGGAAAGAGCACTTGTGCCTACTCCGTCACGATATGCCTGCCAGTCCATTATATCAGAAGTCAGCGTCTGCGGATCATAGCCATACATTAACTGGCTGATAAATTTAGGTATCTTATTTTCCCTAAATTCCAGCCCGGCAATAGCAGTTACCGAATGTTCTTTCCAGCTTTTATCAAAATCTATTTGGTTACGTACCGTATAACGGTTACTGCCCAATTCGCTCTGATAAAATCGTCCTCCTTTCGGCATATGCGATTTTTCTGCTGTATCAATCATGGAATTGTACGTCATGCGCATCAAATAAGAATCTTCCGCATCATATACCTCACTTTTACTATTGTTCCACTCATATTGATACATAAAGTTATATTTGAACATCTTCAAGAAGCGAGCCTGCAAGCTGACAAACGGACGTATACTAACATCATGCGATTTTGTACCACTTTCACCTAAGGCATCAAGCACATTGAAGCCAAATGATTTATAAGGTGAAACACCTTCCGCCTGACTTACCACTCCCCCATTGTAAGAGCCACCTGAATATCCGCTTACATTTACATAAGGAGAATTGTAATGCCCGCCATCGTCATCCAGTATTCTTTCATAACGTTGTTGTAAGGTATAACCGGTAAATAGACTATTAGGCGTGTCACTACGTCCCAAGCGGGCATCCACTCCGGCATTCACATTCAGCCAACTAGTGATAGCATAACTCGATTTGTAGTATAAGGAGATTCTATTACTTTTGTCATTTATAGTTCGCCCTTTATCATTTTCATAATTAAAAGAAAGGAAGTGATTACTGTTCCCCACTTTTTGAGAAACAGACACGTTATAGCGCTGTGTCACAGCCGCGCGCCAAGCGTTATCACGATACTCCTTATAGTAATCATTATTGCGCCACTGATTCAGTGTAGCCTCCACTTCACTATTACTTACCACTCCATTTTCCCTATCTAAATAGAGCTGAAACAATGGATAATAATATCCAGATTTATAAGAGGATAAAAAACTGGAAGCACTTCCGAGTTCAGCCACATTAGCATCAAACACTGCTGTTTGATAATCAATAATATCACTCGTAGACGCCAGATTCAAACTATTGAAATTAGGTTTGCTAGTGATAAACCAGTCTGCATTGATACTAACATGTGCTCCTTCTTCTTTAGCCTGCTTGGTTGTTACCACGATAACTCCGTTTGCAGCCAAAGCACCATAAATACTGGCTGCCGCTGCATCCTTCAAGACAGTCACGCTCTCTACATTATAAGGATTTATCTCACTTAAAGTTAAGTTTGTCGGCATATCATCTACAACAATCAACGGGTCTGTCCCCACATCATTCGAGAATGTGCCTACACCACGAAGGATGGGACTCATATCACCGTTATTCGGATTTATATTCATACGCAAACCAGCCACTTGCCCCTCCAGAGAAGAAGTCAGGTCCGTATGCATCTGTCTTGTCAGCTGTTCGGAATCCACAAAGCCGAAAGCAGCGGTAGAACGCTCCCGACTAATACGCTGATAACCGGTCACTACAACATCTCCCAATTGTTGTTTGTCTTCATGCATAATCACATTGACATGGGTACGTCCTTTAATAGAAACTTTTTCTGTCTGCATACCGACAAAAGAGACCTCCAAAGTGTGAGTTTCCTCCAGCACCTTACAGGTAAAATTTCCTTCGACATCGGCAATGGCTCCAAACGGACTATTGATTCCCCGGATATTTGCACCTGGTAACGGGATGCCTTTTTCATCTACCACCCGCCCCTCTACACTTCTAGTTTTTCGTACAACGCCAGTGGAAGTGGTTTTCACTTTACGGATAGTAATGAAATGCTGGTTCACCTCATATTCAAAAGGTTTTCCCTCCAGAATTTTCTGAAGTGCAGACAAAGGTGCCTGCTGGCGTATACTGACACTTACCCGGTACGGACCGACATCTTCACTAGGGAAATTCACCTTATAACCGGACACATTACTGAACTGCTTCAAAGCCTCTCCCAACGATACCTCTTTCAGTTCCAAAGAAATTAGTTTGTTGTCCGTACTTTGTGCCCATCCATGCAAGGCAGTTACAAACATCAGCAATAAAAAGGCGGTTTTCATCCACACGATCCTTCTCGTTGCCTTTTTGTAAGACAATGTAAATTGTTGCTTTTTCATAAGAGTTGTATTTGTAAAGTTATATATGTTTAATCGTGATCGTCTCGTCTTGATAATCCACACGTACTTTTTCCAGTTTATTCAGAAGTTCCAAAGCTTCTTCCAAGCGGGCATCACGGTTAGCCCAGAAGTTTAATCGGATATGGTATAGTTCCGCTTGTTCGAAATTAATATTCACGTTATACCATCTGCCTAAAGAACTCATGATGTCTTTCAGTGATGCATCTTCAAAATAGAACATTCCCTCAGTCCAAGCTGTATAAGTCGCAATATTCACACGTGATATATTTTCTTCTCCGTTTTCCGTATAAGTGAGATCCTGACCAGGCTGGAGTATAACGGATTGATGACTGGTCATATTCGTAACCTCCACCTTTCCTTGTACCAAGGTCACGTGCCGGTCTTCCGTTTTATATGAACGTATATTGAATTTAGTACCCAATACCGTAGTTTCCATCCCATCGGTACTTACAATAAACGGACATTTTTCATTCTTCGCAACCTCGAAACAGGCTTCCCCTTTCAGTTCCACACGCCGTTCCTTACCATTAAAAGCCACAGGATAACGCAAGCTACTTTCAGCATTAATCCAGACTTTAGTACCATCCGACAACACCAATAGAAAGCTCTTCCCGCGTGGAGTAGTCAAAGTCTGACAACATATTGTGTCCGAAGTTAATGCTCCCACTTCTTTAAGATTCATCACACTATCTTCCAGCAGTTGTTCACTATGACCATCCGTTTGCAGCATCACATGTTCTCCATCAGTGATTGCAGCAAAGAACCGTATGGGTTGTTCCATTTGCCGGGAAGTAGTCGGAAATAACGAAGGAATCAGAAAAACCAGCACTAATACGGCAGCCGCAGTAAAAGCCGCTGCCCCTATATACATTCTTGACCTGACTCTACGTTTCCGTTCCAGATTCTCACGTATCACAGCTTCCTTACAAGCCATTAATTCCAAGAAAAGTTCTTTATTATCAGGTATATTTATCCACTGAAGGAATTCATCAGTTTCCCTTAATTGTGGATGTTGTATGGCACGAAGTGCATAATCTAAATTTTCATCTGAATGGTCTATCATAGTGTCAATAGTTTCATTAAACACGTAGAGGTTACTGAAACTGATGACACCCCGATAGGATTTTTTTTAAAAAAAGATGGTTAATTGTTTTCGGAGTATCTTTAAAGCTCTGGCAATGTGCGTTCTAACGGTATTATCACTAATACGTAACTTTTCACTGATTTCCGCACATTTCTTTTCATTTAAGAAAAACTCTTCCACTACGGTTCGCATTTGTGGAGCCATCTGGCGAATACTCTCCTGCATCCGGTTTATCTTATCTTCATACTCACGGTATTCTTTCACAGTCCAGCCACTGTAAAGTTCTTCCAGATACCTTTCCGCATTTTTATACACCACGTTCTGATGACGTATTTGGTCAATACAACGATTTCGCACCATGACGAAGAATAACGGCAGCAGATCCTCTTCCGTTGTCAACCGTTCGCTGCTCTCAAGCACCGAACAAAAGACATCGTTCACCACATCTTTTGCACTTTCCTCATCATTCAGCAGATTATATGCATGAATATAGAGTTTTTGCCAATGTTCCCTGTATATAACAGTTATAGCATTTTGACTATCATTCATGTATTTCCAGTTACTTTTTGCATTTTATAGAGCGCAAAGATAAACAATTAGAGTAAAAAACATTCTATTTATTAAAAAAGATTATAATTCATACCCGTTGGCGGAATTAAATTAGTGCATATTTAATTTGTCCAATGGGTTTGTTATTAATCTTGTTTATATATTGAAGGATTGTAAGTGCACTAATTTTCCCCGTAATTCTGGTAAACAATCCTTCTGTTTGTTTTGCGTAATTTCTGATTATCATAAATTGATCGCATAATTGTGCAAAAAGCGTTTCAACCCTTTTCCTTGCTTTAGCAAATGGACTAAATACAGGTTTCCAATCTTTTTGATTCGACCGATATGGAACTTCCAACTTGATATTAGCTTTTTCAAATAAATCAAGTTGTATGGCTGCTCCAATATATCCACGATCACCGATGATGGTGCAATTCTGAAAGTTACACTTTACGTCTTTCAAATAATGAATGTCGTGAACACTCGCCTTTGTCAGGTCAAAAGAGTGTATGACACCGCTCAACCCACAGAGAGAATGTAATTTATATCCGTAATAATGTTTACCCTGTGAAGCACAATAGCCATAATTGGGAGCTTTATCATAATTATTCTTTCCCATTTTACAACGTTTTGACCTTATGGGACGACAGACTTCAATTGGCATAGAATCAATACAGAAAATAGCTTCTCCACCATCAACTTTTGATGCAATTCTTTCACGCACCTGATTACATAAGCCGATAGTGAGCTTCCTGCGATCATTATATTGACGACGGGATATGAGAGAAGAAAAATCATCTTTGTATTCATTTAATTTAGAAAACAAAAAGCTTTCACTATCTATGCCTATTGATTCGGCAGCAAGGCTTAAACTGATCACTTCTAAGTCAGAGAACTTCGGGACGACTCCTCTGCGAGGTATATTCCCTTTTTCGTTTACTAAATCAGCAGAAAACATCTTGCATATATCAAGAAATTTAGCGAATATTGCATATAAGTTGTGCATAATTGAGCTGTATATTAATAGTTTGATCACCATTAAAATACTAATAATCAATGATATGCATAACTTATTTCCTGACATTTTTTAGTGAATTAATTCCGCCAACGGGTTATAATTCATATAAATACATTTGTTGTTATAGACATATTCTATTCCCATCGTCTGACTCTTAATATTTTGACACTATGTTTCTCTCCAGAAAGATACGATTCACAACTATATCCGGCCGTTTCCATTCATCTGGACGTTGATTTAATCTTCGCTTTATCTTTACGCGTACAGAATGCTTCGATTACTTTTTTTACACGAAGATAATTTATTGATACTCTGCTCATATATGCCCATTTTCTTTGTAATACATACTTTCCTTGTGATACAATCATACTATCTTTTACTTTTTTAAGGTGGAATTCAACAAAAATGATTATTTTTACGAGCAAATTATTGTCTAACTACCTGATAATACAGACATACCTTGAAAATAAACGAACAAAACGAAAGCGAATTCCTACAAAAGCTTATGAACAAAGCGAATATAGGATGGTGGGAAGCTGACTTGAAAGCAGAGACTTACAAGTGTTCGGAACTTATCTCCCAACTACTCGGAATAGGAGAAGACGGGCTCATCAGTTTCGAAGATTTCAACAAGCGTATTCTAAAAGAAGATCAGGGATACGCAACTTTTCCGTCTTTTGACAAAGTACAACAGACTGTAGAAGAAATATACTTGTTTGATACTCCCAAAGGTCATGTATGGATTCGTAGCAAGGCATGCTTCCAGGAAACAGACGAAAATGGTAACACCAAAGTATATGGAATTGCCGAAACCCAAGAGGGAATTCATATAGCATCTGCACACCAGGCTCTACAAAATAGCGAGCGGATCCTTCATAATATATATAAGAATCTTCCGGTAGGCATCGAATTATATGATAAGGACGGTCAAATGGTCGACCTGAATAAAAAAGATATGGAAATGTTCCGAATTTCCAATAAAGAAGATATTTTGGGAGTCAACATTTTCGAGAATCCTATATTGCCGGAAGAGATAAAACAGAAAATAAAAGACAATGAGAACGCAGATTTTACATTCCGGTATGACTTTTCCAAAATCAACAAATATTATCAGCCTAACAGTACAACCGGTTTCATTGACTTAACAACCAAAGTCACCACTCTATACGATCACAATCACGAACCTATCAACTACCTCTTAATTAATGTAGACAAGACCGAAGATACAATTGCTTATAATAAGATTCAGGAATTCGAGAGTTTTTTCGACCTGGTAGGAGATTATGCCAAAGTAGGTTACGCGCACTTCGATGCTTTGAGTCGGGATGGGTATGCTTTGAGAAGCTGGTACAGGAATGTAGGTGAAGAAGAGGGTACCCCATTGCCGGAAATCATCGGCATTCATTCCCATTTCCATCCGGAAGATCGGGCTGTGATGATCGACTTCCTGGATAAAGTGATAAAAGGAGAAAGTTCCAAGCTATCCCGCGATGTCCGGATTCGCAGAGCAGATGGAAATTACACTTGGACACGGGTTAACGTATTAGTAAGGAATTACCAGCCCCAGGACAATATCATCGAAATGCTGTGTATCAACTTTGATATTACCGAACTGAAAGAGACAGAGCGGATGCTGATTGGCGCCAAAGAGAAAGCTGAAGAAGCCGACCGGCTAAAATCTGCTTTTCTTGCGAATATGAGTCATGAGATACGTACCCCGCTCAATGCGATAGTAGGCTTTTCCAGTTTGCTTGAGGAAGCGGAGGATGCAGAAGAAAAACATCTGTATGCAACGATTATTGAAGAAAACAACAAGCTCTTGTTACAACTGATCTCGGATATTCTTGACTTGTCAAAGATTGAGGCAGGGACTTTCGACATTATCCCGGAACAAGTGGATGCACAACAACTTTGCAACGAACTGCTACAATCTATGCAGGTAAGGGCTACAGAGCAAGTAGAGATTCTCTTAGCACCGGAGCTGCCCGAGCTTACTTTTACCAGCGACAAAAACAGGTTGTATCAGGTATTGCTGAATTTTGTAACGAATGCTCTGAAATTTACTTCCGAGGGCAGTATTGTTATTGATTACCGAATCAACGGAAATGAAGTCAGATTCTCGGTTCAAGATACGGGAATGGGCATCGAACCGGAAAAGCAGGAAGCTATCTTTACCCGATTCGTGAAATTGAATAATTTTATTGCCGGCACAGGGCTGGGACTCCCTATCTGTCAAAGTATCGTCACACAGTTAGGCGGCAAAATCGGAGTGGAATCAGAACCGGGGAAAGGTTCTTGTTTCTGGTTTACGCATCCGATTAACTAAAATCTAAATTCAAAATAAATATCAGAAAACAATGTTTACCGGTTTCTCTTTAAGAAAATGCGATCTGTTATAGTGTTGGGAAGTTCCGATTCATAATGTGTCACCATAATCATCGTCTTATCTTTGCGTCGGCAGAAAGCCTCAATCACTTTCTTTACCCGTCGACGATTATAAGTATCCAAGCCATGAAGCGGTTCATCCAGAATCAGCAGTTCCGGGTCTTTGACGAAAGCTCTTGCCAACAAGGACAAACGTTGTTCTCCACTGGATAGTTGCAGGAATGGTTTATCTTTCAAATCTGCAATGCCAAATATATCCATCCACCACTCACAGATAGCCATCTGTTCCGGTTGAGGACGTTTATACAGACCGATACTGTCATGCAAACCACTGGCTACAATCTCAATAGCGGGCAGATTTTTAAGATAAGCACGGTGCATCTCCGGACTTACGTAACCAATATGTTTCTTGATTTCCCAAATACTTTCTCCCGTCCCTCTTTTCCGTCCGAAGAGACTGATGTCACAGGCATACGATTGCGGATTGTCTGCACAGACAAGGCTCAACAGAGTCGATTTCCCAGCACCGTTCTCACCACTCAACGCCCACTTCTCACCACGACGGACTGTCCAGTCCAGTTCTTTCAGAATAGTTCGGTCGCCATAACGGATACTGACCTTATTAAGTTTTACTACTTCCTCCGAATCGTAATTGTTGCCATCAGATGGCAAATCTATAATCCGTTGCTGCAAATCATCCAAAGCGGTAACCACATCTCTACTGCGGAAAGCTTCCAGATAGGCTTCACGTTCCATTTTAGGAAAGACCTCCATTTTGTCCACAGGAATGACATGAGTGATGAATGAAGGTATATCATCGAGCATGGAAAGTACCAGAATGATCTGTACGGACGACATTTTTGTCAGACGTTCGAGCAAAGAAAACAACAGTTCACGCGTAGGAGCATCCAGTCCGATAAACGGATTATCCATAATCAACACGCGGGGAGCAGTCAACAGGGTTTTGGTTAGCTGGAATTTACGTAATTCACCGCTGGAAAGGAGAATGATTTTCTTGTCGAGCAACGGTTCGATACGGAAGAGTTCAAACAGTTCGCGTTGTAGTTGCTCGTCCTTGATTTCTCCCAACATCTCACGAACATCGGGAGCTTCATCCTGATCGTGAGCATTCCAACGCTGCTGGTAGTAGTAATTGGCATCGGCAGCTCCATAGGTATCACGGAAAGCAATGTATTTCACATTATCATAAAGAGTCTGGGTGGCAGAGGGGGAAAAATCATATTGTACGGTTCCTTCACGCAATGGATATTTTCCGATCAGGGTATCTACAAAAAGACTTTTACCACCACCATTGGGACCTACAATAGCTATGTGTTCATTCGCTCCGATAGTTGCCGTGATGGGTTTGGCTAAACGCACAAGCGGGTTGCGTGCTACGCCCCCCGCCATGCAGAATGTATTTTGGTTCATATTCTTTTATTCTGTTTTATTATTGCCCGCAAAGGTAACAATTTTATCATAAAAGACGCCAAATTGCAAACATATTCTTATTCGTTCCGTAGAAGGAATATCTTTATTTACTTACTAAACCCATAAGGTGGACATTCAAAATTGGTAATATCCAATTTGTATTCCATCATATCTTTCAACTCGTGTATGGGACGTTCCAATTCGTAAGGTATCGGTTGTCTGCTGAATTGCTGGAAGTAAAGCAAACAAGCATCCCGCCACCAGACAGCATCCCGTGCCTGAATCTTCAGGCGGTGTTGCACATCACGAAATCGTTCGGAATCAATATACGGTTCCATCCTGTCCCACACTTTTTGAAAGTTTCTCACTTCGTTTACACCACGATCATACGCGTAGCACAGTTCTGCCCAAAGTGTACGTCCGCTCTTCATCTGATGATTCCAAGGGACATGGTGAAACCAAAGGAGCAGATTCTCCGGACAAGTATTCACATTGTCCAGTTGCTCGCATAATGGAGAATGGTATTGTCCGGTAGCATTACTTCCTGTACTGCTGCGGTTGAAACCTATTCCCATGTTGTCGGCACGGTGGTAATAAGGAGGCAGCCAATCCGGGCGAGCATCGGGAATATCACACCAGGGTTCCGGTCCGTAATGATGTCCCCATGCAAAGATATGATGCAAGCCGAGAGGCATCATGTAGTCTACTACTGCTTCTCTCGATTTCTGAAGCACTTGGGAGTTGAGAAGGGAGAGTTGAGCGTCGATCTGCTCTTTTTGAATGACTTCTCCTGCCGGAGTATCGGTTTGCGCACCGGTAACGGGAAGAAAAGTCTGTTTCAACCATTCTTCTCCTATCTGTTCGGAAGAGAGCGAATGTTTCCATGCCAATCGTCCGAAAGCATACCAGTTGGCTTGAGCAAAAGGATGTCCACACCAATTAGTATCATCACCGATGTTTGCCACTCCGGAAATAGCCGTGAGCGGATGAAAGAATAAAGAACCATCTGTCACACGGGCAACGGTAGAGCCTTTGCCTTGCAGATAAGTATCACTGTCTAAACACTCTTTCCACATAGGAGCAAGGAATGCAAGATGATTGGAAAAACCAAGATACTCTTGTGTGATTTGAAATTCGGGCATAACTGCCGTCTTTTTCATGGCTCCGAACAGCGGGCTGAATGGTTCACGGGGTTGGAAATCTATCGGACCGTTCTTGATCTGCACAATAACATTATCCCGAAATTTATCATCCAAAGGTTCAAATTCAAGATAGGCTTGTTTGGCACGGTCGCTGTCGGTAGGAGAATAAACGAAAGCGCGCCACATCACAATGCCATGATAGGACCTCAACACATCGGCAAGCATATTGGCTCCTTCGGCATGAGTCCGTCCGTAGTCACACGGACCGGGCTGCCCTTCGGAATTCGCTTTCACCAGAAAACCTCCGAAATCGGGAATCAGAGAATAAATCTCTTTGGCTTTCTGCTTCCACCAGTTTATCACTTCTTTATTCAACGGATCGGAAGTGGATAAACCGCCTAAAGCTGCGGGAGAAGAGAAATTGATAGAAAGATATATTTTCAAGCCATAAGGGCGGAAAACGTCGGCCAAGACTTTGACTTTCTGCAAATAATCATTAGATAGTATCTTAGGACTTGCATTGACATTGTTTATTACAGTGGCATTAATGCCGATAGAAGCATTGGCACGAGCGTAGGCTTCATAACGGGGGGAGACAACAGACGGAAGTTCGTCCCATTTCCAAAGTGAATGTCCGGCATATCCGCGTTCGATTGTACCATCCAAGTTATCCCAATGATTCAGGATACGAATTCGATAATCAGGTCGTTCGGAGATATTGAGGGATTGCAAAGCTGATTCCGGTAGTTGTCCGGTAGCTTGCAGACGGAGTAAATGATACGTTCCATAAAGTACTCCTTGTTCACCGGAAGAAGCTATCGTTATTTGATTGCCACCTTTGGAGGTCTGAATCGTATATCCCTCATTTCCAAGTGCACGAAGTTCTTTATTGTTCCGGACCTCCAAAGTAACCGGGATTCCTCCCTGCCAGAAGTTCTGTAATTCGGAAACCGCAATACGTAATGTAGGTGATTGTTTCTTGCTGGTAATTTCCGCTTTCGCTCCCGATGCATAACGAAGCCACAAGGCACTTCCATCTTCAGCCCAAATAGAAGAAAAGCAAAAAAACAAAGTGAATGTCAATGCAAATATATTTCTCATAGTACAAAGTATGTTATCACAATTAATTTACAGTATGATAGCATAAGTAAATTAAGCATTCATAGTTAATAATAACCGCCTCTACCTGAAAAATCCCTATTACCTAATATTCTGGTAAAAGTAGGTATGTTTTTCAAATAGAAGCGGTTGTTTTAATGTATTCTATTATTCATCTTTTCCCTCGATAGTAATGATTCGCCCGTCTGCATCATACTGAAGTTCACAGACTTTTAGGCTACGGAGCCAAGTCTTTCCCTCTGATGGTACACAATCGTGATGAAACAGATACCACTTACCTTTAAACTCTACAATAGCATGGTGAGTAGTCCATCCTACCACCGGAGTCAGAATGACTCCCTGATAAGTAAACGGACCATAAGGGTTATCACCTGTTGCATAGCAGAGCAAATGAGTGTCTCCCGTAGAATAGGAAAAATAGTATTTACCATTATATTTATGCATCCACGAAGCTTCGAAGAAACGGCGTTCCGTATTCCCTGCTGTCAATGGCTTACCGTCTTCATCCAGAATTACCACTGCACGGGGTTCTTCGGCAAACTCCATCATGTCTTCACTCAAACGAGCAACACGCGACGGGATTGCCTCCTCCTCTCCTTCCGGAAAAATGGCAGATTCCAAGGCTTTATTATTACGGTAACGTTGAAGTTGTCCACCCCACAATCCACCGAAATATATATAATAGTTACCATCTCCGTCATCCCATACAGCCGGATCGATGCTGTAACTTCCTTTCATCGGATTAGCTTCCGGTATAAAAGGACCATAAGGTTTATCACTCACAGCTACCCCGATACGAAATATATCATTCTGATCTTTCAATGGAAAATACATATAGTACTTACCATCTTTACAAACCACATCACAATCCCATAGTTGACGGCCCGCCCAAGGAATATCCTCTGTGGAAAGCACCACTCCATGATCTTTTATTTCACCGTTCATCACATCATCCATAGAATACACGTGATAATCTTTCATATTGAAATGATCGCCATTATCATTTTCAGCAATACCACTTTCCCAATCGTGCGAGGGATAAATATACAGTTTGCCATCAAATACATGTACGGCAGGGTCAGCCATATAATCACCGGGAACTAAATATCTTTTTTCTGTTTTCATGCTTTTTCGGTTTTTCTGTTAGAAACTTATTTTGTTTTTTCAGCCTCTTTGATAATCAGGCCGACTACCGGCTTCGGCTGATAATTGCGATCAAAAAGTAACGGATAATCCGTGCGGCCTCTCATCGGCCAGTCATTACGCCAAGAGTTCTGATCGGCTACTCCCCAAAGAGTAACCCTGGTGATGAGGTTATGATGTTTCAGGAACAGACGGAAAAAGTCATTCATTCTTTCAGTCCATGCTTTCGATACCTCTTCCGGTAATCCATCCGGATAAGGATTCATCTCTTTCTTATATTCAAAGGAAGCGGAAACTTCTGCACCTACATTGGGATTCGGTGATGGTATCACCGTCAAATCCAGTTCTGTTATCATTATCTTCACTCCTGTTCCGGCAAAGGCCAGCATACTCTTCTCAAATTCACTGATTTTCGGGTAGTCCATGCCGATGTGTCCTTGCATACCTATGGCATCAATACGGATTCCACGTTTTTTCAAATCGTTCACCATTTTCACGACGGCTTCTCTTCTCCCCGGTTGGGCCATTGAGTAGTCATTGTAGTAAAGTTCGGCATCCGGATCAGCCTCGTGTGCATATTGGAAAGCCAATGGGATATATTCTTCCCCCAGAATCTCATAAAACTTTGTCTTGCGATATGCTCCATTATCTTCAATCGCTTCATTTACTACATCCCAGCCTTTGATACGGCCTTTATAGCGTTTCACGATGGTAGTGATATGGTCTTTCATCCGTTTCTTCAGGACTTCCGGAGAAACATTATTCCCGTCCTTATCTACGCAAAACCAAGGAGCCAATTGTGAATGCCAAATCAGGCAGTGACCAATGATAGCCATTTGATTGCTCTCACCAAAACTGACAAATTCATCTGCCTGCGCAAAATTATACTTATTTTCTTTCGGATGAATGACAGAAGACTTCATGCAGTTTTCCGCCACGATGGAATTAAAATTCTTCTTTACAATTTCAACAGCTGCGACATCCTTACCGGAACTTTGATGTGTGTTCACTGACACGCCAATCAAAAACTTGTTTTTCAAAGCCTTTTTCAGCGAATTTCCATCTTTCGCAAAAACTTCTCCATAAGAAAAAGAAAACATCACTGTCAATAACAACAGAATTATTCGTTTGAGTTTCATACGTTATATTTTTGAGTAATAAACATTCTACTATCTTATCTATTCGCCTTTTTTACAGCGCGATTCTATCTCCTCATTTATATTGTCAATCACATTATCTTCCAATTCATATTTAGAAATAATGAACATAGCGATCAAAAGCAACAACGCCGGAATAACGGCTACGAGCCACAGTATTCCCTGTTCGGCAAAAGGTGATTGTGACACTTCATTTGTCTGGTCGAATCCGACAAAAGCCATAACAAGTCCCGGTACAACTCCTCCAAGAGCCATTCCCGCTTTATAGAAAATACCAGTCAAAGCATTGACTATACCCGAAATACGTTTACCATGAGTATATTCGCCATACGAAATTACTTCGGGAACCAAAGCCCACATATACCCTGTCGCAATAATGACTCCCGTCGATTTTATGAACTGCGCCACAAAGACCAACCATATCTGCGTTTTGAGTACCGGAACCACAGAAATAATATACAGCAATGCCATACCCAATATAGCGACTGAAAGGAATACATAAAACATTTGCTTTTTTCCAATAGCACGTTTAATGGCAGGTACCATCGGCATGAAAATGAATGCGGGTATCGAGCCCAAGGCCATGAAATAAGGTAACATCTCCGGTGCACGTACATTATAAATCATATAATATGAACCGGCAGAATTACCAATCGCCATCATTGCAAAAGCAGTAATGAAAAAGAACGCCAAAATACGCAAAGGTTTATTTCTACAAAATTCTACCCACAAGTCGGACACTTTTACTTTAGATGTCTCCTCCTGATCCATAACCACACGCTCCTTCGTCTGGCTAAAGCAGAACATCAATAACGCCAATCCGATAACAGCATAAATAGTCATCGTAATAAACCATGCGTTAGCAGATGCAGTAGTATTGATTTTACCATCGGGAGACAACACCTTCACCAGTATCGGAATACCGTATGCCACAGCCAAACCACCCAAATTGGCAAGAAACATACGCACTGACGTCAACACCGTGATTTCATTCGTATCGCGGGTAAGTGACGCATTCAGTGCTCCATAAGGCACATTAATCAATGTATAACACATGGATAATCCAACGTAAGTGAAATAGGCATAGAACAGTGAACCCGAAAAGCCGTTCCAAAAACAAAGAATAGCAAAACCAGTCAGCGGAATTCCTCCCCAAATAAGATATGAACGGTATTTACCTAGTTTAGGATTGTGTTTATCGACGAAAGCACCCACCAGAGGATCCCAAAGGACATCCACTATCCTGACAATAAGAAACATCACGGCTGCCACTTCCGGTTTAAGTCCATATACATTGGTATAAAAAATCAGCAGATACATACATACGGTCTGGTAAATAAGGTTTTGCGCCAAATCACCGGAACCGAATCCTATACGTTGAAGCCAAGAGAGTTTATAGAAACCTTTCGCTTCATTGGTCTTTATTGTATTCTCCATAAAATAGATAAATTGGTCATTTTCTGTTTTTCGTATTCATTTCTATCAAGATAGCTGCTGCCACTCGTTGCCCTAGCGTCTTTTTATCCAATGGATGAATATCATTCCATTCTCCTAAATCACTATTTTTAATCAGAGTAACATTTTTATTTGTATCGGCTACTTCCGCCTGCGCTTTCCGGAATTCCGCCCAGGCAGTGCGTCCTCCTTTATCTGTGGGTGAAAGGAAATCCGCCAGCTCAATGATATAGAAAGGCATATCCGACTTATTCCATCGTTGTCTCCAATCGCTAATCATAGCCGTCAACAAGTCTTTATACTCATTTCTGCGTGAGACATTCGATTCTCCCTGATACCAGATGACACCGGATACCGTATAGTTCAGCAAAGGAGCAATCATTGCATTATACAGTCCTGTGGGTTTATAATGAAAAGCCGTTTGTCCCGGAGCAGCGGGCATAGGAGCACCAAGATGATATTTCCAACTCCCCTCCAAATTGATCTCCGATTCTCCTTTTTCCGGCTGACCTTTTCCGAAAAGGATTTTATAAGGCTTTTCCTTTACAAATTGAGGACGACCGCCATAACTGAAAAGGCGTATGGTTATTGTATTTTTTCCGGCTTTCAACAATCCGGCAGGAATGGTGTAGATACGGGGAGGATACTGATAAGAGACAGTCCCCACAAATGTGCCATTTACATAGACCGAATCTGCATCTACGATGCATCCCAAACGAAGAGTCGCTTTCTCTCCCGCCTGTTGTGCAGACACCTGAAAGTCTTTACGGAACCAGTGGGAGCCATTGACGGTATTCAGTCCGTTTGTTGCCCAGCCGGAAGTAAACAAATCTGTTTCTGTCCAATTGCTATCATCATAATCGGCAGCATACCAAGGGGTAGCCTCATGCATCCCTTTATCTCCCTGAAACAACGCCACATTCCAGGCATGACTTTTCTTCCTCTCCTCTTTTTTCATCGACTCCATCAAATCGTCTGACTCATAGATACGCTTTTCATTCAAATAAAATGGAAAAGGCTTCAACCCTCCCTCACTGATCCACGCTTCTACCGGTGAACCTCCGACACTGGAATTTATGATTCCTACCGGAACCTTTGTCTTTTGATAGACATCTTTAGCGAAGAAATAGGCTAAAGCAGAGAAAGGCATCACATTTTCAGGAGTCATCGCTTGCCAGGAAATTCCCGGAATATCTGCCTGCGGAGCATGAAAATTATAGAGCAGAGGTGTTTTTATATAGCGTACCATCGGATAGTTACTGTCCGTAGATATTTCATCGCGAAAACGATCTGTAACCCGTGAAACAGGCAATTCCATATTCGACTGTCCCGAACATACCCAAACATCACCAATAAGAATATCCTTTAATTCGATATCATTAATGGCCATCGTATAAGGTCCGCCAGCTTTCAATATAGGCAAAGTCACTTTCCAGTTACCTTGTACATCAGCAACAGTCTTATATTTCTTTTTCAGGAAAGTTATATCAACGGTTTCATCAGGATCAGCCGTTCCCCAGATATTGACAGGTTCCCCACGCTGAAGTACCATTCCGTCGGAAACAAGAGTCGGAAGTTTAACCTTTGCTCCGCCCAACAAGGCGAAGCAAAGGAACACAACTACTAACCCTACCTTATAAAACCAATACTTATTCATTCTGTCTTTTCTTTTATATGTCTTTATTTCATGATAATTTAGCAAGAGAAGAAATCCATCGGGATTCCACTTTGCAAACTTAGGAAGTTTCTTCCCACTTACCCAGAAATTCTGATTCAAATCATTACTCGCTTGTTACATCATCGTTTACGTATGTTACAAAAACTTGTTGTAATGTTACATTCAAGCTGAAACCACCGATGAACAGGAGGAAAACGAAAGTTTTAGAAAGAGCGGATTACAGTAGTTATTGTTATTCATTCGATCCGCTCCAGGATGATAACAACTACTGTAACCCTCACTCTCCCCCTCTTTAATTATTATAAAATCATTTATTCCAAATCTCCGGTAAAGTCTTCGCTGACATCCTTACCAGCCAAACCATCGGCTACTCCCTTATAAGCATGTTTACGTGCATAATTAGCATCCCAAAGGTTCGGAGCGTCATTCGGTATCCAATTCACATGTTCTTTTTCATTGTCCGATACTCCCCAGATGGTAATACCATATTGTTTATCCACCGGAATATACTTCTTGTACATATCAATAACATACTGATACATTTCTGCCTGTTGTGCCAGATTTTCAGTAGTAGGCGACGAGGTGTTAACCTTAATATCCAACTCGGATACTTTAATCAACTTGCCGGTAGCACCCAGTTTCTGGAACATTTGAGCAATATTGTCTTTATTGGAATCAATAGCAATATGCATTTGTGTACCAATACCATCCACTATGGCCCCTTTGCTTTCGATGTATTCCACATATTTAATCAGACCGTCACACTTATTGAGGTTATATTCCAGATTATAATCATTGATGAATAGTTTATCATCCGGATTTCCATACTGACGGGCAAGTTTGAAAGCTTCTACTGCATAGTCTTTCGGAGTCAGGAAATAATCTTGCCAGTAGAATTCATCAGAAGCCAGATCAGTTTTGCCTTTACCAGTCTTAATGTCTGATGTTTTTCCGTCATCCATTGGTTCATTGACTACGTCCCATGCATGAACATAAGGTTTGCAATGGGTAACCATCTTTGAAATCCAGTCTTCCATAGCATCTCTGATAATCTCGGCTTTTTCTTCGTCGGTCTTCTCAATGATAGTAGGACCGGAAGCGCGAGTGACTGCACGTGTCTCCACCACTTTCTCCGACAATACGATATTATCTATATAATAATCGCCTGCACTAACTCCGAAATTGATACAGAATCGATTCATATCCTCTTTAGACACTGTAAATTCTTTCTTAAATTCTGTCCAAGTCGTACTCACATTTCCATCTACATAGCATTCACCTGCATAACTCGTTGAGTTCTGAATTTGAATTTGGAAAGTAGTTGAGACACTTGCTTTAATCATAGCAGAGAACTCATAGGTCTTGCCGACTTCCAAAGGAGTATCAAAGCCATATCCAGCCTGTGCCTTATATGCATTGCCCGCCCCTCCGTCAACAGAACTAGTCAGCTTCATCGAATATGAACTTCCATATCCTTCACCTTCTTCCGAAATCGCGGCTTTTCCACTACTCCAAGCTCCCCAAGGAGTAATAGCTTTGCTTTCAAAATCTCCGTTAGAAATCAGATTAACCACAGTAGGATCGGCATCTTTGTCTGTCACAACAATATTATCTACATAATAAGTCACATCCGGCAAATAACCAAATTCAAATGCAATCTGAAATGTAGTACTAACAAAATCATTCACTGTGATCTTCACCTGCTGCCATTGAGACGTTGTCTCAAAAGCTTCCGTCCAACTGCCACCTGTAGCATACCAGTCTTTATATGGATAATTATTTCCTAACCCAGCGAAAGTCAACCGGGCTTTACCAGCTTTATCCGAACGGACAAAAAATGAAATTTCATAATTATGCCCACTTACTGCTGAAATGTCAGGAGTATATAATTGCACAGAATGAGCAGCCGTTACAGAAGATCCTACTGTAAATTTCAATGCTTTGGAAGTAGTTGTCAGTCCTTCCCCTTCCACAATGGACATCGCATCACTTCCATTTTTACGATTCCAGCCATCAAAGGTTCCATCTTCAATGCCTGACAGATCCAACAAATTACTGCCCGCCGGTCCCGGAATAACTTCCGGTGCAATCAGACTATTCAGATAACTCGCATTCTGATTAGTGTGCCAAATCAGACAGTGTCCATAAATGCTTATACCCGCTTCTGTAGTCTTTGTAAACAATTGATCTACCTTATCAAATTTCAAATTCCCTTTAGAATCGACCATAGGACCGTGCTTCATGGCATATCCTATCGTCAGATCATTAAAGTTCTCATTCACAATGGTAGTCGTTGTCTCGTCACCAAGATATTCATCCATCCCCACTCCGATACCCAACTTAAAGTTGGGATCGGATAAATATTCTTTCAACGGCTTGTAACGGGAAATCTTTTCAGCCAACTGTAAAGGCAGTTCGGAAGAAGTAACCGCTCCATGTGTAGGGTCTTTATACCACTCCATCTTATTATCGTCACACGATGTCAATATCAGCACCGACAAGGCAACAAACGGAAGCATATTTCTGTATTTCATAATCTTTTCAATTTAAAGTCATTATTATTCTGCATCCTCTTCTTCGTCCGGGAAATCGGTATATTCCGGCTTCGTCAAAGGTACGACACGCCAGTTATCAATATAAATCTTCACGGAAGTTGCTTTGGATAGAAACTCTGTTTCTTTATCCGAGCTCGCACCTGTGATCTTATCCAATGTAATATCAGAGTTCTCAAAATAGAAACCGAAGTTGGCATAAGAAGCAGATGCACGGGTAGCGGCCACATCGGCAAAAGTGGTCCAAGCTCCGCTGGATGCTTTCGATTTGTAGAATTCACTAAACGGAACAGTTACAGTCTGCCAACCGGTTGTCTGGAAAGGAACAATCTTTCCGTCTACAAGCCACGGTACGTAATTATAACAGTCTCTCTCCCATTCTCCACCGTTGAATCCGTTCTGACCACAAATCTTCAGGAATCCGGATTCAGACCAAGGTTCGGGCACATAAATTTCAAACTGAATAGCACATTCGGCAACAGGAGTTTCAGCAGGGACACCCAGCGTCAACCAGTCAGGATCAGTGCCATTACCAGCTGTCCAAACTTCAGCACAACGATTCTTCGCTGCTGCCACCGGCAACTGTCTTTCTAATGGCAAACGACAGTAAGCACCTTGCGACACATTACCTTCACCAATCGAAGCAGATTCCAGTTCGGTTGTTTGAATCATACTTTCAGAATCGCCCCATGCCCCTTGTGCACCCACTCCGTCGAAGTTCAACAACAAGCCTTTCTTATAATTGAAATAGGCAGGAGAATAAGCACCACCATTCGAACCTTCTACGAAAATAGAACCGCCCTCTTCAGAAACTCCGGCAGGCATATCCACCATAAAATATTCACCGTCAAGATCAGAAATAATACCTTCTGTCACCACCACATTTCCGGGGAAAACGACTTTTGCTATTTCCGTCAATCCACTTCCGTAAACAATGATAGGTTCACCTATATTCGGCATACAGTTGGAGATTTTCGTTATAGACGGTGCAGCAGCACGAATCTGGAAATCATAAACGTATTCACCGCCATCTTTTACCAAACGAATTGTATTACGTACATTCTCGTCAGCTTCTGTAGTCGGAACTTTACTGTTCACACTAACCAAAAAAGATTTATTCGAAACAAAAACCGGATTAAAATAACAGTTATATCCATTAATATACACTTTCTTCAATCCGTTGAATCCTTCACCTTCAATTCGAATCAGTTGTCCCAAACGGGCAAAATCAACCAAACGGTCAGGAACATTCGACTTCGCGTCTTCCAGATAGATCCCTGTTATGTTCATCACAGAACTTCCGCCATTATCGTCATCGTCGTCACACGAAACAAATGAACAAGAGCAGATGAGCAGACTCACCAATAAGCCAAATGCTTTCATACTATTTTTATATATCAAGCTTTTCATTCGTATTCTCGTTTTTAGTTAAACAAATCGGTTATTCTGTCTTCCTTAAATGCATAAGGCATAGGATCCGCTTTCAACAAAGGATTTTGCACAGTCTCCGATTCCGGATAAGGAAGAAGGAATATACTGGAATCGACGTCACCTATGGCACGCTTCGTTTCATCCGAATCCTCGTCTCTCTTCAAAGTCTGTGTATCCGCATCCCATACTACAGGAATAGCAGTACCCCTATCCTGTCCGGTGATATAATTGAGTACTTCCTGTTGTTTATAATAAGCTCTACGTACCAAGTCATACCAATACTGTCCTTCCAGACAAAGTTCCAGTCTACGCTCACGACGAATATCTTCGTAAGTAATCGAATTTTGGGGTTCCAAACCGGCACGCTTGCGCACTTTGTTAAAGTATTCCATTGCATCGGCATCATCTGTTGAAGGATTATTTCCCAATATAGCTTCTGCATAAATCAGATATACTTCTGCCAGACGCAACATGTAAGTATTGATAGGAGTACTTCCGGAAGTGATCTTCGCATTATCTTTGCTAGAACCACAAACATATTTCTTACAATAAATTCCGGAAACAGTACCCGATGCTTTCTTCTCACAAGTATATCCTCCGTTTGCTTTCTGTATTTCAGGATAATGATCGCCATAAGCCATCCAAGTCGGCTGACGCCGTTTATCTCCTTTTTCATACTCCCAAATCACGTCCGGTTGTGCAAAAACATAACCGCCCCATGCACGGTCATTACCGGTAATAGCCGACTCACAAGCAAAATAGTCCTGTATCGTATTACATTCCCCATACGTACCATTACTAACCCATTGTAAAGCAAACAGTGTTTCCGAGTTGTTATTTTTATCAATCATAAACAAATCGGCATAATCAGTCATCAGTTCAAAATTTCTGTTTTCTATCACTTTTAAAGCCGCTTTCTTTGCCAAATCCAGATAGTCCTGATTACGGGTCGCACTATTAGGGTTACTACTATAACCGGCATACGTCAGATAAACACGCGACAACATGCCAAAGGCACTGTATTTATTGACACGTCCGGCAGCAGAAGAAACCTCCGGCAAATATTTTGCCGCAAATTCCAAGTCACGCATCGCAAATTCATAGACATCACTTACCGGGCTAGTATTGACAATTGGATTAGCCACCAGTTCATCCGTATCCTCATTTATAATAACATTTCCCCATAACATCGCCAGATAGGAATAAGCAACTCCACGCATGAACCGTGCTTCAGCAATATATGGGTTCTTCACTTCTTCGCTATTGGATGAGTTACCTTTGATCCCGTTAATAATCTTATTAGTTTGCTGTACTATATTGTATAATGAGCCCCAAGCCGAAACTAACGGCCCCGTCAATCCGGTTTCGGTCAAATCGGCAAAAGGATAGATATAATTAGAGGTTGTCGCACAAAGGTTGAATCCGCGTCCATCACCCAGTCCATAATAGAACTTATCGTTAAAGTCGAACCACACCTTATTGTACAAAGGAGCTGTTGCTGCCCGGAAATCATCTTCCGTTTGATAAAAGTTATCTCCTGCGATATTGGAGTTATCTTCAGAATCGAGGAAGTCACTGCATCCTGCAAACGCCAAAGCTACAGCCAACATGAAAGAGTATATATATTTACTTGTTTTCATATTTAGTCACTTTAAATGATTAAAAGGTTAAATTCAGACCGAATGTATAAATTCGCGGAGAAGGATAACGATAGTTATCAAAGCCTGTAAGCAAAGCGTCCTGATTGGCAGAACCTATTTCCGGGTCCATCCCTTTGTATTTTGTGAATGTATATACATTCTGCAGGTTACAATAAAGTTTCAGATTCTGAATACCAATCGGTGCCAACCATTTACGCGGGAACGTATAGCCGAAAGAGATAGACTGAATACGCAGGAAAGAACCATCTTCCACAAAGCGGTCACTGAAACGATAATTGGAATCATCTGTCCCTTTGGCAATAGCCATACGGCAAGCATAAGGGTCACCGCCTACAATCTGTATATTCCGATAATCATCCGGACCATTCGGATCAATCAAAGCCAGTTGTGCATAATCCAACGCCGATTTCAGGATATTATTATTGCCCCGTGGATTTTCAAGTTCACGACGCCCCCAGTTTACAACTTCATTTCCCACCGATCCGGTCAGGTTAATGCTCAAGTCGAAGCCTTTATAAGAGAAAGAGTTACCGAAGCCGAAAGTAAAGTCCGGTTCAGGATTACCGATATAAGTACGGTCCTGTTCATTGATAACACCGTCTTTGTTTACATCTTCAAAAATATAATCACCAATCCAGATACTATTCTTGGAAATCGACATACCTTCAGGCAATGCTACCGGCTTAATTGCTCCGGAAGCATCTTTATAGTAAAAGTCAGTAGCCTTTTCAAAGCGGCCAATCACTTTATAACCATAAAACTGTCCGATAGGGTTTCCTACTGATGTACGTGTCAGTACGGTTATTGTTTCGCCTGTCTGATTACTCTTATCTATCAGGCTGGTTGCCGTATCCAGCGATTTTACTTTATTACGGTTCATAGAGAATACCACGTTACTTCTCCATTGAAATCCGCCTTTATCAATATTCACTGTATTTAAAGTCAACTCAAGTCCTTTATTCTCCAAAGAACCCACATTCTTCCAGGGTGCGGAAGTAGAGCCCTGACCTGAAGTTCCCACGTAAGCAGGAAGAGGCACTTGCAACAACAAATCATTTGTTTTCTTATAATAAATATCGGCTATCAATTCAATCCTGTTCTGGAAAAGATTAATATCAAGTCCCAGATTACTTGAATAAGTAGACTCCCATTTCAATTCGGGATTCGGAGTATTGCCAGCCAGCAATCCTGTTCCCCAAACGGTAGCAACAGATGAATAAATGGCTTTATATGCATTATTAGGCACATTCTGATTACCTACAACACCCCATCCTAAACGCAATTTCAGATTATTAATAATATTGTTGTCTTTCAAAAAAGATTCATTGGAAACCTTCCAAGCCAAAGCAGCCGACGGGAACCATCCCCAACGATTATCTTTGTAGAATTTGGAAGAACCGTCGCGACGAAGAGTAAATGTCAACAGATATTTGTCATCGTATGAATAGAACAGACGGCCGAAATAAGATAAAATCGAACTTTCTCCACTATTACCATTATTCTTGGCTGTTGCGGCATCTCCCAATGTCAGGTCGGTTGCAGCATTGGACAAATATCCCATACGGCTTCCCATCAGATATTCCCATTTGCTCTCCTGCATTTCCTGGCCAATCATTGCATTCACATTGTGCACTCCAAAAGTTTTCATGTAATTCACGATATTTCTCCAACTCCAGAACTTATTATATGATTTGGAGAAAGTCCCCTGACGGTCCGTATTTTCAATCGCACCAAAAGTATATGAGGGATCAAATTTATAAGTATTAGTTACCCCATAATCGAAAGACAATTCCGTTTTAAACGTCAGTCCGTCAATGATAGTAGCTTCAGCATAGGTGTTTGCCCGAATACCCATTTTCTCGTTGCGGTTATCCTTAATCATGGCAAGACCCACCGGATTCGTTTGTACCCATTCGTCCGTATCCGGTCCGTCAAATGTGCCTTCAGCATTACGAACAGCCACACTCGGACTCTGCAATAAAGCAGTTCTAATCAACGACTCGTCAGATACAGTCAATTTCTGACGGGAATTACTAAACGCAAAGTTAATACCCATTTTTAAATAGCTCTTCACCTGGGCATCAAAACTACCTCGTAAGTTCAGACGCCTGAACCCTGAACCAACAGCAATACCATCCTGATTGAGGTAACCTGCTCCCAATGCATAGTTACTTTTATCAGTACCTCCGGTCACAGAAAGATTATGACTGGTCATCATAGCTTTAGAGAACATCTCATCCTGCCAGTCTGTACCCTCACCTAGTAAATCCGGACGAACAAAGTTATTATCCTTGTTCACTATTCCCCAATCATTTCCCGAATAGTCTTTTCCTGAACGAACATTCTTATGCTCCGCATATTCACGCAGATTCAGCATATCCAGTTTTTTAGGCATTTCCTGCCATCCTATATATCCGTCATAAGTTATTTGCGCCTCACCCTTCTGTCCACGTTTGGTAGTAATCATAATCACACCGTTTGCAGCTCGCGCACCATAAATAGCAGTGGCGGAAGCATCCTTTAATACGTCCATAGAGACGATGTCCGAAGGATTGATAGATGCCAGTGCATTATCACTTCCCGAACCTGTGGAACCGTCGATGATAACACCGTCAATGACAAAGATAGGTTCATTGGAGGCATTCAAAGAGTTGATACCACGAATACGGATGGAAGAACTACCACCGGGCATACCGCTATTAGCCTGTACCTGCACACCAGCAGCACGTCCTTGCAGTACCTGGTCAACGGAAGTCACTACAGATTTCTTAATGGCTTCATCGTTGACCGATACAACAGAACCGGTCAGGTCACTACGTTTCATCTGACCATATCCAACTACAACTACTTCGTCTAATACTTTTGCATCTTCTTTGAGGGTAATATCAAACTGCTTTTTCCCGGCTACAGGAATCGTTTGTGTCTGATATCCGATAAAAGAAATCTTCAAGCTACCTTTGGCTGATACATTCAACTTAAAATTACCATCCAAATCGGTAACTATACCATTGGTAGTGCCAGCTTCTACTACACTGGCTCCGATAATCGGTTCGCCCGATGCATCTTTGACCATCCCCGTCACGGAAACAGTCTGTGCCAATACCCATACAGGGAAGAGGCAGAAAAGAATGATAAGACCTAACGGTCGAAAATAATGATTTGTGCTTTCCATAAAATCATTTTTTTAATTAATAATGATAGTGGTTAATCCAAGTTATAGGTTTTTCTCTTCTTATTTATAATAAGGAATAGAGTAAGGAATTCATGTTTCCATAAGCAGTTATTATTTTAAGGTGTCCGACAATTCATTTTTTTTGTTAATGCAAATTTATGGATAATATATCAAGCATAGGTGGAGATTTTGTTTCAAGCAATTGACAGGCGGTTACATACACTTGCATGTACGTTACAAGCTATTGCACACCCGTTACATACCCCTCCCAGAAGCATCCCTAAAGGGTTTGCACGTAACATCAGTAAAAGGAAAAGTAACAAAGCTAATGCTATTTTAATTTAATATAGTATCTTTGTCTATATAAAAAGCACCAATAAACCCTGCTTATATTAATGAGTATGAAAGCACAAATCCTATTCCTTTTTTCCATATACTGTTTCCTGATAGGAAGCACTCCTGTTATGAAAGCACAGACCGGCAAATTCTATTCAACAGACAAAGAACTTTCCAACAGTCTGATCAATGCCGTATATCAGGACCGGAAAGGATTTATCTGGATAGCTACCGAAAACGGACTTAATAAATTCGACGGGACACGTTTCTCGATCTATCGACATAATGCTACGGATAGCACCAGTTTGAAAAACAACTATGTACGGACATTATTCGAAGACAGTCGCGGTAATTTCTGGATCGGATGCATCAATGGCTTACAGCGATATGACCGCGCCACAGACAACTTTCACGAATTATTCATCTCTCGGAAAGACGGACGAAAGAATCCTCATATCACTTCCATTATTGAACGCCGGAACGGAGATCTTTGGATAGCAACTTCCGGACAAGGCGCCATATCCCTAAAAAAGAACAGCAATCCCGCCTCCTTCCATATCGAAACCGAACTGACAGACCGGATAGGTAGTAACTACCTGAATGTCATTTTCGAAGATTCCCGGCAAAATTTATGGATTGCTACAGAAGAAAAAGGACTTTACCGTTATTCTCCGGAAAATAAAGAGCTTAAAAGCTATAAAGCACCTTATCATATAGCAGGTGATGACGTTTCTGCCATTTGTGAGGATGCACACGGACAAATTTTCGTAGGAACCTTGACAAAAGGTCTTTTCAGACTATCATCCCGGCAGGAAGGAAACTTCGAACCTGTCCTCTACCAAAACCGGATGAATTTGAATATCCGGACTCTCATCATTGATACCCGTGGAAAACTTATCATAGGAACAGACGGTGAAGGAGTAAAAGAATATCAGCCTCAACAAGATATTATTGTGGACAGTGAGATTAATGCGGGTCCCTTTGACTTCTCCAAATCCAAGGTTCACTCGTTAATCGAAGATAAAGATCACAATTTATGGCTGGGCATTTTTCAGAAAGGTTTGATACTAGTGCCCGGCATTTCAAATAAGTTCGACTACTACGGCTACAAATCAATACACAACAACACCATTGGTTCCAGCTGTGTTATGGCTATTCATACAGATGAACAAGCTACAATCTGGATAGGTACGGATAACGACGGATTATATGCCATAAACGATCAGGGAAAACAATTACGCCATTACACCCATCAGGCAGGTAATCCCCAATCTGTCCCCGGCACTATCCTATGTCTCTATGAAGATTCCAATCAGGAACTTTGGCTAGGATCTTACTTCGATGGTCTGGCACGGATGAACAAACAAACCGGAACATGTCAAGATGCCACCTCGCTTTTACAAGGAAATCTTAACGCAGGCAAGCCCAAAGTTTCCTGCATCATTGAAGACAAAAACAAGAATCTCTGGGTGGGTACTTATGGTTCGGGCTTATACAAAATCAATTTACCAACTCAACATGTCACCTATTACGAATCTACCCGCAACGAAAACGATGACTGGAGCATCAACCGACTTCCAAACGATTGGATCAGCTACCTACTGGAAGATAGAGAGGGAATGATATGGATCGGCACTTATAAAGGTCTGGCCGTACTCAATCCTCAAACGGACAATTTTATCAATTATAAAAAGCAAAACAATCTCCTCCCCGGGTATGTCGTTTACAGTTTATTGGAAAGTAGTAATGGAGAGATCTGGGCTGGTACTTCCGAAGGATTGGTCTGCCTGAATAAAGACAGACTAACACCTGTACTTTTCACTACTGCCGATGGACTCCCCAGTGATATTATTTGCGGCCTGGCTGAAGACGAGAAAAAAAATATATGGATCAGTACCCATCAGGGAATCTCCAAACTGAATCCTCCGGAAAAGAAGTTTATCAACTATTATGCAGGCGACGGTCTGCAAGGAAATGAGTTTACGCGCACTGCTGTATTTAAAGATAAACGCGGCAAGATATTTTTTGGAGGTACCAATGGAGTAACAGCTTTCTACCCCCAGGATATCACCGAAATCAAAAAAGAAATGAATGTATTGATTACCGGCTTTCACGTTGCTAACCGCCCTGTGAAAAAAGGGGATAAATCCGGCAACAATGTCATCACTGATACTGCTGTCATGGATACCGAGCAATTTACACTGGCATATAATGAAAATACATTCAGCATTGATTTTTCTGTTTTGGAATTCAGCAATCCCGACCGGATTAGTTATCAATATAAGATAAAAGAATTAGGCGATGAATGGATCAGTACGCAACCGGGAACAAACCGGGTGACTTATAGCAGTCTGAAACCGGGGAAATACACTTTCTCCGTACAGGCACGCGACCATAATAATTTCTCTAATATCCGCACAGTTACTATTGCCATCACTCCACCCTGGTACCAGACCTGGTGGGCAAAAGTAATCTGGGGATGTCTCGGAGCATTACTAATCTATGCTCTTACCATGTATATTCTGTCACGTATCCGCCACCGGCAAGAAGTGATGCGACAAAAACACATGGAACAGATTAACGAAGCCAAATTACAATTCTTCATTAATATCTCACATGAAATACGTACCCCGATGACTTTTATCATCAGCCCGTTAGAGAAACTGTTAGCCGAACATTCCGAGAAACAACCGGTTTATCTCATGATTTACCGGAATGCCCAACGTATTCTACGTCTGATCAATCAACTGATGGACATACGAAAACTGGACAAAGGACAAATGCATCTGAAATTCCGGGAAACAGACATCGTAGGATTTATCAATGACTTGATGCAAACATTCAATTATCAAGCGCAAAAAAAGAACATCACATTTACTTTCGAAAAAGAACTGGAAGGTGCTGATTCTCTGAAAGTATGGATTGATCTAAATAACTTTGACAAAGTATTGATGAATGTCCTTTCCAATGCTTTCAAATATACACATGAGGGAGGAAATATCGAAGTGTTATTGAAAACCGGTCACAACGATGCCTACCGGGGTGCTTTGAAAGATTATTTCGAGATAGATATCACCGATAACGGAATCGGTATTGACAAAAACAAAATAGAACAAATATTCGAACGTTTCTATCAGATTGACAACGACATGACACAATCTAATTTCGGTACAGGAATCGGACTGCATCTTTCACGGTCGTTAGTGGAACTGCACCACGGCATCATCAAAGCAGAAAACCGCGAAGACGGACAAGGAACCCGTTTCATCATCCGCCTGCCGTTAGGTAGTAATCACTTGAAAGCAGAAGAACTGGAAAATCCTGAAGAAACCGGAAGCGAACCAACAATCTCCCAACTTCCCAAAGATTCGATCTATGAAACGGAAGAAGAAAACAAAACTAACGAGTACAGGAAACCCAAAGCAAAAACACGTTATCGCGTCTTAATCGTAGAAGATGATGAAGAAATACGCCGCTACATACGTAGCGAACTGGATAGTGATTTCCGTATCTATGAATGTACAAATGGACGGGAAGGACTGGAAACCATTTTGAAGGAGAAACCCGATCTCGTCATCAGTGATGTTATGATGCCCGAAATGGATGGGATCACTCTCTGCCGGAAAATAAAACAGAATATCAATATCAATCATATACCGATTATATTATTAACCGCCAAATCGAAAGCCGAAGACCAAATCGAAGGGCTTGAAATTGGAGCAGATGCTTATATCGTAAAACCATTCAACACTGAATTATTACGAACTACTATCAGTAATCTGATAGCCAATCGGGAAAGACTGCGCGGCAAACTGGTAGGTGAACAACAAGTAGAAGAAAAAATAACAAAGATAGAAATGAAGTCCAATGATGAGATCTTGATGAGTAAAGTAATGAAAACCATCAATGACCATCTTGCCGACCCTACCCTTAATGTAGAGATGCTGGCAGCCAACGTTGGAATGAGCCGCGTACATATGCACCGCAAATTAAAGGAGTTGACTAATCAGTCAGCACGAGATTTCATTCGTTCTATCAGACTGAAACAAGCTGCCAATCTGCTACGTGAGAAGAATCTAAGCGTTTCGGAAGTTGCATACGCTACAGGCTTCTCCAACCTCTCTCATTTTTCCAATACATTCAGAGACTTTTACGGAATTTCACCGAGTGAATATAAAGAACAACAGATGTAACAAACAGAATTAGACTTGTTACAAACAAGAATCTAAATTAGAAAGAAAGCCGTTATTGATATGACAAATAATGACTAAAGCTACTTATACATAATCAATGCAGACTGTCCGGGAATAATTACTTCCGGTCCGATCTGCGTACCTAATCCACGCACATCTATCACACCATCTTTGCATACCACTGTATATTTACCAACAGGCACTTCCAAACGCGCAGGAGTCATACGGGAATTAAAAGCCACGATAATATCTTCCCAACTATCTCCGTTCGCATGATCCTTCAGGCGGAATGCAATCAGGTTTTGTCCTTCCACCGGAAGAAACTCCAGATGTTTCCGAACCCTTTCCGCATCTCCCATACGGAAAGCGGGATGGGACTTACGCAGATCTATGAGTCGCTTATAATACATGAAAACATCTCCGTTCGTCGTTTTACGTCGCCAATCGATAGCATTGACTGCATCCGGACTCTTATAACTATTATCCACCCCTTGTTTATCGCGCATCACTTCTTCTCCCGCATAGATAAAAGGAATACCTTGCGAAGTGAAGACTACCGTCTGCGCAAGCTTATCAAGCCGGACCAGTTGCTCGGGAGTAGCTCCCGGCATACTTGCTTTCAAGCGATCAACAAGACACAAACCGTCATGGCAGGAAACGTAGCTAATCATCTGGGTAGGCTGCTCCGCCCACGGTTTCTGACTGTAATTAACAGAATCACACCGTACTTGCGGATGCTCAATAGCACCCACAATACCGAATTTAACACTCATTTCTGCTCCCGGAACTCCGGCGAGGAAAGCCCCTTTCTCCTTTTTCCACACAGGTCCGCAAAGCCCATCACGCAATTCATCCGAGAATACGGCAATTCCCGGCATGTGGGAAACATTCCCTTTCATTGCCAACGAATCTGCCGGATATTGGGGAGTGTCGGCTGCCCAACCTTCTCCATAAATACAAATGGTAGGATCAACCTTGTTCACCGCTTTCCGGATCTCATTCATGGTTTCAATATCATGCACTCCCATCAAGTCAAAACGGAAACCGTCAATATGATATTCTTTTATCCAATAAAGAACGGACTCTATCATAAACTTGCGCATCATAGGGCGTTCACTTGCCGTCTCATTACCGCATCCGGAACCATTTGCCAATGTCCCGTCTTCTTTCTGACGATAAAAATAACCGGGAACAGTACGTTCAAAATTACTTTCAACGGTATTAAAAGTATGATTATAAACCATATCCATTATCACACGGATACCAGCTCTATGCAGTGCTTGTACCATTTGTTTGAACTCTTTCACACGAGTGGCAGGTTGATAAGGATCAGTTGAATAAGAGCCATCCGGCACATTATAATTCGCCGGATCATATCCCCAGTTATAGTGGTTTTCTTCCAGTTTTGTTTCGTCGATAGAAGCATAATCAGAGGAAGGAAGAAGATGTACATGTGTCACTCCCAGTTCTATCAAGTGATCGATACCGGTCAATAACTTATCTGAATTCATGGTCCCGTGTTCAGTCAATGCGAGGTATTTACCTTTATTCTTAATTCCCGAAGTAGAATCAACCGAGAAGTCACGATGATGCATTTCATAGATAATCATATCAGCAGGAGATTTCAGAGAAGGACGCCTGTCACTCTCCCATCCCTCGGGATTTGTAGTCTTCCAGTCAATAATGGCAGCACGTTTCCCATTCACTCCGACAGCATGGGCATTGATTCCCGGCGTGTCTCCCTGCCATTTATCATTGATTTTTACATTGAAGGCATAGAATTTACCAAGTAGGTTCTTATCTACTGAAGTTGTCCAGGTTCCATCTTCTGTGGGCTCCATCTTTACTGTTTCATAAGCATGTCCGCCTTCACCGGCATCATATAGCATCAGGCGTACTTCTTCTGCAGTTGGTGACCAAAGATAAAATTTGGTTGCCAACGGCGTATATTCCATTTCCGTAAGACTTCCCGTACGAACCGGATACAGCTCAAAAGAAGCATATTCCTTTTTCGCAGGGGAGCAGCTCATTACTGTTGTCACTGTAGTCACCCCTAATATTGCTAAATAATTACCTCCCATCTTCATTTAAACCTCCCCTAGATATTTCCTTTATATCTATCCCTATAATCAGTCGCTTTACTTCACCTTATCCGGATTCTTCGCTATAAAATCCTTCCAGCTATTATAACCTTTTTCCATTGTCGGCCGCCCCATTTGCAGGAAATGACAATAGGCTGCTGCCAATCCGTCTGTTGCATCCATAAAAGTAGGCATATCCTCTTTGGGAAAGCGCAACATCCGCTGCAACATATCCGCTACCTGTTCTTTGGATGCCTGCCCGTTTCCGGTGATAGCCATCTTTATCTTCAAAGGAGCATATTCCGTAATCGGAATATCCCGACTCAACGCCACTGCCATCGCTACCCCCTGTGCACGGCCCAACTTCAACATCGATTGTACATTTTTACCGAAGAAAGGCGCTTCAATAGCCAGCTCATCAGGCAGATAACTTTCAATAATGCTCAATACCCGTTCATGGATATGGCGAAGTTTCAGATAGTGGTTGGCAAATTTACGCAAGTCGATAATCCCCATCGCAATCATTTCGGGCTTGGTTCCTTTCACTCTTAGAACACCGTATCCCATGATTGTCGTACCGGGGTCAATCCCCAGGATTATCTTTTCTTTTACCGGTTGAATCACTCTATCACCTCCATCAAGGTCGGAAACCCGATCACTTTATCTTTAAATATTTTTGCCAGTTCGTCATTTAGCCGCACTCCCTGTTCCAGATGCCAGCGATGTAGTAATCCACTGCTTTCCACCTCCCATTGCAAAGAATACGCACTTCCTTCTTCCCGATGACTTAATATCCTGCAAATGCGCGGTGCCTTCAACGTACCGTGTTTCTGTACTTCAGGAATATAACTCTCTTTTATCCAAATCATGAAATTGTCGTGAACGTCATCGTCCACTTGAAAAGTTGTATTATAAATCAGCATATCTTAATTTCATACTATTATTTACCGCAAACATAGCAATTATTTCAGAATAATGCATTATATTTGCGGCAACAAAAAAGATTCGTTTACAAACGTTATCATATAAGATAGAAAAGGGGCGTTAGCTCATCTGGCTAGAGCGCGACACTGGCAGTGTCGAGGTGATCGGTTCGAGTCCGATACGCTCCACTTTTTAAAAGAGCAATTTCCAAAAGAGTTGCTCTTTTTTGATAGCCTTCTTGAAGTAATTATATTGTACGAATCAGAACCAAGTTATTTGATAATTATGGAGCGCAAACTTATCATTCGTAATTTTGGAGCTATCGCTTCAGCAGATATTGCATTGAAAGACTTCAATATCTTCATAGGTGAACAAGGAGCCGGAAAGAGCACAGTGGCCAAACTAATTACTATCTTCGAGAATAGTAGGGATAAAGTTTTGAAGGTTGATTCCGACTATTTAATGACTAAGTTCTCCGAGTACAATATTATTTCGTATTTTAATCCGGACAGCTATATTAGTTATTCTTCAGAACAAGGAGATATCACCTACGAAGATGGTTCCTTCAATTTCACTTTTTCGTACCATTCGACAAGCCATAATTTATACATTCCGGCAGAACGCTTCTTCATTAGTACATTCTCCCGCTCCATAGCTACTTTGGTGTTGTCCAAAGCACCTATACCAGTCACATTGTTGGAATTTGCCTCTTTCTATGAAAAAGCAAAGAACCTATTCGTAAATTATCAAGTTCCTATTTTCAATATAATATTCCAAGTCCGTGAGGCTAGTGAGAATCTAGTTTTAAGCAATTATGATAAAATCATTCCATTCAAAGACGCATCGTCGGGTATTCAATCCGTCGTACCCTTACTCATGGTTATTGATTACATCACCAAGGAGCAATCGGACACTCACTTCGTAATAGAAGAACCGGAACTTAATCTCTTTCCTGAAACTCAAATTGCTTTGCTCCAACACATAGTAAAAGAATGTCATCAGCTGACAATAACAACTCATAGCCCATATCTACTGTCGGCTTTAAACAATATGCTAGAAGCCGGTAACGTATCTAAGTTACACCCGGAAAAAGAAGAAGAGATTGCAGCACTCATGCCTAAAAGCAGTTGGGTTGACTTTAATAAAATTACTGCCTATAAGATAGAAAAAGGACATATCATTTCTATCTTAGATAAAGAATATAACATCATTGTCGCCGACCAAATAGACTCTACTTCAGATGAACAGGGAAGGATTTTTTCTTCATTATTAGATTTAGAATAATATGGCAATATTCAAACAAGCCTGCACATGGGAAGTAACAGATAAGTTGCTGGTAGTAAAAGAAAATAAATGCAAATGCGTTTTCTCAAATCCCAATCAGCATCTACTCACAAAAATAAAGGTTGATGGTTGCCAAATTACTGATGGCATCAGATGTGACTACCTGATACTCGACCATTGTCACAACGAATATTTTGTTGAATTAAAGGGGAAAGATCTGCCTCATGCTGTTGAACAACTGGAAGCCAGTATCCAGCAATTATCAGCCCCCAACCATACAATTAAAAAAAAGGCTATTATTGTATCAAGCCGTAATCCCTCCAATGACACTTCGGTACAAAGAGCTAAAGCTATGTTCAAGAAAAAATATGGAGTAGAGCTTATACCCAAGAATATACAAATAGAAATTACAATCAAATAATATCCCGACAAATCAGACTTCCTTTTTTTTGCATAAATAGCAAAAAAAGGACCTTTATTCAAGGTCCTTTTTAATCACTTCGTCCATTTCTTTTATACGTTTCTCACGATCTTTAATGGGACCGTCTTTCTTGTCATTCTTAAATACGTCATCGGCACGGTCGGCAACCTCGCCACTCCATTCCTCAAACTGGTCCTTAGCCGGACGACCATTCGGCTCGATATTTTCCTCGGCTATCGAATCATGCCTGTTAATCATATCATCCATAAGTTTTCGTTTTAAAAGTTTATGGCTATAAGACAATACAAACGAAGAAAAGTTTTCTATTTTAATGATTTTTGAAGAAATCAGCCATGTTATTATACTATCAAAGAAACACTCCAGCCCAATCTGTGTCATTCATCCAGATACCTATATAAATTGCAGTTGCCGGCAACGTCCAGTACATTCAGTTCTTTCAAGCGTTTTTCCACTTTCTTTTGTGAAACCAGCCCGAAATTCCGTAACATATCACGCAACTTCCTAAACCCATATTGAGAAGTGATTTGTAGCAGTTCCCGAAGTGTTTTTATATCAGCTTCAGAAATGATCCGCTGCGACCGAATATCGAATTTCAATTCTGTGATAGGAGTATCAAGTAAAGCCTTTGCCGCTTTTATATCTTCGGGAATAAAAATTTCCGGATTCGTTTCTTCCGCCTCTCTCATGAACATATCATTATCAAAGCCATTTTGGCGGGATTTCATTTCATACGCCCGTACTGTTGCTCTAAGGCGGATATTTTCTTCCTTATACGTCCTAAGGAATCCCGCTTGAGATTTTATTTCCTGTACAAGTCCCTCAAATGCTTTCTGCGCTTGACGATATTTCATGCGTTTCCGGACACTAAAATCCTTAATATTTCCTTGTAAGACGGTATAAAGAAATAGTTGCCGTCTTTCATCATTCCTTATCATTCCGGCAAGCTCCTTTATTATTAACCGGATCAATGGGGTCAACTCTTTCAGTGATTGAAGTAGAAAAAATTCCTCTTCATTTTCCTTCATCTTCTCATCCATCCGGCGTTTGTGTTCTTCTTCGGAAAGACTGAACCGGATATTTCGTTCAAGACAATCCGTCAGACTGTTTTCATCAAGCATTAGATAATCGCCGACTTCTGAATAAATAATCTCTTGCCTTTTACACCAAGTAATAATACGTCTGGTAGATACCTGATACTTGGTTGCCGCTTCTTCAATACCAATCCATTGTTTTGTTGTCATACCTCGTTTTATTTTTAGATGTATGCGTCGCAACCAGATATAAAAAAAGGTGCGAACGATACATGTATTTCCTAGTAGAGGTAGTCGCATACCCATAGATGAAAAATACAGTATGCCCGCACCAGAACTTATATATCGATAGGGATATAAGCTTGGCACGGACATTTGATTTATCATCTATTCGAAAATGCGACTTTCCTACTAATAAATTAAATGTCCTATAAATACAAGTCCGGCTGTCAAAGGTCCGGTCCTTGATTGCAAATATACTTCTTTTTTCTGAAAAGAAAGATAATAAATGACAAGCTTTTTAGTTACAATAGAATTTTATATAAGACAAATAAGTAAACAACTACACGGGAGAATAGTGACAGCATTATTGCCGTCACAGTGCTGTCACCATGCTGCTGTCACGCCATTAACTTTTCATAATCAAACAGTTAAGCTACAATCTGTGACAGATGACAGCAAATTTATTTTTTTTATTTATTGGAGAGAGTATAAGTTCAACTTATAAATGCAATATTTCTTTTTTATTAATCGGACTTTAGATGCAAAGTTGCTTATTTATTCCGATAGAGTTGCGGACGGAAAGGAACATAAAGAGTGTAATTACTATCCGCCGGCTTTCCTCCCACCAATGCAGGTGACCATTTCGGCATTCCTTTGACAATGCGGAGAGCCTCCTCTGCAAATTCCGGATGAGTGGAACGTAGAATATGAGGACGAAGGATAACCCCTTCTTTATCAATAGTAAACTCACATAAAGCATAACCCGAAACATTCTTCTCCAAAAGCCCTGACGGATAAACCATTTCACTGGCAATATATTCTTCCGGAGTCATCGCAGAGAAATGAGCAGGTTCCTCCACCTGTCTTCCGGAAAGTGTCTTTGAACGGGGACCCACCGGATAAATTCCGATATACATCGGCCGCTTATAAGCATCCGGCTCTTCCTTGGTGCGCTGTTGCAATGCTTTTAATAAAGCAGCGGCCTCCACCGCCAATGTCTGTTCCGAAATATTCTCCCCCCGGGATAACATATAAGCCGACTGACAAACCAACACGAGACGTTCCATCAACGTTCCCTTTTCCGGCGACCATTTACGTCCCATCTGCTCTTTACCTTTGGCATCCGTAGAAGAGAAAAAATAAACAATTCCATCCAAACCAGCCGTAGAACCGTCCAAATCCTGTACCTGTTCTGTCACCAAACGAAAGATAGCCCCTAAAGACTGATATAGGGAAGCACTAATGACAACCGATTTAGTATCCACCGTCACCGTCCCCTTCTCTGCCTGCCAATAAGTACGCGATAATGTGTTCGAAACCAGGGTATAACGTCCATTCCTCTTCTCTACCGACATTGCATACTCCGGCGAAAAGGAAGGGATAGCTGCAAAACGCGCATAAGGCTGTTTCTGGAAGCCCGTATTAAGTAAAGAAAACACACTACGATAATATTCGCCTAACTCGCCTGTATAAGTGGAAAAAGGTTTCACCGGCTCCAAATAGTCAATCTGGGCCGCAAGGCGAAAAGAAAAGGTTAAAAGCAGAAGACAGAAAACAATCTTTTTCATAAGTTGCCGGATTTTCGGTACATATCGGCAACAAAGATACAAATTATTTCGATGGTTCGTGATAAAATTATATCTTTGCACGGTTTTTACTAAGAAACTGAATAACAATACATCAAAAATATGATAGCTAAGATTGAACAACTTCTGAAAGAGGTGGAAGCCTTACACGCCTCCAATGCCGAAGAACTCGAAGCTCTCCGCATCAAATACCTAAGTAAGAAGGGAGCCATTAACGACTTAATGGCAGATTTCCGTAATGTAGCTGCCGAACAGAAAAAAGAAGTCGGCATGAGACTGAATGAACTGAAAACAAAAGCGCAGGACAAAATCAACGCGCTGAAAGAAATGTTTGAAAGTCAGGACAACGATTGTGACGGACTGGATTTGACGCGTTCGGCTTATCCTGTAGAACTCGGTACACGCCACCCGCTCACCATTGTAAAGAACGAAATCATTGATATCTTTGCCCGTCTGGGATTCAGCATTGCCGAAGGTCCGGAAATTGAAGATGACTGGCACGTGTTCTCGGCACTGAACTTTGCCGAAGACCATCCGGCACGCGATATGCAGGACACTTTCTTTATCGAAGCTCACCCGGACGTAGTATTGCGTACACATACTTCTTCTGTACAGACTCGTGTGATGGAAACTTCACAGCCTCCTATCCGCATCATCTGTCCGGGACGTGTATATCGTAACGAAGCTATCAGCTATCGCGCACACTGTTTCTTCCATCAGGTAGAAGCGCTGTATGTAGATAAAAACGTATCATTCACCGACTTGAAGCAGGTATTGCTGCTCTTCGCCAAAGAAATGTTCGGTGCTGATACAAAGATCCGTCTGCGTCCGTCTTACTTCCCGTTTACCGAACCAAGTGCGGAAATGGATATCAGCTGTAATATCTGCGGCGGTAAAGGATGTCCGTTCTGTAAACACACCGGCTGGGTAGAAATCCTCGGTTGCGGTATGGTAGACCCGAACGTACTTGAATCAAATGGTATAGACAGCAAAAGATACAGCGGTTATGCCCTCGGTATGGGTATCGAGCGTATCACAAACCTGAAATATCAGGTGAAAGACCTCCGTATGTTCTCTGAAAACGATACACGCTTCCTAAAAGAATTCGAAGCGGCATATTAATAATGTGCTAAATTTACCAGTATGCCAATGTTCCCAATGAAACCGTCGGACGGTGATCGGGACATTGGCATATTCATCAACAGACCAATCAGGCCAACGGCGTTGGTTTCCAATCAATGCGAATCGGTCGATTGAACGATCATTCATTATGGCAAAGGATAGACTCATTACTCCCAGTTATTGTTTCATCTTGGCAGCCAACTTCCTGCTATACTTCGGTTTCTGGTTGCTGATTCCTGTTTTGCCGTTCTATTTATCCGAATTCTTCCAAGCTGGAAATTCCACTATCGGCATTGTCCTCTCCTGCTACACGGTGGCAGCTCTCTGTATCCGTCCATTTTCCGGTTATCTGCTCGACACGTTTGCCCGAAAACCTCTTTATCTGTTTGCTTACTTCATCTTTATGATGATGTTCGGCGGATATTTAATTGCCGGTTCCCTTACCTTATTTATTATATTCCGAATCATTCATGGCGTCTCTTTCGGAATGGTCACAGTAGGCGGAAACACGGTAGTAATAGACATTATGCCCTCTTCCCGGCGAGGGGAAGGCTTAGGTTATTACGGGCTTACCAACAATACAGCCATGTCCATCGGACCGATGTTCGGACTGTTTCTGCATGATGCGGGAGTTTCTTTTGCTACGATATTCTGCTATGCATTCGGTTCCTGTATTTTAGGTTTTCTATGCGCAAGTCTGGTTAAAACGCCCTACAAGCCTCCTGTGAAACGGGAACCGATCTCGCTCGACCGCTTTATCCTGATGAAAGGACTGCCTGCCGGACTTAGTCTGCTGTTACTTTCCATCCCTTACGGAATGACCACTAACTATGTCGCCATGTACGCCCGCCAAATAGGATTGAACACACAAACCGGGTTCTTCTTTACCTTTATGGCAGTCGGTATGGCCATCTCCCGCATCTTTTCAGGAAAACTGGTGGATCGCGGAAAAATAACGCAAGTAATAGCTGCCGGATTATACCTGGTTGTTTTCAGCTTCTTCCTGCTTTCAACTTGTGTATATCTGATTCAATGGGATGATACAGCCTGTACCCTGCTGTTTTTTGGCATCGCATTATTAATGGGTGTCGGGTTTGGAATTATGTTTCCGGCATTTAACACGCTGTTTGTCAACCTCGCCCCCAACAGTCAGCGGGGAACAGCGACTTCCACCTACCTCACTTCCTGGGATGTAGGAATCGGTATCGGTATGCTGACGGGAGGATATATCGCAGAAATAAGTACATTTGATAAGGCCTATCTTTTCGGAGCCTGCCTGACGGTAGTTTCCGCCCTCTATTTCAGACTAAAAGTGACGCCTCATTACCATAAAAACAAGCTACGATGAGAAAGAAAGAACGTTATGAGAAAGTAATCGCCTGGTTTCAGGACAACATACCTGTGGCCGAAACCGAACTGCATTACAACAATCCGTATGAGTTGCTGATCGCTGTTATTCTTTCTGCACAATGTACGGACAAACGGGTGAATATCATCACTCCTCCTTTGTATAAAGATTTTCCGACTCCGGAAGCATTGGCTGCCACTACGCCGGAAGTGATTTTCGAATATATACGAAGCGTGTCTTATCCCAACAACAAAGCCAAACATCTGGTCGGTATGGCAAAGATGCTGGTGAATGACTTCAATAGCGAGGTGCCGGATAATCTGGAAGATCTGATAAAGTTGCCCGGTGTAGGAAGAAAGACTGCCAATGTGATTCAGTCGGTTGTATTCAAAAAAGCGGCAATGGCGGTAGATACACACGTGTTCCGTGTCAGCCACCGTATCGGACTGGTGCCGGACAGTTGCACCACCCCGTTCAGCGTGGAAAAAGAACTGGTGAAGAATATTCCGGAAAAGCTCATACCGATTGCCCATCACTGGCTCATCCTGCACGGCCGTTACGTTTGTCAGGCACGTACTCCCAAATGTGACACCTGTGGTTTGCAAATGATGTTCAATGTACCCCTGGACGAAAACTTCAACATTACAGATGACACTCGTATGCGTGCAGCTCTTCCTACTTTGAAGAAGATCCTGGCAGACGGCGGAAGCATCATCATTGGCTCTCACCTGGGCCGTCCGAAAGGCGTTGCCGATAAATTCTCTTTGAAACATATCATCAAGCATCTGTCTGAATTGCTGGGCGTTGAGGTTCAGTTCGCTAACGACTGCATGGGCGAAGAAGCTGCTGTAAAAGCTGCTGCTCTGCAACCGGGAGAAGTGCTGTTGCTCGAAAACCTTCGTTTCTACGCTGAAGAAGAAGGCAAACCAAGAGGTTTGGCAGAAGATGCAACTGACGAAGAAAAAGCTGCTGCTAAGAAAGCAGTAAAAGAAAGCCAGAAAGAATTTACCAAGAAATTGGCTTCTTACGCTGACTGCTACGTTAACGACGCATTCGGTACTGCTCACCGTGCACACGCTTCTACAGCATTGATCGCTAAATATTTCGATGTAAACAACAAGATGTTCGGTTACTTGATGGAAAAAGAAGTGAAAGCTGTTGATAAAGTATTGAACGATATCAAACGTCCGTTCACTGCTATTATGGGCGGTTCTAAAGTTTCTTCTAAAATCGAAATCATCGAAAACCTGTTGAGCAAGGTAGACAACCTGATTATCGCTGGTGGTATGACTTATACATTTACTAAAGCTATGGGCGGCAAAATCGGTATCTCTATCTGTGAGGACGACAAACTTGACCTGGCTTTGGATTTGATGAAAAAAGCAAAAGAAAAAGGTGTAAACCTGGTATTGGCTGTTGACGCTAAGATTGCTGACGCATTCTCTAACGATGCAAATACTAAATTCTGTGCTGTTGACGAAATTCCTGACGGATGGGAAGGTCTTGATATCGGTCCTAAGACTGAAGAAATCTTCGCTAACGTTATCAAAGAATCTAAGACTATTCTTTGGAACGGTCCTACAGGCGTATTCGAATTTGACAACTTCACTCACGGCTCACGTGCAGTAGGTGAAGCAATCGTTGAAGCAACTAAGAACGGCGCATTCTCACTTGTGGGTGGTGGCGACTCTGTAGCTTGTGTTAACAAGTTTGGTTTGGCTAGCGGTGTATCTTATGTTTCAACTGGTGGTGGCGCATTGCTCGAAGCAATCGAAGGAAAAGTTCTTCCAGGTATCGCTGCTATTCAAGAATAAGATAATTGTTAAAATCACATAGTTAATTATTAGAAGGGCAGTTCTTTGTGAAAAGAGTTGCCCTTATTTATAAAAACAGAATTCCTCTTATTTATAAAAACGAGGTATGAAAAGACCGATACTATTCTTTTGGTTCATCCTTTTCTTCCTTTACTCTTGTCAGAGTAAGAAAGGAGACAGCTCTTTTTTACCTCTAACCGAACTGCAACCACTTACCCTGGGCATGATGCCTACACTGGACGGACTTCCTTTTCATATAGCCAAAACGCAAGGCATTTACGACTCATTAGGACTGGATTTGACCATTCTTTCATTCAACTCTGCCAACGACCGGGACGCCGCTTTCCAAACCCGGAAAATGGATGGCATGATTACTGACTATCCCAGTGCGGTAGCATTACAAGCTATTCATCATACTGATTTAGGATTCATCCTGAAGAATGATGGTTATTTCTGCTTCATTGTCTCCAAAGAAAGTAACATCAACCAACTGGAACAGCTCAAGGAAAAGAATATCGCCGTGTCGCGCAACACAGTTATCGAATATGCCACCGACCAGCTATTAAGCAAAGCCGGAATCAAGCATGCGGAAATAAACATGCCGGAAATCGGCCAGCTTCCTCTCCGTCTGCAAATGTTGCAGTACAATCAAATTGATGCCTCTTTCCTACCCGACCCTGCCGCATCCATCGCCATGAACAGTAAACATCGTTCATTGGTAAGTACGCAAGAGTTGGGTATCGATTTCACCGCTACCGCTTTTTCACGAAAAGCGCTCAACGAGAAGAGAGAAGAAATCGAGCTACTCATCACAGGATATAACCTGGGAGTAGATTACATAAAAATGCACCCACAGAAAGAATGGGAGCAAGTATTGATAGAAATAGGTGTGCCCGAAAATCTGACAGGACTCGTCGCCCTCCCCAATTATCAAAAAGCAAAACGCCCCTCCGCTGAAGCGATAGACAAGGCTATACACTGGTTGAAAGAAAACCACCGAATCCCTCAAACCTACTCTGAAAAGAATCTGATCGACACTACGTTTATCCCCACAGTATCAACCATAATCAAATAACAACTGACTCATGCGAAAAACACTACTCAAACTCTTCACTTTTGTATTATGTATAACAGGTATACAAAATGCCCTTCTTGCACAAGAACAAACACCACTAAATCAGGTTGTCAACACACTGAAAGAACGGATTAGTCTCTCCGGATATGCCCAGCTGGGATATACATACGATGATGCAGCGAATCCCGACAATACATTCGACATCAAACGAATTATTTTCATGGCACATGGAAAGATCACCAAACGATGGACTTGCGACTTTATGTATGACTTCTACAATGGCGGTATGCTACTCGAAGTATATACTGATTATCAGTTTCTTCCCGGACTTACGGCACGTATCGGTGAATTTAAAGTTCCTTATACCATAGAAAACGAATTGTCTCCTACTACAGTAGAACTTATCAATTGCTATTCACAGTCTGTCTGCTATCTGGCAGGAGTAAGCGGTAGCGATAAGTGTTACGGAATGACTTCCGGACGGGATATCGGCATGATGCTTCATGGGAAAGTCTTTCGCGACTTCCTGCAATATAAAGTGGCCGTAATGAACGGGCAGGGATTGAATACCAAAGACAAAAACAGCCAGAAAGATGTGGTCGGCAATTTAATGGTTTATCCTCTGAAATGGTTATCCGTAGGTGGTTCGTTCATCCGCGGAACAGGGCACGCCATAGCCGATTCGGAATATACCGGAATCAAAGCGGGAGAAAATTACGCCAAGAAACGTTGGAGTGCAGGAGGTGTTGTCACTACTCCCACTTTTAATCTGCGTACAGAATATCTTGGCGGAAAAGACCGAAGTGTGAAAAGCGAAGGTTTCTATGCAACAGGAAGCGTACGCTTTGCACGAAATTTCGATTTCATCGCTTCGTACGATTATTTCAACCCGAACAAGAGTGCAGATTTCAAACAAAATAACTATATTGCAGGCGTACAATACTGGTTTTATCCCAGATGTCGATTGCAGGCACAATATACCTTTTGTGATAAAAAAGGAGACGGACAGAAAGATTCCAATCTGATACAGGCACAGGTGCAGGTGAGATTCTAACTCAAGTATTAAGTGTCAAGTATTAAGTATTAATGCGTAATAGTTGAGAACAGACTATCATTCATTCCCATAGGGTTATGAATGAAATTATAAATAAGGAATATATTCCTTTTGGAACAAATATTAATCTTATTAATAACAGTAACTAAAAAAACATGGAAAGTAAAATCGCCGAAACCAACGCCCGAATAGACGTGGCCGACGTATTAAGAGGATTGGCAGTAATGGGAATCATCCTCTTGCACAGCATTGAACACTTTAATTTCTATTCTTTCCCGGAAGAAGTCCCTTTTGAATGGATGAAATTTACCGATCAAGCAATCTGGAGAGGATTATTGGGGCACTTGCAAAAACCTGTGTTTAGCCAAATATCTTTGAGAGTCTGAATAAGAAGAACTTTACATCTATAACC
>PPYE01661858.1_pt1 | contig 61574 bp, 64 predicted proteins | sample 1559881 | NCBI WGS metagenome assembly PPYE01 (sample SAMN08240022, study PRJNA423297) | Human gut metagenome, whole genome shotgun sequencing project. | reverse complement strand
GACAAAAAAGTGGGGGATTTTAATAAAAATGGAATCTGAAAGCCTTGATTTTACTGGGCGGAAGATTCCGAGAGATTATTTTATAGATACGGTGGAACAAACCCAGGTAATTTAACTCCTAAAAAGAAGGATTGGGACACAGGGCTCTCGTTTTCAACAATTTCCCCACGACCTGGACGTGAAGCAGCAGTTACAACCATAAACAAGTTGAATGAAACAGGAGTGTTATATGCATATAGGGATAAGCCGACTCATGTGACAGTTCTTCCAGTAGGAGTGCCGTTACAAACTTGGATAGACGCGGGTTCAAATTCTATTTGGACTCGGGCAGTAAAAAGTGTAGTTGTAAAATGGGATGGAGGATATTGATATGACAGTAGATATTGATACTTTATATGAAATGTTGGATGAGGAACAACCGATAGAGGTTCAGGAAGCTGCCCTTAGAGAGGCGAGAAAGATAAAATCCTTATCTGTATTTATGCAGCCTGTAGAATATAAATGGTCATGGGAAAATTGTGCAAAAGTAATCTGTGAAAAAACAGATAAAGAATTAGATACTTACATATGTGAGATGCTTGAGTGGCTGCGGGATCTCAATTGGCCGGGAGCATTTTTAATTATGGAAAGACTGGAAAAAATGGATTCTCAGTTGCTGGTGCATGCTGTTAGTTATCAGGTAAAGCAGGCGCTTCTGTTAAAAGATAATGAATGGCTGACCTATATGTCATATATTCTAAAAAATAAGAAGTTTTATGATGCACTTTCTGAAAATAACAAGTGTCAAAAAATAATGAAAAAATATTATGAATCTTATTGGGGAAAATTAGACTACTGATTAGTTTGATTGTAAATAATAATATCAGAACATTAGTTTTGAAGGAGGCGGTATACCCTGCCGCTTCCTTTTCTATACCCTTTTTTAAGAAGAATTTACAGAAAACGGAGGAAAACCAGAATGAAATACGAAATTTATTGATCCTTATGGCTGCGGACTGGAACTGGATCACAGGCGGGATCCTTCTTTCGGCGGTTTTGAGCGTGCGAAAATTTTTCAACTTTTTTCTGTTTGTCCCGTATTATTGGACAGCGTTTATGTTATAATAAAACAAACAAATGTTCTGGAAAGAAGATTTGCTTTATTACAAAAGAAATGAGGGATGCCATATATGAAAAAAGAATTTAACCAGCAGAGATACGAGTTGGGACAAAGGATTCGGAAACTGCGGAAACGCTGTGATTTTTGCCAGGAATCTCTTGTGGAGAAGCTTGGTATATCGCAGATAACTCTATCCCGGATTGAAAATGGCACAACGAGAATGAATGTGGAAATCCTGATGAAGCTGTCCAATGTATTAGAAGTTCCCATAAATGTGATTTTGGGAATTGAAGATGACGGGGAACGGTATTTTACCGTCCCCACACAATTTTTTTACTGATGATTCCTGCAGCCACAGCAGTTACTGCTTCTGCGATCCAGAAGGCATGCCACACGCCCACTGCCCCAAAGATACGGCTGAGAACAAAGGCTGCCGGAATGATGACAAGTACATAGCGGAAAAGAGAGACTGCCAGTGAAGGTGTTCCTTTGCCAAGTCCTTCCAGAGCGCCGCAGGCTGTGACCGATACGGAAGAAACCAGGAAGCCTGCGCTGATGATACGGAGAGCTGTTTTTCCTGCGAGAATGGTTTCTGCATTGGACGTAAACATCCCCATAAGCTGTCCTGGAACCGCCAGGCAGATCACGGTCCCCAGAAGCATGATCATGCTGGTCATGGCAAGGGTGACAAGATAGACTTTTTTCACACGTTTGTGTTCTCCCGCACCGTAATTATAGCCGATCACCGGCCGCATACCCTGAACGATTCCGCTGGCAGGAAGGTAAAGGAAGGTCTGCAGCTTGTAATAGATTCCCAGGACCACCACATAACTCTGAGAGTAAACAGCCAGAATACTGTTCAGAACAGAGATCAGCAGAGAAGGAAGGGCAAGGCTCAGGATTGCCGGGACTCCTACGGAATAAAGTTTCTTGTCTATGGAGGTGGACGGCTTCAGGCATGTCCGCCTCAGACGTACCTGGAGCGGCATTGTTTTGTATATGATAAGATAGATCACCAGGTTCAGCACCTGTCCGAGACCGGTTGCCAGGGCTGCGCCTTCCATCCCCATGGCAGGAAAAGGTCCCAGACCAAAGATCAGCACAGGATCCAGAATGATATTGGCAAGGCAGCCGCACATCAGGCCCATCATGGAGGATTTCATCCTTCCCACTGCCTGAAAAAGCTTTTCAAAGGCAAGATTCAGACCTACTACAACGGAAAAACAGAAAACAATTCCGGAGTAGCGGATTCCCAGCCCGATTACTTTGGAATCAGAAGTAAACAGCCCGAGGAAGAAGGGCATAATGGCAATACTGAGGATCATCATTATCAGTCCGTGTATAGCAGACAGAACAGTTCCATGGGTGGCGGCGATATCCGCATGATCCCGTCGTCCCGCGCCCAGATACAGGGAAATCTGAGAACTGATTCCCACACCGAAGCCAATGGCAATGGCATTGACAAAATTCTGCACAGGGTAGACCAGGGAAAGGGCGGTCATGGCGTCTTCACTGATCTGTGCTACGAAAAAGCTGTCCACAATATTATAAAGAGAGTTTACCAACATGGAGATCACCATGGGAAGGGACATGGACACGATCAATGGAAAAACAGGTTTTTCTTTCATAAAAGTCTCGTTCATTTTTTTCCTCCGGACAAAAAATAAGCCACACAACTACCGGATGGTAATTGTGTGGCGAAAAGTGGCGTTACCAAAAAAGTCCACACCTTGTTTTGGACAGATTATATCTTAGCATACGAAGAAGTGAAACGTCAAGTGGGAGGTCATTCTTTTTTATTGCACATATTTTTCTGTTGTGCTAAACTGGTTCTATTTAAAAGGGAAAAGGAAAAGAGGAATATTATGGAAAAAATACTGACGCTGCAGGTGACGATTTTTCTTCTGGTGGCAGCCGGATTTGCAGTAAAGCGTCTGGGGCTGATCGGACCACAGGGACAGAAGAACATGAATGATCTGGTAATTTATGTGATCCTGCCATGTAATATCCTCCATGCATTTATGAGCAGTCCGGTAGAGGGAAGACTCGGTTATTATCTGGAGGTCCTCCTGATCTCCATAGGGATTCAGGTATTCTGTGTATTATATGGAAGGATTGTTTTTCGGAAGGAGCCGGAGGGAAGGAATAAATGTCTGAGATACGGAACAATCTGCTCGAACGCGGGATTTCTGGGGAATCCCATTGCAGAGGGGATCTATGGTGCAGAAGGGCTGGTTCTTGCCAGCATTTATCTGATTCCCCAGAGAATTATGATGTGGACCTCAGGACTGGCGGTTTTTTCCGGGACAACAGACAGAAAAGCCACCATAAAAAAGGTTTTGACGCATCCCTGTATTGTTATGAGTGAACTGGGGCTTCTGATGATGCTTACCGGATGGAAGCTTCCGTCCGGACTTACAGGGGCAGTGGATGCTTTGGGAAACTGCAATACTGCCATGTCTATGATGGTAGTGGGAATGATCCTGGCAGACATTGACCTGAAGGATTTTTGGGATATGACAGTGGTGAAATTCACCTTTCATCGTCTGCTCGTGATCCCCGGTGTGGTGTATGTGATCTGTCGTTTTCTTCCTCTGGATCGGAATGCATTCGGGATCTGTGTGCTTCTGGCAGCCATGCCGGCAGGGGCAACAACCAGTATCCTTGCGGAAAAATATGGGGTAGATTCTCCTTTTGCCACAAAAATGGTGATTTTTTCCACCTTATTGTCTCTTCCGACAATCTGCATGTGGAGTATGCTGTTATAAATTTATTCTGATGTGGAAAACCTTTTGGGGAATGGATTGTGTTTTCCGCGGGAAGGTGTGAGGATATGGAATATGGATATTATTTTTATGTGATTCTGGGATGGATTTCGGGAAGTATTCTTTTTGGACGTCTTGTCCCTATGTTTCTGAAGGGGGTAGATGTGGAAGAAGCTTCTGGAGATGGTAATCCGGGAACTTTTAATGCCTTTGCCTGCGGAGGCGCTCTATGCGGAGTTCTGGTCCTGATCTGCGATCTGGCCAAAGGGGCTTTGCCGGTGATGCTGTGCAGCCGGCGGCTTGGGACAGAAGCCTGGCCTTTTGCTCTGGTAATGGCGGCTCCGGTATTTGGCCATGCACATTCGGTTTTTCAGAAAGGTCATGGAGGGAAGGCAATCGCTGTTTCCTTTGGTGTTCTGATTGGACTGCTTCCTATATGGAAGCCTCTGGTATTTCTGATCTTCTGGTATTTATTGTTTGTGGCGGTGATTCCTATGAAATCCAATACCAGAAAAAGTATTTATGCTTTTCTGGGATTTTCGGCTACGTCCTTTTGCTTTCTCCGGCACAAAGTGATTCTTGCAGGGTGTCTTCTGCTGTCAGGAATCGTGATACATAAACACTGTCTGAAGGCCAATGCCGCATATCGGGAAGGCGGAGAATGGAGGTTGGAATGAAAGCACTGATTTTATCCTGCAATACAGGAGGCGGACATAATTCCGCAGCAAGAGCCATTGCAGAAGAAATGCATGACCGGGGAGACGAAGCTTATGTTCTGGATTATCTGGGACTTGCAGGGGAGGGCGTATCCCGGCTGGTAGGGGACGGCTATGTGCAGATCGTGAAAAAAACTCCCAGACTTTTTGGTATGGTTTATAAGCTTGGAATGGTAATCAGCCGTCTGATGCGAAGATCGCCGGTTTATTACGTGAATGGCAGAATGGCCAAATATCTGGACGGCTATCTGAAGGAGCATCCGGTGGATGTGCTGGTAATGCCCCATCTTTATCCGGCAGAGACGATCACTTATATGAAACGGAAAGGAATGAAGCTTCCTCTGACGGTCGCGGTAATGACAGATTATACCTGTATTCCTTTCTGGGAGGAAACTTCTGGAAGAAACCTCCACGGAAAAAATTCTTGTGATCTGCGGAAGCAATAAGAAAGCAGAACAGAAGCTGAAAAAACAGTTTGCAGAGGAACAGAGAGTGCAGATCCTTGGATTTACCACACAGATGCCTCTGTATCTGAAAGCCTGCGATGTGCTGTTTACCAAACCGGGAGGGCTTACCTCTACAGAAGCGGCTGTGGTGGGAGTTCCCATGATCCATACGGCCCCTATTCCGGGCTGTGAAACAGTGAACCGTAAATTTTTTACAAAGGCAGGAATGAGCTGGTCGGCAATGACCCTGAAAGGACAGGTGGAAAAAGGAATTCAGCTTATGAATGACAAAACGGCGGCTGAGGATATGGTGAAAAAACAGAAAAAACAGATTCATGGAGATGCAGTGGAAAGACTGTGTGATTTTATCCAGGAAAAACAGATCCAACCATGAAAACAAAAGGAAGAAATCCCCCCGGGAGGCTTGCAGGAGGGATTTCTTTTTTTATATAATAGGAATATCCGTCCAAAGCGGATAAGATCAATAAGACAGAAAGTGCAAATTTAAGATGAATACGTTAAAAGAAGAAATCCATGCCTACTGGACAGACCGTGCCAGGGGCTATTCAGAATATAATCAGCAGGAAATGGCTGACGCAAGGCGGAGCATGTGGAAAAAGAAGCTTTTGTCTTTGATAACCGGTCATTTTCCGGAGAAAAAGCCGGAGGAGATCAAGGTTCTGGACGTAGGTACCGGTCCGGGATTTTTTGCCCTGCTTCTTGCAGAAGCCGGGTATCAGGTGACAGCGGCAGACGTGACAGAGGAGATGCTGAAGGAAGCCAGACAGAATACAGGAGAACTGGCAGAGCGGATCACCTGGAAGCTCAGTGATGCGCAGAAGCTGGATCTGGGAGACAATCTGTTTGATGTGGTGCTTTCCAGAAATGTCACCTGGAATCTGGAGGATCCGGGAGCAGCATATCAGGAATGGTACCGGGTACTGAAGCCGGGCGGGCTGATGTGCAATTTTGACGCTGACTGGTACGGGCATCTTTATGATGAAGAAAAGCGCAGCGGCTATGAGGAAGACAGGCGCAGAGTGGAAGAGGGAAACCTTGAGGATTATTATACAGGAACAGATATTGAAAGAATGGAGTCGATTGCCCGGAGGGTTCCTTTAAGCCGTCTGAAACGGCCGCAGTGGGATCTGGAAGCAATGGAAGCGGCGGGATTTTTTCAGACAGAATGTGATACTGAAGTCTGGAAAGAGGTCTGGACAGAGGAAGAGATTGCCAATAACGGTTCTACCCCCGTTTTTCTCCTTACAGGAAAAAAGAGACAGGCTTTTTGCCTGAATCATGTCTGTGTAAAGCCTGGAGAAATCTGGGAGGGTGAGCTGGAGCTGGCAGAGGGAGAGATCCGTCTTCCGGCAGCGATTCTTCATGGCAGAAGACCGGGAAAGACCATGCTGATCACAGCGGGGGTTCATGCAGGAGAATATGTAGGTATCCAGGCTGCGATAGAGCTTGCTCAGAAGCTGAAGATTCATAAGGTAACAGGAACTGTCGTTATCGTAAAAGTCATGAATGTTCCTGCATTTGAAAAAAGAAACGGAAGTCTGGGTCTGACAGACCATAAAAACCTGAACAGAGAATTTCCGGGAAACCCGGAGGGAACAGAGATGGAGAGACTGGCCTGGGCGGTCACCCGGGAACTGCAGTCTGTGGCAGATTATTATATCGATCTTCACAGTGGAGACGATTATGAGCAGCTGACTCCGTATGTCTATTATGCAGGAATGGCAGAGGAAAAGGTGGTAAATGAATCCCGGAGAATGGCAGAACAGGTAGATGTGCCCTATATGGTACGCTCCAATGTAGCCTCCGGAGGTTCCTACAATCATGCGGCTTCCACAGGAATCCCAAGTATTCTCATTGAACGAGGCGGAATGGGAGGCTGGACTTATGAGGAAGTCCGTTCGACCAGAAGAGACGTGCGGAATATTCTCTGTCATCTGGGAATCTATCAGGGACAGAAGGATTACCGGACTTATTATCCGCTGGAGGTAACAGATATCTGTTATCAGGATGCTTCTCAGGATGGTCTGTGGTATCCCTTTAAAAAAGCCGGAGATGTGATCCGGGAGGGAGAGATCCTTGGGGAAGTCCGTGATTATAATGGAAAGCTTTTGGAGATCAGTATGGCAGAATCTGACGGAGTGATCCTCTATCAGACAGGGACGCTCCAGGTTCTGGGAAACGGACCCATGATCGCTTACGGACGGATCGTAGCTCCCTATGATGAGCGAAAAGAAAGAATTGTTCACTACTGGGAAAAAAGAAGCAGTGATTTTCTGGAGCATAAAAGAGCAGAGCTGCATAGTGATATGGCGCAGAGATGGCTCAGTGAGATCCGCAGACAGCTTCCTGAGGAAAAAAATCTCCGTATACTGGATGTGGGCTGCGGCGCAGGATTTTTCTCCGTGCTTCTTGCCCGTGAAGGACATCAGGTCACAGGAGTGGATCTGACACCGGATATGGTGGAAAATGCCAGAATCCTTGCCCGGGAAGAAAAAACAGAGTGTGAGTTTCAGATTATGGATGCAGAAAACCTGGATTTCCCGGATGGAAGTTTTGATGTGGTGATCTCACGAAACCTTACCTGGACTCTTCCGGATGTACGCCGGGCTTATAAGGAGTGGATCCGGGTGCTGAAGCCGGGCGGTGTGCTTTTGAATTTTGATGCCAATTATGGAATGAGCGATTTTACAGATGTGGCAGACCTTCCGGAAAACCATGCTCATCAGGAAATCGGGGATGAGATGATGCGTGAGTGTGAGGAGATCAAAAGACAGCTTCCCATCAGTTCCTACAGCCGTCCGGCATGGGATCTGGAAACTCTGGGTGCAATGAAGCTTCAGAAATTCCAGATGGATCTGGGAATCAGCGGCAGAATCTATCTGGAAAAAGATGAGTTTTATAATCCGACCCCTATGTTTATGCTGAGAACGGAGAAATAAAATGAAGCTGAAGGGCATGCATTTTGTCCGGAACGGACAGACTGAGGGAAGGACCATGTTGAAATATATAGGAAAACGAGTGCTTCAGCTTATTCCTGTGCTGATAGGGATTACGTTTCTTTCTTTTGCCATGATGAGGCTTGCAGGAGGGGATGCAGTTACCTATATGTATGAAAATGCAGGAGGGGCTGTCTCTCAGGAGATCATTGATGAAGCAAAAAAGGAATACGGACTGGATCAGCCGTTTCTGGTACAGTATGGACGATGGGCGGCAGGAATGTTCAGTGGAGATATGGGAACCAGTTATGTTTCGGGAAGAGATGTTTATGATGCTTTTACAGAAAAGCTTCCGGCTACGGCTCTTCTGACGCTTTCTTCAGTTCTGGCAACCTTACTGGTTTCAGTGCCTCTTGGGATTCTGGCAGCAGTAAAACAGAATAAATGGGTGGATTATGTGATCCGCTTTTTCAGCTTCATAGGAAACTCGTCCCCTAATTTTTTTGCGGCGCTGATTTTGATGTACCTGTTTTCGGTAAAGCTTGGGTGGCTTCCTGTAGTTACTTCAGAAAATACCGGTCTGAGTCTCATCCTTCCCACGATGACCCTTGCTCTGTCTATGGCATCTAAATATACACGACAGATACGGGCGGCAGTTCTGGAGGAAATGAACCAGGATTATGTAACAGGCGCAAAGGCAAGAGGGGTAAAAGGAAGCGTGATCATCTGGAAAAATGTCATGCGGACATCAATGGTCACGATCGTTACGCTGCTCTCCTTGTCAGTGGGAAATCTTCTGGGCGGAACTACGATTGTAGAGTCCATTTTTATGTGGGACGGCGTAGGAAAGATGGCTGTGGATGCGATTACCATGAGAGATTATCCGGTTGTACAGGCCTATGTGGCATGGATGGCAGTGATCTATGTACTGGTGAATCTGGTAACAGATATCCTGTATCATTACCTGGATCCCCGGGTGAGACTGGGAGGTGACAGGCTATGAAAGAAAAAAGAAGACTGCTCTTTTTTACAGCGCTGGCAGTCCTCCTTCTTCTGACAGCGGCCTTTGCTGCTTATCTTTGTCCATATGATCCTTATAAACAGGATCTGCTTCTGGCAAAGCAGCCTCCGGGGCCGGAACACTGGATGGGGACAGACAGGTTTGGCAGAGATATTTTTTCCAGAGTGCTGGCAGGAAGCACTGTAAGTATTTATTCGACGCTTTTTCTGGTAACAGTAGTAACAGTGACCGGAACAGTGGCAGGGGTTTTATGCGGATGGTTCGGAGGGGCACTGGATGCTGTACTTATGAGGATCGCAGACCTGTTTCTGGCATTTCCCAGCCTTGTATTTGCACTGGCAGTAGCCGGTGTCCTGGGAGGCGGGATACAGAATGCGGTATTTGCACTGGCCGTGGCAGGCTGGCCGAAGTTTGCGCGCCTGGCAAGAAGCCTGACGCTTTCGCAGAAGGAAGCTCCTTATTTAATGGCAGCAAAGCTGTCCGGAAGCAGCACGATAAAGATTCTTGTCCGGCATGTGATTCCGAATATCGGAGGGCAGATTCTGGTAACGGCAGTGCTGGATATTGGTACGACGATGATGGAGCTGGCGGGTCTCTCCTTTTTGGGACTGGGAGTACAGCCTCCGGCAGCTGAGTGGGGAAGTATGATCAATGAGGGAAGAAGTCTGCTGCAGATTTCCCCGTGGATGTCTCTGGCTCCCGGTGCGGCGATTTTTGTAACCGTTCTGATATTTAACCTTCTGGGAGATGCACTGAGAGATTATATGGATCCGAAACAAAGAAAACAGAAGAGGAAAAAAGGTAAAGATGAATAAAAAATTAATTGCGGCAGTACTGGCAGGTGTGATTTTCAGTATGACAGGAACCGTCCATGTTATGGCGGATGAAGAAAAAACATTTGTATATGGCACCACAGGTTACAGTGAGGAAATGGGAGATGCGGGGCTGAATCCCCATGATAATTATTCCGGCTGGAGCGCCATCCGTTATGGAGTGGGAGAAACTCTTTTTAAATATAATGACAATATGGAAGTGGAGCCCTGGCTTGCGACAGATTATGAGTTTACAGATGACACTACGGTAAAGATTACGCTTCGGGAAGGCGTAAAGTTTTCCAGCGGGCGTATCATGGATGCCCAGGCAGTGAAGGAGTGTCTGGAGGATCTGGTAAAAGTCCATGACCGGGCGCCATATGACATGAAGATCGACCATATCGAAGCGGACGGTCTGACGCTTACCATCTTTACCACAGAGCCATGTCCGGCGATCATTAACTATCTGGGAGATCCCTATGGCGCCATCATTGATATGGAATACGGTGTGCAGGGAGAAGGAGGAAATGCCAATGTGGCAGGAACCGGACCATATATTGCGGAAAAGGTAACACCTGCACAGATCGATCTGGTAAAGAATGAGGACTACTGGGGCGGTGAGGTAAAGGTCGATAAAGTGACAGTGAAGTCTTTTTCTGATGGAAGCGCGCTGACAGCGGCTCTTCAGACTGGAGATATCCAGGGAACCTACGGTCTTCAGTATGACAATTATGTTCTTTTTGACGGAAACCCGGAATATACCATTCATTCCTGCGCTACCAGCCGCTGTTTCTTTGGACAGTTTAATTTTCAGTCTGAGCTTATGCAGGATCAGAATGTAAGAAAAGCAATTGAAATGGGAATCGACAAAGAAGGCTTTTGTTCTGTGATCATGGAAGGAAGAGGAGTTCCTGCAAAAGCTGCTTTTCCGGAAAATTTTGAGTATGGAAATGATGCCGTGGAAACAGTGTCCTACGATCCGGAAGGGGCAAAAGTACTTTTGGAGGAGTCCGGATGGAAGGACACAGACGGAGACGGTTATGCAGATAAGGATGGAGAAAAGCTTACCATAAACTGGCTCACCTATCCCTCCCGTCTGGAACAGCCAAAACTGGCAGAATATGCTCAGGCAACCTTAAAGGAGATCGGCATCGACGTTGTGATAAACAATACCCCGGATCACAGAACCTTTGCTGAGAATGGGGATTTTGACCTGTATGTAAGCTCTGTTACCGCAGCGCCGACAGGGGATCCGGAATATTTTTTTACCAGTACCGTAACAGGTTCCAAAAATTATGGAAAGTACGAAAACGAAGAAGTAACTGCTCTTACAGAAAAACTTCATCAGACTTTTGAAACGGAGGAAAGAGCAGAACTGGCGGTAGAGCTGCAGCAGAAGATACTGGATGATGATGCGTTTTTCTTTGTATCACATCTGAATATGGGAATCGTGACCAGATCCAATGTCAAAGGAATGGCGGCACATCCCTGCGATTATTATGAGATTACGGCTGATCTGGAGGTAGAATAGCGGTAAATCCGGAAAGATACAGAAAGCATAAAGGAGACATTTATGAATTCTTTGCTTCGTGCAGACCATCTGACCGTCTGTTATGAGGGGATTCCTGTTGTACAGGATGTAAGTTTTCAATTAAATGAAGGAGAGATCCTGGGTATTGTGGGGGAATCCGGCAGCGGAAAAAGTACGGTTATCCGGGCGATCATGGGTCTTCTGGGAAATAACGGAGCCGTAACCGGAGGAGAGATCTGGTACAGAGATCAATGCCTGACGGAGATGTCGGAACGAGAGCTGATGAAATATCGGGGGACGGAGATCGGAATGGTATTTCAGGACTGCGGTGCAGGGTTTTGTCCTGTCCGCACAGTGGGAGCCCAGATCTATGAAGCTGTTAAAGCTCACGAAAAGATTTCCAGAGCGCAGGTGGAAAAAGATGCAGGAGCGCTTATGGAAAAGATCGGTCTTAAAGATCCCCGGCGTGTGTTGAAAAGCTATCCTTTTCAGTTATCCGGAGGTATGAACCAGAGAGTGGGGATCTGTGCGGCAATGCTGCTCCGCCCGTCGGTCCTTCTGGCAGATGAGCCTACCAGCGCTCTGGATGTGACTGTCCAGAAGCAGGTAGTGGAGGAGCTTCTTCTGATGCGGGAGGAATTCCAAACATCAATGATCCTGGTTACCCATAATATGGGACTGGTAAAAAAAATGACAGACCGGGTACTGGTTCTGTGCAATGGACAGATGATGGATTATGGAAAGACCGAAGAAATCCTGGAACATCCCGGAAGCGCTTATACGCAGAAACTGATGGATTCTGTAATACGACTGAAGAAGGAGCAGCTATGACAGAGGCTATTTTAAAAGCAGAGAAGCTGAAAAGAGTATTTACTTCCGGAAAAAGCTCCTTTGCTGCAGTGGATCAGGTGAGTTTTGAGCTGAAAAAGGGAGAATGTCTGGGCATTGTGGGGGAATCCGGGAGTGGGAAAAGTACGGTAGCCCGTCTGCTCACAGGTCTTTTGCCCTGCTCGGAAGGTGAGATCCTGTTTTTTGTTCCGGAAAAAACAAACGGTTCACCCGGAGAGGAGGGATCCTGGATCAATATCACGCAGGCGGGAAAACGTGAGCTGAGAAGCGTTTACCGTCATATGCAGATGGTATTTCAGACTCCGGCGGAATCTTTTGATCCCCGGCGTACCCTTGGGGACGGAATTGGGGAAAGTCTTCGGAATATGGGGATAAAAGGCTCGGAATTAAAAAAAAGAGTGGATAACCTTCTTGAACTCTGCGGATTGTCTCCGGAGTTTGCTCTGAGATATCCCCATCAGGTCAGCGGTGGTCAGTGTCAGAGAGCAGCGATTGCAAGAGCGCTGGCAGTGGAACCGCAGCTTCTGATCTGTGATGAGGCCACCAGTGCCCTTGATGTGACTGTTCAGAAGCAGATTATGGAATTGCTGATGAAGCTGAAAAAAGAACAGAATCTCAGTGTGATCTTTATCTGCCACGATCTGGCTCTTGTCCAGATGTTCTGTGACAGGGTTCTGGTAATGGAACAGGGAAGAATCGTGGAAACCGGGACGCCGGATCAGGTGATCCATACGCCCCGGGAAGAATACACCAGAATACTGGTGGATGCAGTGTTTGATATCTGAATATGCATAAAAAAATCACGTGTCTGGTCTGAGACAGGTGATTTTTTTATGTGTTGTTAAACAGGGGCTGTGCTTCAGACAGCAAGTGCAAAAATTCTGGTGGCAATATAGAAATAAATGACAATGGAACAAGTGTCTACGGCTGTTGTGATAAGGGGAGATGCCATAACAGCAGGGTCCATGTTCAGTTTTTTTGCGATCAGGGGAAGGACGCAGCCCATAAGCTTTGCCATGATCACAGTGGCAGTAAGTGACAGCGCCACTACAAGAGCAAGTTTGGAATCCTTATACATGATCAGGATTCGGATGCCGTTTATGACAGAAAGTCCGGTGCCCACAAGAAGGGAGATGCGGAATTCCTTAAACATGATCCGGAAGATATCCCTGAAAGAAATTTCTCCCAGTGCAAGACCGCGGATAATAAGGGTAGAACTCTGGGATCCGCAGTTTCCGCCAGTATCCATCAGCATGGGAATAAAGGATACCAGAAGAGGTACTGCCGCAAATGCATCTTCGTATCTGGTGCCGATAGTTCTGTTTACGATTCTGTTGTTTTTTAAAATTAATGTTCTGCTCATAATGATTCCGTCCTTTCTTTAATATAATTCTGCTGCAACTGGCTCCAGGTTCCATGGTACTCACCTCCTTTGATCTGTTTTAAAAATTACAAAGCGGCTAAATCCGCTTTTTTGCCATATAAAAAATCCTGTCAAAGCTTGAGCAATGACAGGATATATTTTTCCCGAAAATAAAACATCGTTCAAGCTTTAGCATCACAGGGCGTAAAAATTGCATTAGGTTATGCCTTATCTGCGACATAGCCTGCTGGCCAGCGAATCGTGTCTCCACGTTTTTGCGGCAGCAATCTTAGGATAATCCAGATCCCTGTGGTAGCCTCACCTACCGAATTTATTGATTTTTTCACATTGTATACGGAATGACCCGAATTGTCAAGGCAGGAATTGTAAAGATTTTGTTTACAATATATAGACAAATAAGTATCAGCCCTGTCCCGGCGTGCCAAACAGATTCAGGATCACGCATCCGGCTACGATCAGGATCAGTCCTGCGATTCCTGCCGGGGACAGTTTTTGACCGAAAATAATCCAGGCGATAATGGCGGTAGCCAAAAGTGGAAAATTGTTATATACTTGCGGTATGGGAACATGGAAATCAAAAAACAGACACAAGTATTTACTCCAATATCATATTATATTCGTCTGCAAATATAGAAAGAAATTGCTGATTTCAAAGCAGATATCAGAATTATTTGAGACAGCATTTCTGGAAAGAGCATACCTTTTGGACAGATGGCTGTTTTGCTTGTAATATAGGAAATGTCTCGGAAGAAATGCTAAAAAGGTATATAGAGAATCAAGGTTGAGAAAGACGGTGATAGCGGATGTTAAAGGCATATAAATACAGAATATATCCAAATGATGAGCAGAAAGTACAGATTGCAAAAACATTCGGATGTTGCCGTTTTGTTTACAATCAGACTTTATCATATCGGAAGGAGTCTTATGAGCAGGATAAAAAATCTGTCAGCAAAACAGACTGTAACAATTACTGTAATAGGAAATTAAAGAAGGATTATGAATGGCTGAAGGAAGTGGATAAGTTTGCGCTGACAAATGCAATATATAACATGGATGCAGCATATCAAAAATTTTTCAGGGAACATGCAGGTTATCCCAAATTTAAGAGTAAGCATGATAGCCATAAATCATATACAACAAATTTTACAAATGGAAATATAGCGGTAGATTTTGAGGGTGGAAAAATCAAATTACCAAAGTTAAAAGCAGTAAAAGCAAAACTGCATAGAAATTTTAGCGGACAGATAAAGTCTGTAACGGTATCACAAGTTCCGAGTGGAAAATATTATGTATCAATCCTGGCGGAAACGGAACACATGGAACTGCCACATACAAATCAAAATACAGGGATAGATTTAGGTATTAAAGATTTATGTATTACTTCTGATGGGAAGAAATACGAAAATCCAAAAATCATCAAGAAATATGAGAAGAAGCTTATTAAGTTACAAAGACAGTTAACACATAAAGAAAAAAGAAGCCAAAACTACTGCAAAACCAGGAAAAAGATAGCATTATGCCATGAGAAAATAACAAACACCAGAAAGGATTATCTGCACAAGATATCTCATGAGATTATCAGCGAAAACCAAGTGATAGTTTCGGAAAATTTACAGATAAAAAATATGGTAAAAAACCATCATATGGCAAAGTCCATAAGTGATGTATCGTGGCATGAGCTGACAAGGCAGTTAGAGTATAAATCAAAGTGGAATGGCAGGGAATATGTTAAAATAGATACATTCTATGCCAGCAGTCAGATATGTTCGGTTTGCAGATACCAAAATACAGAGACAAGAGATTTGTCAATAAGAGAGTGGTTGTGTCCTGTCTGCGGTACAAAACATGACAGAGATATTAATGCTGCGAAGAATATATTGGCAGAGGGATTACGACAAATAGCGTAAGAAATCAAATATAGGGCAGGGACTGCCCGAATTAACGCCTGTGGAGATAGTAGGTTGCGAGGTCTGCGAAGCAGGAAGCCCGTTGGCTTTAGACAACGGGTAGTTCACAAAGTATAGTAGCAGATTACATAAAACAGTACACATCCGGCTCCGGGCAGCAGCTAACACAGGCTTACCAACGGAAGCCTCGCAAGGCACTATGATCTGCCTTTTTCTCTATGCATCTAAAAGTGGATAACAGCCAAGCAGAAAAATCATATTCCGTTCATCTCAAGAAAAAATCCTCTTGACAATCTTTTGTTATGGATATATACTTTGATAATCAAAATATTAAAGATTCAAAATAAAACCAGCATGTAATTCAACATGTACTGCGGGATCGGTTTTTCGATCCCGGAAAAGGAGGGCGGATCATGACGGGTGTGATTTGCGGGACGGGAGCCTGCGTGCCGGAACGGATCCTGGATAACAACGAGATTGCTGAGTTTGTAGATACCAGTGATCAGTGGATCAGAGAACGGACCGGAGTGGAACAAAGGCGTATCGCCCGGGAGGAAACCACCGTATCCATGGCGGCAGAGGCCGGGAGACAGGCAGTGGAAGAAGCCGGGATCAGTCCGGAGGACATTGATATGATCATTACGGCAACAGCCACGCCGGATCAGATTTTTCCATGTACAGCCTGTGAGGTGCAGAAAGAACTTGGTGCAGTCCGTGCAGTATGCTTTGATATGAATGCTGCCTGCAGCGGATTTCTTTTTGCCTATCAGACTGCACAGGCATATATAGCTTCCGGAATTTGCCGGAACATTCTTATTACAGGAAGCGAGAGACTTTCGGGGATCGTGGACTGGAAAGACAGGGGAACCTGCATCCTTTTTGGCGACGGAGCAGGGGCGGCTCTGATCCGGGCAAAGGAAGGAAAACAATATCTTCCGTTTGCCTGTTCAGACGGAACTGGCGGACCGGCTCTGACCTGTCCGGGATATGCTGGAAAACAGGATGGAGATCAGAAGGTCATTTCGCATATTTCCATGGATGGCCGTGAGGTCTTCCAGTTTGCAGTACGCAGAGTTCCGGAGGCGGTTCGGGAGGTTCTGAAGAAAAACGATCTGAAAACAGAAGATATCGACTGGTTTGTTCTTCATCAGGCAAATCAGCGGATCGTGGAGGCAGCAGCCAAAAGGCTGAAGACAGAGATCGAGAAATTTCCGATGAACCTTCAGAAATATGGAAATACCTCTTCCGCAAGTATCCCAATACTGTTAAATGAACTGAACAGAAGCGGGAAACTGAAAAGAGGACAGAAACTTATTCTTGCAGGATTCGGCGCGGGGCTTTCCTGGGGAGCTTCCGTGCTGGAATGGGGAATTTAAAAATAAAAACAACATAAAAAGGAGAAAACAACATGTTAGAAAAAATCATTGAGATCACAGCAGACACACTTGGAGCAGAGGTGGAAGGAATCACAGAAAGCACTTCTTTTACAGAAGACCTTCACGCGGATTCTCTTGACCTTTTTGAGCTTGCAATGGCTCTTGAGGAGGAATTTGGAGTAGAGATCCCAAGTGAGGATCTGGAACAGATCACAACCATCGGTGCAGCGGCAGCTTATCTGGAGGAGCATAAATAAGAAGGCTTTTGATAACGCAGATAAGAATGACAGGCAGAGTATGAAAATGAGGGTATGAGGATGAGAACAGAGATCACAGAATTACTAGGAATTGAATATCCCGTGATTCAGGGCGGTATGGCATGGGTGGCTGAGGCAAATCTGGCAGCAGCAGTTTCCAATGCCGGAGGCCTGGGGCTGATCGCAGCCGCGGCAGCTCCTGCAGAATGGGTAAGAGAACAGATCAGAAAAGCGAAGGAAATGACAGACAAACCTTTTGGTGTTAATATTATGTTAATGAGTCCGGAGGCAGATGCTGTTGCCAGAGTGATCGTGGAGGAAGGGGTTTCCATTGTCACCACAGGTGCGGGAAGTCCGGAGAAATATATGGCAGACTGGAAAGCCGCAGGGGTGAAGGTGCTCCCGGTGGTGGCATCTGCGGCTCTGGCAAAAAGAATGGAGCGCTGCGGCGCCGATGCGGTAATTGCGGAGGGAACAGAGGCCGGAGGCCATATCGGAGAACTGACGACAATGGTTCTTGTTCCTCAGATTGCAGATGCAGTACAGATTCCTGTGGTAGCAGCCGGAGGAATTGCTGACGGAAGAGGCATGGCGGCGGCTTTTATGCTGGGAGCAAAAGGCATCCAGGCAGGAACTGTTTTTGCAGCCTCCAGAGAATCTGTGATCCATGAAAATTATAAGAACAGTATCCTGAAAGCAAAGGATATCGACACCCGTGTGACAGGAAGAAGCACAGGTCATCCGATCCGTGTCCTTCGGAATGATATGGCGAGAAAATATCTGGAGCTTGAAAAAAGCGGTGCAGATTTCCAGGAACTGGAGGCGCTGACTCTTGGAAGTCTGAGAAAAGCCGTTGTAGAAGGAGATATAAAGAACGGAAGTCTTATGGCAGGCCAGAGCGCAGGCCTTGTAAAGGAAAGTCTTTCCTGTGAAGAGGTGATCCGGAGAATGGTAACTCAGGCACAGAATCTTATGAACGGAGACACACAGTATGAGTAAGATCGCATTTCTTTATCCCGGACAGGGAGCCCAGGAAGCGGGTATGGCAAAAGATTTTTATGAAAACAGTCCGGAAGCAGGGAAATTCTTCGATCAGGCATCTGAACTGCTGGATCTGGATCTTCGTAAACTCTGCTTTGAGGAAAATGATCTTCTGGATAAAACAGAGTATACACAGGCCGCTATGGTGGCAGCCTGTCTTGCCATAACAGGAGAACTGAAAAAGAGAGGGCTTCATCCGGATATGACAGCCGGACTGAGTCTTGGTGAATATTGTGCCATTGCGGCAGCCGGAGGAATGAGCGATATGGATGCTGTCCGTACTGTGCGCGCCAGAGGGGTTTTTATGGAACATGCAGCTCCGGAGGGTACCGGAGCCATGTCCGCAATCCTGGGAATGGAAAATTCTTCGGTAGAAAAAGTAATACAGGAAATAGAAGGCGCTTACATTGCCAATTATAACTGCCCGGGTCAGATTGTGATCACCGGAGAAAAAGAAGCAGTGGAAAGAGCGGGAAAAGCTCTGAAGGAAGCAGGAGCCAGAAGGGTCCTTCCTTTAAAGGTCAGCGGTCCGTTTCATTCACCGATGATGGAAAATGCAGGAGAAAAGCTGAAAAAGGTTCTGGAGGAGGTCAATCTGAAAAATCCTTCGATTCCTTATGTGACCAATGTAACAGCAGAACTGGTAACAGAAAAAGAACCGATCCGGGAGCTTCTGGTAAAACAGGTCAGCTCATCGGTACGCTGGGAGCAGAGCATCAGAAAAATGATCGCAGAGGGAATCGATACTTTTGTGGAGATCGGTCCGGGAAAAACACTCAGCGGCTTTATGAAAAAAACAGACAGGAATGTAACTATGTACCGGGTCGGCACCTGGGAAGAGGCGGAAACCGTGTGCAATGAGATTTTGAAGGAAATCTGAGAAGAAAGAGGAGAGATCATGGCAGAGCAGCAGACAAAAAAACAGATCGCTGTTGTGACAGGAGCATCCAGAGGGATAGGAAGAGCTATTGCCCTGGAGCTTGCGGCAAAGGGGATCTTTGTGATCATTAATTACAATGGTTCTGCAGAACGTGCAGAAGAGGTCAGAAAAGAAATTCAGGAAAAGGGCGGTGAAGCTGCTGTTCTTCAGTGGAATGTAGCGGATCACCAGGCCTGTGACCAGGCGGTCCGGAGCATTGTGAAAGAATATGGGGCAATCGATATCCTTGTGAATAATGCAGGGATCACCAAAGACGGGCTCTTGATGGGAATGTCGGAGGAGGCCTTTGACCGTGTGATCGATGTAAACCTGAAAGGATGCTTTAATATGATGCGTTTTGTATCCAGACAGATGCTGAGACAGAAAAAAGGACGTATCGTCAGTCTGGCTTCTGTGGTTGGCATTGCGGGAAATGCAGGACAGGCAAATTATGCGGCATCTAAGGCAGGGGTGATCGGTCTTACAAAAACGGCCGCCAGAGAGCTTGCATCCCGCGGAATCACAGTCAATGCTGTTGCGCCGGGATTTATTGAGACAGAAATGACAGCTGTTCTTCCGGAGACAGTCAGGGAAGCTTCGGCAGCGCAGATTCCGCTGGGACATTTTGGAAAACCGGAGGACGTAGCACGGACAGTTGCATTTCTGGTATCAGAGGATGCCGCATACATTACAGGTCAGGTCATTCAGGTTGACGGAGGAATGGTAATATGAGTAAACGCAGAGTAGTCGTTACCGGACTTGGGGCCGTAACGCCCATTGGAAACAGTGTACAGGAATTCTGGGAAGGGATCCGTGAGGGAAAAACAGGTATCGGACCAATTACCAGATTTGACGCAGAAGCATACAAGGTTCATCTTGTGGCAGAGGTAAAGGACTTTGATCCGAAAAAATATATGGAGCCGAAGATGGTAAGACGTATGGCGCCATTTGCCCAGTATGCAGTAGCAGCGGCAAAAGAGGCGTTTGAAGATGCAGGACTGGATATGGAAAAAGAAGATCCTTTCCGCGCAGGCGTGATCATCGGTTCCGGAGTGGGAGATCTCCATCAGGTAGAGCTTTGTTATGATAAGATCCTGACAAAAGGTCCGGGACGTGTCCCGCCTCTTATGGTGCCTCTGATGATCTCCAACATGGCTGCCGGAAATGTTTCCATCCAGCTGGGACTTCGGGGAAAATGTTCAGACGTAGTGACTGCCTGTGCTTCCGGTACGCACAGCATCGGTGACGCTTTCCGTGCGATCCAGTACGGAGATGCGGAGATCATGCTGGCAGGCGGCGCAGAAAGCTGTATCTGTCCTACGGGTGTGGCTGGTTTTGATGCGCTGACAGCTTTGACAGAGACCGATGATCCTGCAAGGGCTTCCATTCCTTTTGACAAGGATCGTGACGGCTTTGTTCTCGGAGAAGGCGCAGGCATTGTGGTGCTTGAAGAACTGGAGCATGCTTTGGCAAGAGGCGCAGAGATCTATGCAGAAGTAGTGGGCTATGGCGCTACTGCGGATGCGTATCACATCACTTCTCCGGCAGAAGACGGAAGCGGCGCGGCAAAAGCTATGACGCTTGCCATGGAGGAAACAGGTGCGGATCCGTCAGAGATTGAATATATCAACGCTCATGGAACCAGTACCCATCACAATGATCTTTTTGAGACAAGAGCCATCCATATGGCTTTTGGGGAAGCGGCGGAAAAGGTAGTGGTAAATTCCACAAAATCTATGATAGGACACCTTCTGGGAGCAGCAGGCGGTGTGGAATTTATCACCTGTGTAAAATCCATTCAGGATGGATTTATCCACCAGACCGTAGGCACAAAAGAGCCGGGAGAGGGATGTGATCTGGATTACGCCATCGGCGCACCGGTGGAAAAGGAAATCCGCTATGCCATGAGCAATTCTCTGGGCTTTGGCGGACATAATGCAACTCTTCTGTTAAAAAAGTTTGAGTAGATCGGAAGTGTGAAAATGGAATTTGAGAATCTTCTTACATTGATAAAGACAGTGTCAGACTCGGAGGTTACAGAGCTTCACTATGAAGAAAACGGCACAAATATCCGCCTTGTAAAGGAGGCTCCGGCGCCGGGCACTGGGATCCCGGTACAGAATCCGGCAGTGATCCTTCAGAATGTGGCGGGAGCTCCGGCTATGGTAAATGAAGCACCGGGAAACACAGGGGCTTCAGCAGAAGAACCGGAAGGACAGCTTGTAAAATCTCCGCTGGTAGGGACCTTTTATGCGGCGCCTGCCGAGGATGCGGATCCTTTTGTCACAGAGGGAAAAACAGTAAAAAAAGGCCAGACACTTGGAATTGTAGAGGCCATGAAGCTGATGAATGAGATAGAAAGTGAATTTGAGGGCACAGTTGCGGAGATCCTTGTGGAAAATGGACAGATGGTAGAATTCGGACAGCCCCTGTTCAGAATCAGATAGATTGAGGTAGAGTATGAAGCGTTTGGGAATTAAAGAAATCGAGGCGATCCTTCCCCACAGACATCCGTTTCTGCTGGTGGATTATATTGAGGATTACGAGCCGGGAGAATTTGCAGTAGGGTATAAATGCGTGACTTTTCATGAGGATTTTTTCCGGGGACATTTTCCCCAGGAGCCGGTAATGCCGGGGGTTCTGACTGTTGAGGCGCTGGCGCAGACAGGTGCGGTGGCCATTTTGAGCAAAGAGGAAAATAAGGGGAAGACAGCATACTTTGGCGGAATCAAAAACTGCAGATTTCGTGGAAAAGTATCTCCGGGAGATAAGATAAAACTGGAAACACGGATCATCAAATGCAAAGGACCGGTAGGGGTAGGTCATGCGGTTGCCAGTGTAGACGGCAAAGTAGTGGTAGATGCAGAACTGACTTTTATGATCGGATAGGTGAAATAAAATGATAAAAAAAGTGCTGATAGCCAACAGGGGAGAGATTGCGGTACGGATCATCCGCGCCTGCAGAGAAATGGGCATTGAGACGGTGGCTGTTTATTCAGAGGCGGACAGAGAAGCCCTCCATACCCAGCTTGCAGATGAGGCGATATGTATTGGTCCGGCACCGTCTTCCCAGAGCTATCTCAGTATGGAAAATATCATAAGTGCGACGATTGTCTCAGGAGCAGATGCCATTCATCCGGGCTTTGGATTCCTGTCTGAAAACAGCAGGTTTGCAGAGCTCTGCGAACAGTGCAATATCACGTTTATCGGACCGCCCTCCCGGGTGATCGCAAACCTTGGAAACAAGCAGGCTGCCAAAAATACTATGGCAGCAGCAGGGGTTCCGGTGATTCCGGGAAGCAAAAAAGCGGTTTATTCTGTGGAAGAAGGCATGGCAGAAGCAGAGGAGATCGGCTATCCGGTCATCATCAAAGCGGCGCTGGGAGGCGGCGGAAAGGGAATGCGTACTGCAGACTGCGCGGCAGAATTTGCAGAGAGCTTTCGTACCGCCCAGAAGGAAGCACAGATGGCTTTTGGAGATAATACGATGTATATCGAGCATTTTGTCCGGAATCCCAGACATATTGAATTTCAGATTCTTGCAGACAAAAAAGGCAATGTGGTCCATCTGGGGGAAAGAGACTGCTCTGTACAGAGAAATCACCAGAAAATGATCGAGGAATCTCCCTGTGAAGCAATCTCAGACAAGCTTCGTAAAAAGATGGGGGAGGCGGCTGTAAAAGCAGCAAAGGCCTGCGGCTATGTAAATGCAGGAACGATTGAATTTCTTCTGGAGCGGGATGGAAGCTTTTATTTTATGGAAATGAACACCAGGATCCAGGTGGAGCATCCGGTAACTGAGTGGGTAACAGGGGTGGATCTGGTAAAAGAGCAGATCAGGATCGCATCAGGACTGCCTCTTTCCTTCAAACAGAAGGATATTCATATTACCGGACACGCCATTGAATGTCGGATCAATGCGGAAAATCCTTCCAAGGGTTTCCGTCCGTCTCCGGGAACCATCACGGATATGTATTTTCCCGGAGGAAAAGGAATCCGCATTGATTCCGCTGTATACAGCGGCTATACAGTGCAGCCCTATTATGATTCCATGATCGCCAAGCTGATCGTGTGGGCTAAAAACAGAGAAGAAGCTATCCGTAAGATGCAGACCGCTCTTGGGGAGATTATTATAGAAGGAATCGATACAAACGTAGACTATCAGTATGAGATTTTAAACAATCCGGATTTTCTGAAGGGAAATACGGATGTGGGATTTATTGAACGGATGGAAGGCAGAGGTAAGGAAGCATGAAGCTGGAAAATATGTTCAAAAAAACAAGAACCTCCAACGGGGAAACCGGAGGCAGAAGAGGGCGGACGGCAAAACCGGAGGTACCGCAGGGACTTTTAAAAAAGTGTAATAAATGTGGAGCTGCGATCATTGCCGAGGATGTAAAAAACGGATATTATATCTGCCCGAAATGCGGAGGGTATTTCCGGGTACACGCTTACCGCAGGATCCAGATGGTGGCAGATGAAGGCAGCTTTGAAGAATGGGATGCCTCTCTTATGGGAGAAAATCCCATGGATTACCGGGGATATCCGGAAAAGCTGTCTGCTGTTCAGGGAAAAACAGGGCTTCGGGAGGCGGTCGTTACCGGAAAATGCCGGATCAACGGGCATGAGGCAGTGCTCGGAGTTTGTGATGGACGTTTCCTTATGGCAAGCATGGGATGGGCGGCAGGAGAAAAGATCACAAGAGCTGTGGAGCGGGCTACAGAAGAAAAGCTTCCGGTTATTCTTTTTGCCTGTTCAGGCGGAGCCAGAATGCAGGAAGGGATCACCTCTCTGATGCAGATGACAAAAACCTCAGCGGCTTTGAGGCGCCACAGTGACGCAGGGCTTCTTTATATTTCCGTTCTTACAGAGCCGACCACAGGAGGCGTGACGGCAAGCTTTGCCATGCTGGGAGATGTGATCCTGGCAGAACCGGGGGCATTGATCGGCTTTGCCGGACCAAGAGTTATTGAACAGACCATCCGCCAGAAGCTTCCGAAAGGTTTTCAGAGAGCAGAGTTTCTTCTGGAGCACGGATTTGTGGATGCCATTGTGGAGAGAGAAAATCTGAAGCGAACACTGACAAAAATATTAAAGCTTCATGAGAAAAAAGACAGATCTGTCATAGATTCCTTCAGGTTCATTGATCCCGAAGAGACAAAGGAGCAGAACAGATCTGAGACAATATCATCTACAGGAAAAGGACAGGAATCCTCTCTTTCTCTTACTCCATGGGAGAGAGTGCAGGCTTCCCGCAGACCGGATCGTCCTTCAGGGAGTGCCTATATCCGCGCACTGTTTACGGATTTTACAGAATTTCACGGAGACCGGAAATATGGAGACGATCCGGCAGTGATCGGCGGTGTTGCCGCTTTTCACGGAATTCCGGTTACAGTGATCGCCCAGGAAAAAGGAAACGGCACAAAAGAAAATATTTACCGCAATTTTGGGATGCCCATGCCGGAAGGCTATCGTAAGGCGCTCCGTCTTATGAAACAGGCAGAAAAATTCCACCGTCCGGTAATCTGCTTTGTAGATACCCCCGGGGCATTCTGCGGGATCGAGGCAGAAGAACGAGGACAGGGAGCTGCCATTGCAGAAAACCTGATGGAAATGGCAGGTCTGACAGTTCCGGTACTGACGGTTGTAACAGGAGAGGGAGGAAGCGGAGGCGCACTTGCCCTTGCGGCAGGAGACCAGGTATGGATGCTGGAAAACGCTGTTTACTCCATCCTTTCCCCGGAAGGCTTTGCCAGTATTTTATGGAAGGACAGCAGCAAGGCAAAAGAAGCTGCGGAAGTTATGAAACTGACAGCTGCCGATCTTTACAGACAGAAGATTATTGAAAAGATCATTCCCGAGCCAAAGGAACTGAAGGAGGAAAACCTCTCTCATGTGACAGATAGACTGGACGAGGAGATTGCAGACTTCCTGAAACAATACGAAAAAATACCGGAAAAAGAATTGCTGAAGAAACGGTATGAAAGATTCCGAAAATTCTAGTATGGGAATGAGGGAATATGAATTTTTGTCTGTAAATGACATGCAGGAGTGGATTCTTCTGTTGCAAAAGCTGGTTCGAGCCTTGGAAAATTCTAAGCTTCTGCGGCTGGCAACCGGCCAAAGGCCGGGAACTGCCGGAAGGATTTCTCCTATGCATCGTCTATGGGAAACAAGAAATAAAAATCCTCAATCTCTTTAAATACAGATATTTTTTTCGTACCCGGAACAGATTTTCTGCAGGGTCTCGATCTCAGTGGAAACGTACTTGTTTTTATGGATGACAAAGTGTATATTTCGTGTCACGCGGATACCCTCCAGAGGAAGGATCACCATATCTCCGTCGCTGACTTCTCTGGCAACCATTCTTTTGGAGAACAGCGCAATTCCTCTGCCGCAGAGCACGGCGTTTTTGATGGCATCGGTGCTGGTGCTGCGGAAGGTCCGGTTTAAGTGGATGTTCTGTTCTTCCAGAAGCTGTTCAAACTGATTACGGTCTGTGCTTCCGCTTTCTCTGCTTGCATAATCCTGATTTTGGAGCATTGGGAGGGCAATGGAATCCAGACGGGCGAGAGGATGATCTTTTCCACATACCATGACCAGCTCGTCTTCGCAGACCGGAAGGACAATGAGGTTTTCATTTCGTATGGTTCCTTCCACAATCCCTACATCGACCTGACTGTCAAGAATGGCCTGTTCGATATGGGTGGAATTTGTTACAGTTACCTGAAAAGAGCAGTTGGGCAGCTGTTTTTCTGCTTCATCCAGAATTTCATTGATCAGGCAGGTGCCTACAGAAACGCTGCAGCCGATGTGCAGGCTGGTTTTTTGTGTGGCATGGTGCATGGCTTCCTCCATTTTGTCAAAGGAATCCAGAATATGACGGGAAAAAGAGAGCAGAAGCTCTCCTTCTTTTGTCAGATATAATTTCTGTGAAAGCCGTTCAAACAGCTTTATGCTGTAATAACGCTCCAGCTCGGAAACAGCCTGACTGATACCCGGCTGAGAAATGTGCAGAAGCTTTGCAGCCTTACTCATGCTGCCTGCATCCGCGACGGTTGTAAAGATTTCCAAATGTCGAATGGTCATAGACTTCTTCCTCCTGAATCATGAAATTGCTCCGGAAAGAGCATAGAGAACAGTACCTGCAGCACCGCTGCCAAGAATAATGGCAATAGCGCTGGCTTTGTATTTTCTTAAAACAAACAGGGATACGACAAAGATCCCAAATTCAATCCAACGGATATCACTCAGCACAATGTGGGGCAGTTCAGCCTGAAAGAGTCCCAGCATCAGGATCGAGGTTCCGGCAGAAGCAATCAGCGCTACGACAGCCGGACGCATGGCGCCCAGTACGGTCTGTACACCGCTGACCGTACGATATTTATAATAAAAATGTGCCAGTGTCAGACAGATACAGAAGGATGGAAGGATACATCCTAAGGTACAAAGCAGGACACCTGGTATGCCTGCGATCCTCATTCCTACAAAGGTTGCGGAGTTAATGGAAATAGGACCGGGTGTCATTTCTGCTACGGTGATCAAATCTGAAAATTCACTGAGTGTCATCAGTCCGTAAATATCTACGATCTGTTCCTGAATCAGAGGAATAGCGGCATATCCTCCGCCGACACTGAACATACCTACCTGGATAAAAGCAAAAAATAATTTAAGTAACAGCATTATGTGAGTCCCCCGTGTTTTATTTTATATGTCTGAAAAATAAGGTCCAGTATTCCGATGCCGAGACAGGTCAGGATCACCAGCATGGCGCTGACATCCAAAAGACAGGTCGCGATAAATGCAACAATCATCATGGCAATATACAGGAGTCTTTTTGTGCCTAATACATGTTGGGCAAGGTTGATCACTACATCAAAGATCACTGCAGCCACTCCGGCGCGCATGACCTGAAGCGCTGTACTGATATAGGGGTTGGTTCGGAACTGTTCATAAAACAGAGAGATCACAGAAATGATGATCATAGGCGGAAGGATGGTTCCGAGGATCGCGGTCAGCGAGCCGACGATGCCTGCGATCCGGTAGCCGATAATCACAGAAGCATTTACCGGAAGCGGGCCGGGGGCAGACTGGGTGATCGCTGTGACATCCAGCATTTCATCTTCTTCCAGCCATTGCAGTTCTTCCACATATTTTTTTTTCATAAGAGATACGATGACAAAGCCGCCGCCAAATGTGCAGGCGCTTAATACAAACATGGAGCGGAATAAAGTCCATAGCTTAGTGTAATCCTTCTTCATAAGAACCTCCGTATTTTTCTTCTTTTTTTCAAGAAAAGTGTAGCATAGAAAGAATTATTTGTAAAATATATAATATATATAGAACTAATAAGCTAAAAGTTATAGATAGAATGGTGTTTTATTTAATGGAAATAGTGATTCCTGAAAAAAGAGGAGATTCTGAAATGAGAATAGAAATAAAAAATCTCCCATAGGAAGCCGGAGACTGTAAAGCTCCGAATCCTATGGGAGACTGTCTTATTTACAGGATATCATCTCTTCTGATATATCCCGGATGATCGCGGTCAGCAACGATTTCTCTTTCTTTGGTGATCTGTGCCCATTTATCAATTACCTGATTTTCTACATGAACATCTTCACCGATTATAGTATTGGCAAGAATTACACAGTTTTTAACAACTGCGCCCTTCTTGATCTGGCATCCACGTCCGATTACAGAATTTTCAACATTTCCTTCAATGAGACAGCCATTGGAGATAACAGAATTTTTAACATCTGCACTGTCAAAATACTGGGTCGGGCAGGAATCGTTTGTTCTGGTGTAGATTGGCCATTCAGGGTTAAACAGGTTCTGAGCGGTTTTCAGGTCGATCAGAGACATGTTTGCATCAAAATAGCTCTTGAAGTCTGTAATAGTAGCAAAATATCCTTTATGAGATACACCACGGATATCCAGTTCGCTGCAGGATGCATCTACGATCTGCGGCAGTGTGATCATGGAGGACATCTTTCTTGCCTTCAGGATCAGATCTACGAAAAGATCTTTTTTCATTATATAGGTATCCATGAAGATGTTGCGGTTTTTCGCACTTCCGCGGTTTTTCTCAATGGATTCCACACCCTTCTGTCTGTTCAGGTTCAGAACATCACAGTTCAGGAAGGATTCTTTTGCATTGTCTACAGAATGATACAGGAGAGTGATATCTGCTCCGGATTCTATATGTGTCTGAAGGAGAGCGTCATAATTCTCTGCATAAACCATATAACTGGGAGCGATCACAACATACTGCTGATGAGATCTCTGGATCATTTCGATGTTTTCATAATAAGCAGCAATATCTGTATTGTAAACATCGTTTTCAGAACTGTTCTGTGAGAACAGGATCTGCAGTTTGCCGCGTTTGGAGTTGATATTATAATGACGGCCTGTACCAAGGTGCTCTACCAGAGAACGAGGTTTGCGTCTTATGTATACCTGAATGCGGTCAATATCGCTGTTGCTCATGTTGGAGATAGGGAAGTCGATCACACGATATCTTCCAAGGAAGGAGAATGCGCCGATGGGACGGTACTGCTGAAGTCCTTCTACTTTAATATGAGTTGCAGAAGCTGAAATGATTCCAAGTGCGTTAGCCATCTTATTCTACCCCCTTTACACGTTTGGACACAAGCTCGATATGTTCACTGTCAGCGTTTCCTACAACAGCGCCTGCTCCGATCGTTATATTTTCAGCCACAAGAGCACGCTGTACAACAGCGCCGTCTTCTACTACAACGCCTGGCATAAGAACACTGTCGATGATCCGGGCGCCCTTGCCTACTCTGGCACCGGTGAAAAGTACGGAATTTTTGATTTCGCCTTCTACAACACAGCCCTGAGTGATAAAGGCCTTGTCAACATTGGCATCGGGACCGATGTACTGAGGAAGCGCAGGGATATCTTCGGTATAGATCTTCCAGGTAGGATCGTTGAGATCCAGTTCGTTGCTGCTGTTGAGAAGATCCATATTTGCTTCCCAGAGAGAGTCGATAGTTCCGACGTCCTTCCAGTAACCCTGATATTTGTAAGCTACAAGAGTTTTGTTGTCAGCAAGAAGTGTAGGGATGATATCCTTACCAAAATCATGATGAGAATCTGCATCCTTCATATCTGCAAGGAGCATTTTGCGAAGAAGCTTCCAGTTGAAGATATAAATACCCATGGAAGCAAGGTTGCTCTTCGGATGTTCCGGTTTTTCTTCAAATTCCACAATATGACCTTCTTCATCTGTGTTCATGATACCGAAACGGCTCGCTTCTTTCATAGGAACTTCGATTACGGCGATGGTAGCATCTGCGTTCATCTCTTTGTGATAAGCCAACATTTTTGCGTAATTCATTTTATAAATATGGTCACCGGAAAGGATCAGGACATATTCCGGGGCATATTTATCAATAAAATCGATGTTTTGTGAAATTGCATCAGCAGTTCCGCGATAAACATCCAGGTCTGCATCTGCTTTTTCACGGGGCGGGAGTACGAAGACACCGCTTTCTCTCGCGTCCAATCCCCAGCGTCCGCCAGCAGCGACATAGCTGTTGAGAAGAACGGATTCATACTGTGTAAGAACACCTACAATATCGATTCCACTGTTGGCACAGTTACTTAAAGGGAAATCAACAATGCGGTATTTTCCACCGTATGAAACTGCGGGTTTAGCCACTTTGTTTGTAAGCTCATGGAGTCTGCTGCCACGTCCGCCAGCTAAGATCATCGCTAACATGTTGTTTTGTTTCATAGTGAACCCTCACTTTCCTTTTATATGCTTGTACTTTCTTATTATACAATTTTTGTATGGAAATTACCATAAGTTAATGTGAAAAAATGCAAAAAAGTTAAACAAATTTTGTTGAAAATGTATCGAATATCGAAACAAACTAAAATGAATATGTAAAATATGACAAATAATTTCAGGGTTCGACAAAAAAGAGGGTGAAAAATATCCATCAATATTCACAAACAAATAACAGCAGAAATGAAGAATATGTGAATCACTGGACGGAATCCCGGTTATACGTTATAATAACAGGGTTAAGAGGTAAAAATAAAACAGTCCGGATGCCGGATGTCATCTGGTAAAAAAGATAAGAGGGATGTTTTTTGAAAAACAGAGATGATTTTAAAAGATTTACAGTATATTGCCTTGCAAGTATTGTGGTTATTGCCCAGACGGCAGTGTTTGCCTATATATGGTACGATTTTTACAGAGGACTTATTTTTGAGCCTTTCTGGAGAAAAGGAAACTGGGTTCTGATTGCTATTTATGCGCTGATCAGTTTTATGTTCTCCAAATTTTACGGAGGGCTCAGAGTTGGGTATTTAAAGCGGATCGATGTGTTTTATTCTATGATTCTTGCAACCATCTGTACCAATATCATTACCTACCTCCAGATTACACTGATTAACCGATGGTTTCTGGACCCCTGGCCTATGGTACAGATGACACTGGTACAGTTCGTTATCATCATACTGTGGATCTGGGGTTCCAGATATATTTACTCCAGACTTTATGGTGCGCGCAAGCTTCTGGTGATCCACGGAGACAGGGATCCGGGAGACCTGATCCATAAAATGAATTCCAGAAGCGATAAATACAATATCAGCGGAATGGTTCATGTGGATGCCGGAGAAAAAGAAATCCATAAAATGATGCGTGACTATGAGGGTGTAATTATTTGGGATCTTCCATCCAATATCAGAAACAGATATCTGAAATATTGTTTTGCTCATTCGATCCGCTGTTATATGAGCCCTAAGATCTCAGATGTGATTCTTATGGGAAGTGAACGGATCCATCTGTTTGATACACCACTTCTTGTAGCAAAAAATATGGGACTGTCTATTGAGCAGCGCTTTATGAAGCGGATGCTGGATATTATAGTATCCGGTGCAGGGATTATTATCACCTCTCCCATTATGGTGATTATTGCTCTTATGGTGAAACTTTATGACGGAGGTCCGGTATTTTATCGGCAGGACCGCCTTACTCTTGGCGGCAGAGAGTTCCGTATTTTTAAATTTCGCAGCATGTGTGTGGATTCTGAGAAAAACGGCGCCCGTCTGGCATCCAAAAACGACAGCAGAATTACTCCGGTGGGAAGAGTGCTCAGAAATCTTCACCTGGATGAACTGCCGCAGCTGTTTAATATCTTTGTTGGAGATATGTCACTGGTGGGACCCCGCCCGGAGAGAAAATGCATTATGCATGAATATCAGAAAGAACTGCCGGAATTCTATTACCGTTTGAAAGTAAAGGCAGGTCTGACGGGATATGCCCAGGTTTATGGAAAATATAATACTACACCTTATGATAAGCTGAAGCTGGATCTTTTTTACATTGAGAATTATTCGTTTTTCCTGGATTTGAAGCTTCTTCTTATGACTGTGAAGATCTTCTGCCAGAAAGAAGTATCGGAAGGGGTAGACGATAATCAGAAGAATGCGCTGAAGGATTCTGTGGAAAATCCGTCAGAGGAGGAAAAAAATGAGTGAATATACGGACGAAAAGAGCAGAGATGATCTGCGCAGGCTTCAGCTTGTAGAACTGGATATCCTGAAGGAATTTCTGCGCATCTGTGACAAGTACCATCTGAGATATTATGCTCTGGGAGGAACCCTTTTGGGGGCTGTACGTCATAAAGGATTTATTCCCTGGGATGATGATGTGGATGTGGGAATGCCGAGACCGGATTTTGAGAAATTTGAGAAGATCGTGGAGAAAGAACTGCCGGATTATTTTCATTACCTGAATTATCAGAAGTCAGAGGGCTATACCCATTATGTACCAAGGATGACAGACAGCAGGGTAAAGGTAGTAGATGAATCCGCTCTGGTAGACAGAGAAAAAGATGCGTGGATCGATATTTTTCCGCTGGATGGGATGCCTGGAAACAATGTCCTGAGAAAAATCCACTGCTTCCGCCTTCTTGTGGCAAGAGCCAGAGTGAATTATTCGCTTTTTTCTACAAACATTGATATGAAACGCCAGGACAGACCTTTCCATGAACGTCTTCTGATCATGGTGGGAAAGATACTTCCTGTAGAAAAGATTTTCCGCACCTCCAGAGAACTGCAGCGGCTGGATCGGCTGATGCAGAAATATGATTATGACAAGTCACCGTATCTGGTGAATTTTATGGGTATCCATAAACTGAAAGAAATGTTCCACAAAAATTGTTACGGACATGGAGCGGATTATGCTTTTGAGGATGTGAATCTGCGGGGACCTTATGATTATGATTTTGTACTGAAGCAGATGTATGGAGAATATTGGAATCCTCCAAAAGCAGGTGAGATGAACCATCATAATACAAGGATCAAGGAGTAGCCTATGAGTACGGATAAACAGGAAACATATTCAGTGCTGATGGCCGTTTACAAAAAAGAAGATCCGATTTTTTTCCGTCAGAGTATCGAAAGTATGCTTGTCCAGACCCTTCCGTTTTCGGATTTTGTTCTTGTGTGTGACGGTCCTCTTACCAGAGAACTGGAAGGGGTGATCCACTGGGCAGAGAAAAAGCTGGGAGACAGGCTTCAATGTATTCGGCTAAAGGAAAACAGGGGACTTGGCTATGCCCTGCGGACAGGCGTTCCAAGATGCCGCTGTTCCGTGATCGCAAGAATGGACAGTGACGATATCAGCAGACCGGATCGGTGTGAAAAACAGTTTCGTATACTGGAACAGGACGGATATGCCATTGTCAGCGGAACACTTGAAGAATTTGCAGAAACTCCCGGAGATCTGCAGCGATTCCGGATTCTTCCAAGGACTTCGGCAGAGATAAGAAATTATGCGGCAAAAAGAAATCCTTTTAATCATCCCTGTGTTATGTACCGGAAAGAGGAGGTTCTGAAGGCTGGAAATTACCAGAATTTTCCTGGATTTGAAGATTACTGTCTGTGGATCCGTATGCTTATGAACGGAGCGGAAGGATACAATATTCAGGAGCCGGTGCTGGATATGCGCACGGGAAACGGGATGTACAGCCGCAGAGGAGGGCTTTCCTATCTGAGATGGCTGTTGAGGTTCCAGAGATATTTGCTGGATCAGAAGTTTATTACAAAAGAAAGATATATAAAAAACTGTGTGGTTCGGACGACGGTAAGTCTGATACCCGGGGGAATGAGGGAAAAGTTTTATCAGTTGTTGCTGAGAGGAAGTAAATAAAAAAGGCTGTGGGAGGATTTTATAAAATCTTCCCACAGCCTTTTTGTGAGCGGTCAGCTTTTTTCCATAAAGTTTACATATTCTTTAAGTACAGGCTCCGGCTCTCCGATACGTTTGATCTGTCCGTCATGCATCCACATAACTGTATCACAGAGTTCTTTCAGGGTTTCAATGCTGTGTGATACGATTACGACTGTCCGGTCTTTGTTGGAAATCAGGCTTTTCATTTTGTTGTAGCTCTTTTTCTTAAATTTCTGATCGCCTACACTGAGAACTTCGTCAATCAGCATGATGTCTGTTTCCAGAATGGCGGTAATGGAAAACGCCAGTTTGGAGTACATACCACTGGAGTAGGTTCTTACAGGCATGTCAATAAATTCGCCAAGCTCTGCAAAGTCAACAATTTCCTGTTCCTTGGCCTTGACCTCAGCCTCAGAGAAGCCAAGAAGCATTCCGGAAAGAGTAATGTTTTCTCTTCCGGTCATTTCTGTCTGAAATCCTACACCGATTGAAAGAAGAGAGATACTGTGTCCCTTCAGATCAATAGTGCCGCTGTCAGGAGAGAAGATTCCTGCCAGTGCATTGAGAGTGGTTGATTTTCCGCTTCCGTTTTTACCGATGATGCCCAGAATTTCTCCCTGACGCACGTAGAAGGAAATTCCTTTGACGGCAACAAAGCGGTCAACGTGGTTGCGTTTAAACTGCAGGAGGCTTTTTTTGATAGAAGTTTTTTTCAGATTCTGATAGCTGATTACAAGATCAGTCACTTCAATTGCATGTTGCTCTTCCATATTATATCACCTTTACATAACTGTTTTCATTTTTGTAGATTTTACGGATTCCCAGAATACTGATGACCATACCGATCACAAACCAGAAAAGAAGAAGTTTGCGGTGCGGGGTATTTCCATATATGACACATTCTCGCATGGAGGTAAGGAGAAAAGCAATGGGATTGCCTTTTCCAATATAGGCATTATAGGGGGCTGGAAGTCGGTCCATAATATTCCAGAATATACCGGTAAGGTAAAAAAGCAGTCGCAGCGCAATATTCAGGACATTGGAAAGGTCTTCCACAAATACACCATAATGCAAAAGAAAACAACTGAATCCAAATACCAACACAAATAAAGTAAGGAAGATCGGGATACAGTACAGGATATTCCAGGTAATGGGAACCCTCCATACAGCCAACATAGCAACAATAATCAAAACGGAAATAAACATTTTGAAACCATTTACCCCCATTTTGATAAACAGAAGTATGAACTTCGGTATATATACCTTGGAAACAATTGCCTTATTATTTTTGATTACCCGGACACTCTGTACCAGACATTTGTTAAAGAAATCCCACATAGTGATTCCAATAAAGACAAAAACTGCAAAGTATGGTTCGTTGGATTTAAATACATAACCAAACATAAACACATAAATCAGCATAAAGCAAAGAGGGTCCAGAATCCACCACAGCCAGTTCAGATACGAATTGGCGATCTCGGATTTTAACTGGGCCTTGGAAGAGTAAATGGCATATTTCCAATACTTCTTCATGTCATCCATGAATCTTTTAAACATAAAATCCGCTCCTATATTTTGATAAGATATAACTGAAACCCTTTTGCAACAGAAAACTGTCGAAAAAGGGTTTGAACCTTTTATATCATACACTAGGAATAAGAGTTTTACAAGGGGAAAATAAAGAATCTGGAAGAAACTCTTTCCTATATATAAAACAGAATGAGAAGTCCTTTGTCAGAACAGGGAAGAGGTGTTTGTTTTGTAATATAGAAAAACTCCGTAAATTCAATGAAAAGGCTTGACTTCAATATATATTCTGTGCTAAACTTGACAAGCGACATGGAAGTTGGGTCTTTTTTTTATGCCCGGAAACCTGCACGAGCAGGAGAAGGCAAAGGAAGACCATGCAAATGAAAACACTGGAGGTGGAAGTTGTGCGCGTTAAGATTACATTGGCATGTACGGAGTGCAAGCAGCGTAACTACAATATGACAAAGGAGAAAAAGAATCATCCTGAGCGTCTTGAGACCAAGAAATATTGTAAGTTCTGCCGTAAACACACTCTGCACAAGGAAACGAAGTAATCACAGAGAATTGTGAGGTTAAATTATGCAAGAGAAAGAAAAATCTACTGGCAAAACTCAGAAGACCCAGAAGAAATCATGGTTTAAGGGACTGAAAGCAGAGTTCAACAAGATTGTATGGACAGATAAAGCTACACTGGCGAAACAGACAGTGGTTGTCTCTGTAGTCACGATCATTCTGGCTGTGATGATCAGCATTATGGATTCAGCAATTCTGGAAGGTATTAATCTTATCATAAAATAAGGATAACGGTGATTGTATGTCAGAAGCGAAATGGTATGTCGTTCATACCTATTCCGGGTATGAAAACAAAGTAAAAGCAAACATTGAAAAAACAAGATGTTCCCGGGATATGTGCTTCTCAACATGGTCATGAATGATGATACCTGGTATGTTGTCCGCAATACCCGAGGCGTAACCGGATTTGTAGGTCCGGGATCCAAGCCCGTACCCCTTACAGAAGAGGAGATGCGTCCGCTGGGAATCAAGGAAGAGAACATCCGGGTTGACTTTGCAGAAGGCGATATGGTAGTTGTTACAGGCGGAGCCTGGAAGGATACTGCCGGGGTTGTTACTGCAATTAATACTCAGAAGCAGACAGTTACCATCAATGTTGAATTGTTCGGCCGCGAAACGCCGGTAGAAATAAGTTTCGCAGAAATTAAGAAAGCGTAACACATTCAAGTGGGAGGGAAAAACCCCCGCCAATACCACATAGGAGGTGCCGAAAAATGGCAAAAAAAGTAACAGGTTATATCAAATTACAGATTCCGGCTGGCAAGGCAACCCCAGCACCGCCGGTAGGTCCGGCTCTTGGTCAGCACGGTGTAAACATTGTACAGTTCACAAAAGAGTTCAATGCTAGAACAGCAGATCAGGGCGATCTGATCATCCCGGTTGTGATCACTGTTTATGCAGACAGAAGTTTCAGCTTCATAACCAAAACTCCGCCGGCAGCAGTTCTTCTTAAGAAGGCAGCTAACATCAAATCCGGTTCCGGCGTACCGAACAAAAACAAGGTTGCAAAAGTGACAAAGGCTCAGGTTCAGGAAATCGCAGAGCTGAAGATGAAAGATTTAAATGCAGCATCTCTTGAAGCAGCTATGAGCATGATTGCAGGTACTGCAAGAAGTATGGGAATCGAAGTTGTAGACTGATCTTCCCTTAAGATTGCCAAATAGAGAAACTACAATTATGAAGTGGGAGGGAAATCCCCGCAATTACCACAGGAGGTTATAGAAATGAAACGAGGAAAGAAATACGTGGAAGCTGCAAAAGCAGTAGACCGCGCAACATTATATGATACCGCAGAGGCTATCAGCCTTGTGAAAAAAGCAGCAGTTGCTAAGTTTGACGAGACTATCGAAGTTCATATCCGTACAGGCTGCGATGGACGTCATGCAGATCAGCAGATCCGTGGAGCAGTTGTTCTGCCTCATGGAACTGGTAAAAAAGTTCGTGTACTTGTATTCGCTAAGGATGCAAAAGCTGAGGAAGCAAAAGCTGCAGGCGCAGAATTCGTAGGAGCTGAGGACCTGATTCCGAAGATCCAGAACGAAGGATGGCTTGATTTCGACGTTGTTGTTGCTACACCGGACATGATGGGCGTTGTAGGACGTCTGGGTCGTGTACTTGGACCAAAAGGTCTTATGCCGAACCCGAAAGCCGGAACTGTAACTATGGACGTTACAAAAGCGGTTCATGATATCAAAGCAGGTAAGATTGAGTATCGTCTTGACAAAACCAATATCATCCATGTTCCGGTAGGTAAAGCATCCTTTACTGAGGAACAGTTAAGCGACAACTTCCAGACGCTTATCGAAGCTATCGTTAAGGCTCGTCCGAGCACTCTGAAAGGTCAGTACCTGAGAAGCGTAACAATCGCTCCGACAATGGGACCTGGTGTGAAGATCAACCCGGCGAAATTAGCTTAATATATGAAAACAGGGGCATTCCTTTCGGGGGATGCTCTTTTGTTTTTGGGGGTATTATAGTGATAAAAAGAAAAACTCCTCTTCAGAAAGAAAAACTGCTGCTTGAAAAACAGGAAAAAAGATATCTGGAACAGAGACAGAAACAGAATGATTCAAAACTGAATAAGTTTCTGGAGGACAAAGTTCCGGATAAACTGCAGGAGACACTGGAAAAGGCTTTTTGCAGTGCCTTCAGGCTTATTTTTTTAAAAGGGATTTCTGTTATTGAAAAGACATACAAGAAGGAAGAACTGGAAAAGGAATTTAAGGTACAGGATTATGCCAATCAGATAAAAAATGACCGGAAATCACTGAAATCAATAAGGAAAAATGCCGGAAGCACAGGAAGATTTAATACACTGGCATCCGGGACAGCAGGACTGGGAATGGGTCTTATCGGTGTTGGAATCCCGGATATACCTGTATTCACAGGCTTTTTACTGAGAAGCATTTATCAGATCGCTTTAAAGTATGGATTTTCTTATGAAGAGGAAAAAGAAAAAAAGTGGATACTTCTTCTGATACAGGGAGCGGCATCTTATGGGGAAAAACAAAAGGCAGCGGATAAAGCGGTTGAGTGCTACATCCAAAATGAACTCGTTGATAATTCCATTCCGCTGGATGAAATAATTCAGGAAACAGCCAGGATTCTTTCCGGAGAGCTGCTTTATATGAAATTTTTTCAGGGTATTCCCATTGTGGGAGTGGTCGGGGGAGCCTTTGACTTCAAGTATATGAAAGAGATTACAACCTATGCGGAAATAAAATACAGGAAACGATATTACAGGAATCTGTCGGAATATGATATGATAGAAAAGAAATAATGGTAGTTTAGAGAAAAATTCCAGAATTATTTTTTATGATAGAACAGGGATGGAAAGAGAGGAATCAGCGTGGAAAAAAGAAGATACAGAAAAAAGAACAGGAGAAAACAGAATTTAAAAAAGCTGTTAATGGTTCTGGTCATTGTATTTGTATTCTTTGGTCTGGAGCTGATCGTAGGCTGGCGATCAGGAGTTGGCGCATGGATGCAGGAGTTTCAGAAAACCGTTGTCCGTCAGCTGGACCTGAGCGGAATCAGTAGCCCCTATGCGATTCTGATTCAGGCCGGAAGCGGAAAGACAGTAGGCGATCTTAACGGGGAAGAGCAGATGTATCCGGCCTCTCTGACAAAAATGATGACTGCGATTGTTGCCATTGAGGAACTGAAAGATCTGGACCAGGAAATCACGTTGACTCAGGAAATGTTTGCCGGATTATATGAACAGGATGCCACGCAGGCAGGATTTCAGCCCGGAGAAACAGTCCGGGCTATAGATCTTCTGTACGGCGTTATGCTTCCCTCAGGCGCAGAGTGCTGTATCGCTCTTTCTTATGCGATTGCCGGTTCTGAACAGGGATTTGTGGATCTGATGAATAAAAAAGCAGAAAAGCTTGGAATGGACGGAACTCATTTCTGTGACAGCACAGGACTTCATAATCCGGATCATTACAGTACGGCAAAGGATATGGCAGTTCTTTTACAGTATGCGCTGAAAAATGATACGTTCCGGGAGATTGCAGAGAGTCCCTGGCATTCTACGCCCGGTACGAATCTCCATCCGGACGGGATTACCTATTACAGTACCATGTTTAAGAACCTTTCAGAGACCTCTGTAACAGGAGGAAAGATTCTGGGCGGAAAAACCGGTTTTACCAATGCGGCAGGAAGCTGTCTGGCAAGCTTTGCAGAAATCGAAGGCGTGGAATATATCCTTGTGACAGCAGGAGCAATGGATGGGGGAACGCCGAATATTACAGATGCAGTGACTGTTTACAATCGCCTGGGAGAGGCGGCCCAAGCCCTGAAATAGTTGATATCTAAGGGGAAATATTATCAGGAAATTATTTTTGCCTTAAGGAAATCAAGATGATTCTGCAGGATAGCAGTACTTTATCTGTAAAGTAAGAGAATTATATTGGGGAAAATAGACAAAAATTTATAACATTTTTTGTAGGATATTCCAGATAGACAGACATAATTTTTTCTGCTATCCTTGTATACAGAAGTTAAATAAAGACGGATTAGTCCAAGGATTGTTACTGAAATAATTTATTATCGTCAGGCAAGACCTTATAGTATATGAAATAAGTTTTATATACTGTAATGGTCTTTTTTTATTTATTTGCAGTAGTAGGGAGCGAAAGGGAACATGGTAATTTATAAGATTTTAAATAATAATCTGATTTTATCAAAAGATAATCAGGGGCATGAAGTCATCATAAAAGGATGTGGAATTGCTTTTCAGAAGAAAAAGGGGCAGCAGATAGATGAAAAACGGATTGAAAAGGTTTTTGTCGCAGAGACAGCGCAGATCAGTAAAGAAATTCAGGGATATCTCACCTCTATTCCAGAAATATATCTTGACTTTGTGGAGGAGTATGTAAATGAGGTAAAAGAAAAAAATGGAATGAATCTGAATGACAGTATTTATTTTTCATTAAGTGATCACATTATGGGAGCGATTTCTAGGTTAAAACAGGGAATCCGTATTCAGAATATGCTTCTTCTGGACATCAAACTTCTTTATCATAAAGAGTATGAAATTGGTTTGGATTTGCTGCAGAAAGTAAATGAAACATTTGAAACAGATCTGGCAATTGATGAAGCGGGATTTTTTGCATTGCATTTTGTGAATTCACAGGACAGTGGAAAAACAGACAGTTACCAGATTTCCATAATCGTACACCAGATTTTGGATGTAGTAGAAAAATATTATGAAAACATAAAATTTCAGGAAGAAAATCTGTATTATCAGAGATTTCTGACACATTTAAAATATTTTGCCCAGAGATTTTTTCATAAGGAACTTCACTATGAAGAAAATGGTGAACTGTTTCAGATTATCAGAGAGCAGTATAAAGAAGCATATGGGTGTGTAAAAATGATTTACCTGATGATGAAAGAAGAATATGAATACGATATGACGGAAGATGAAATGCTGTATCTGACAATTCATATTCAGAAGATTACAGAGGATCATAAACGGCTACAGTCGATTTAGTGTAAGATTTTTACAGACATCAGATAAGGTGTTAATGGATTGTTACTGGAATGCGTTCGATAAAAACGTATCTTTTCAGGCAAGACCTTTAATCATAAATTTTAATATTTATTATTAAAGGAGGTTCTAAAATGAAAAAGGACTATTTAGAAACTGCAGACACGCTAATTGCAGCAATGGGAGGAAAGGACAACATCATCCGTTTATTTCATTGCATGACAAGACTTCGTTTTTATGTAAAAGACAAAACGAAAGTCAATGAAAAGGAGATTTTAAAGCTCTCCGAAGTTTCAGGTGTAAACTGGCACGAGGAACAGTTTCAGGTTATTGCAGGAAATGAAGTAAATGCTGTCTATAAAGCGCTGGAGAACAAAGGCATTCCGACGGACGATACACGGGAAACTGATCCTGTAAATCCAAAAGGGGTTGTTTCCAGGATTGTTGATGCCATTACCGGTTGTATGACACCTATGATTCCGGCTCTGACAGCGGCAGGAATGATTAAGGTTGTACTTACACTTTTAACAACTTTCCATTTGGTATCTGATACCAGCAGCACTTATCAGGTTATCAGTTTTATAGGTGATGTAACCTTTTACTTTATGCCATTTCTGATTGCGGCAAATGCTGCAAAAGTTTTCAGAGTAAATCAGTCGCTGGCATTGTTTATAGCGGGTGTTTATCTGAGTCCTGTATTTGTCAGTATGGCAGCTGGAGATGCGGCAATTACTTTGTTTGGGCTGCCGGTTACAAAGGTAACCTATTCTTATTCTGTAATTCCGGTTATTCTGATGGTATGGATCACACACTACATTGAACTTTTTGTAGATCGTATTACACCGAAGATGGTAAAATTAATTCTCAATCCAACATTGGTTATTCTGATTAGTGCGCCGATCGCCCTGATTGTAGTTGGTCCTATCGGAACAATCATTGGTAATGGACTTGCAGTAGCAATCAACTTTTTATCTGCAAAACTTGGTTTTGTGATCGTTGGTATTCTTGCAGCTCTTTTCCCGTTCATTGTTATGACGGGTATGCATCATGCGCTTACACCAATCGGACTGAATGCAATTGCGACAGGAGGCTCAGATACCCTGATTTTTGTATCTCAGGTTTGCTCTAATCTTGCACAGTCAGGTTCTTCTTTTGCGGTAGCAGTAAAATCAAAAGACAGTAATATGAAACAGCTTGCAAGTGCAGCGGCAGTATCTGCATTAATGGGGATTACGGAACCGGCACTTTATGGTGTCACACTGAAATTGAAACGTCCTGTTGTTGCTGCATCTGTTGCAGCTGGAATTGGCGGTATTGTAGGTGGACTTTTTCAGGTATCCCTGTATATTGCTCAGAATTGTATTATGGCAATTCCGGCATTTATCGGGGATAAAGGGATGAGTAATCTTCTGTATGGAATCATTATGATTATTGTATCGTTTGTTGCTTCCTTTATTCTTACCTTTATTTTGGGATTTGAAGATGTAAAATCAGATAATGAGATAAAGGAAAGCTCAGAGGCACAGGGAACAACAGAAACACAGCAGAGAAATCCTTTAGTAGAAAAAGTTGAACTTTATGCACCTGTAACAGGAACTGTAAAAACACTTGCCAATGTTGCGGACAAAACTTTTGCAGATAAAGTACTTGGAGATGGAGCGGCAATCTTTCCATCAGAAGGAAGGGTTTATGCTCCGGCTGACGGAACCGTTGTAAATATCATGGATACAAAACATGGAATTATGTTCGTAGCAGACAGTGGAGCAGAGATTTTGATCCATATTGGACTGGATACTGTCAATCTTAAAGGCAAATACTTTAAATCTTATGTAACAGACGGTGAAAGAGTAAAGAAGGGAGCACTTCTTGTTGAGTTTGACCTTGAAGCAATCAAAAAAGAAGGATATGATTTGACTACATCAGTTGTTGTTACTAATATTTCCGATTATATCAAGGCAGTATGTATGGAAAAAGAGGGTAGTGAGATCAGTGCAGGAGAGAAGTTTCTGACAGTCGTATAAACATAAGTACAGATCAGGCAGACAGGAGATATCTGTCTGCCGTTTTAAAGACAGGAGAAAGCAGATATGAAAAATTATAATCGTATGCCCAAAAATTTTTTATGGGGCGGAGCAACAGCTGCTAATCAGTATGAAGGAGGATGGAATGAGGGCGGAAAAGGGTTGTCTATTGCAGACATTCTTACGGGAGGAAGCGTCAATAAGGAACGCCGTCTGACACCTCCGGAGCCGTTACCCGAAGAATTTTATCCAAATCATGAAGCAACTGATTTTTATCATTGTTGGAAAGAAGATATTGCTCTGTTTGCTGAGATGGGATTTAAAATATATCGTTTTTCAATTTCGTGGTCACGGATCTTTCCAAAAGGAGACGAAGAAACTCCGAATGAAGAGGGGCTTAAGTTTTATGATGATGTTATCGACGAATTAAGAAAATATGGAATTGAACCACTGGTAACCATTTCTCATTATGAAAATCCACTTCATCTTTCGCTAGAGTACGGTGGTTGGAAAAATCGTAAACTGATTGATTTTTACCTTAGATTTGCCAGAGTATTATTTGAAAGATATAAAGGAAAAGTAAAGTACTGGCTTACATTTAATGAGATTAATATGCTGACACAGCCGTTTGGCGCAGTTTTCTGTGCAGGGATGCTGGATTCGGAAGATGTATGCCTGCAGAGTCGGTATCAGGCAATGCATCACCAGTTGGTTGCAAGTGCTTTGGCAGTATCTATGGCGCATAAGATTGACAATGAAAATAAGCTAGGGTGTATGCTGGCATATCATAATGGTTATGCTTATACCTGCCATCCAGAAGATGTTTTTTATGCCCAAAGATTTGGGCAGATTCATAATTCAATTGCCGGGGATGTTCATGTGAGAGGATATTATCCTGGATTTGCTGCAAGATTTTTTGAAGAAAATGAAATAGAGCTGGAGATTGAGCCGGAAGATGCGGGTATATTGAAGAATGGTACGGTAGACTTTGTTTCTATCAGTTATTATTCCAGTAATTGTGTCAGCGTTGTGAAAGAAGGTGAGCTAACCGCTGCCAATGGAGGGGAAAATATTAAGAATCCATATCTTGAAACTTCTGCATGGGGATGGCAAATTGATGCAGTGGGACTCAGATATGTTTTGAATCAGATTTATGACCGCTATCAGATTCCGATCATGATTGTAGAAAATGGTCTGGGAGCCGTGGATGAGCTGACAGAAGATGGAAAAATCCATGATGAATACCGCATTGAATATATGCGTAAGCATATAGAACAGATGAAGGAAGCTATCCATGATGGTGTAGAACTGGTTGGCTATACATGCTGGGGATGTACCGATCTTGTTAGTGCTTCAACCGGAGAACTGAAAAAAAGATATGGTCTGATTTACGTTGATAAAAATGATGACGGAACAGGAAACTTTGCCAGAATTCGTAAAGACTCTTTTTACTGGTACAAAAGAGTAATAGACTCCTGTGGTGAAAAACTATAAAAGAACAATAAAATATCCTGGCCAGGTTACGGAGCCTAAAAGCTCTGTACCTGCCAGGATATTACTATTCTGTGATGGTAGAGTTAAATAACATTATTTTCACACATGATTTCAGACGAAAGAAGATCAATAATTCTCGACTTTGCGCTCAAAATAAGCTCTTGGATGGGCACATACCGGACATACTTCAGGAGCTTCGTCAGCCATATGAATGTATCCACAGTTACGGCACTTCCAGCCAAGAGGAGCATCGCCCTTAAAGGTTTTGTCAGCTTTGTAGGATTCCAGAAGTTTTTTGTAGCGCGCTTCATGAGCAGCCTCTACTCTGGCAACGCCTTCAAACTTTTCTGCCAGCTCTTCAAAACCTTCTTCCCGGGCTTCTCTTGCCATACGGGCATACATATCTGTCCACTCGAAGTTTTCGCCTGCGGCAGCGTCTTCCAGATTGGCTTCAATGTCATGGATGCCGTGGAACTCTTTGAACCACATCTTTGCGTGCTCTTTTTCCTGATCTGCTGTTTCCAGATAGAGAGCTGCCAGCTGCTCATAGCCGGCTTTTTTTGCAGCGGAAGCAAAATAAGTATATTTATTTCGTGCCTGGGATTCTCCGGCAAATGCCTCCATCAGATTTTTCTCAGTTTTGGTTCCGGTATATTTTGACATAGATGTTCCTCCTTGTTTTTTAAGTATGATGAGAAAAGAAAACCCCGGAGAAACCATGCTCTCCAGGGAATTTTATTTTTTAGCCAAAGTATCTCTCAAGAAGACCCTGGAATGCTTTGCCGTGTCTTGCCTCGTCACGAGCCATCTCATGAACAGTGTCATGGATTGCATCAAGGTTAGCAGCTTTTGCACGTTTTGCAAGGTCAAATTTACCTGCTGTAGCGCCGTTCTCAGCTGCAACACGCATTTCGAGGTTTTTCTTTGTGCTGTCAGTTACAACTTCGCCAAGAAGCTCTGCAAACTTGGAAGCATGCTCAGCCTCTTCGTAAGCTGCTTTCTCCCAGTAGAGACCGATCTCCGGATATCCCTCTCTGTGAGCAACTCTTGCCATTGCAAGATACATACCAACCTCAGAGCACTCGCCCTCGAAGTTTGCACGAAGGTCAGCAAGGATGTCTTCGCTAACGCCCTGAGCTACGCCTACAACGTGCTCTGCAGCCCATGTCATGCCCTCTTCCTGTTTTGTAAATTTCTCAGCTGGAGCTTTACAGATCGGACATACCTCCGGTGCGTTCTCTCCTTCGTAAACATAACCGCATACATTACATACCCATTTAGCCATAATTCAAATTCTCCTTTTCTTTAAATGATTATTTTTTAATAATAGTAATCGTTACTGTTTTGCTATATCTATAATTTACCACACTGTTTTGTAAATGTCAAGTGAAATTCTTAATTTTTTTCTCTCTTCATGCAATCTTCACACACTCCGAAGAATCTGGCGCTGCAGTCTGTAATCTTGCCGTTGAAATGTTCTCCGGCTTTATCCAGGATATCCTGCATGTTTTCTGTTTCCAGATCTATCACACAGCCACAATCTGTACACATAAAGTGACAATGGGGTTCTATCCGTCCGTCGAAACGGTCAGCACCACCGAAACTGGCAAGCTTTTTGATCTCGCCAAGATCGGAAAGCAGAGAAAGATTGCGATACACAGTTCCCAGACTGATATTAGGATAGATTAGTTTCATATTTTCATATACCATATCAGCGGTGGGGTGATCTGTGCGTGTCATCAGAAATTCCTTGATGGATTCGCGCTGCCTGCTGTACTTTAATGCAGCCATAAGCACCCTCCTTTCTCTTTAATAACAATAATGGTTATTGATATTATATGAAACTGTAGTTATTTTGTCAAGTAAAATATGAGGAAAAGAATAATTTTAGTATTCCCTGTAAAAGAGAGTTCATACACAGGAAGCTTTGCTTCTGTAATTCATTATGATATACTGTAAAAATAAGAATTTCTTAAGAAATTACCCCATTTATCTTAAAGCTCACCTGATATTCTTTAGATAACGGAACACAGAAAAGATTTTGTGTTCCGATGCAGCATTTATTTTTTAGGAGGTACAAGGACGTGGCAGAAATACTGGTTTGTGATGATGACAGAGCAATTGTGGATGCAATAGAGATCTATCTTTCACAGGAGGGTCATCATATTCTGAAAGCTTATGACGGAGAGGAGGCTCTTCGGAAACTACGGGACAATCCGGTGGATCTGCTGGTGATCGATGTGATGATGCCGAAGCTGGACGGAATACGGGCAACTCTCAAGATCCGGGAGGAGAATCCCCTTCCTATCATTATTCTATCGGCGAAATCCGAAGATGCAGATAAAATCCTGGGACTGAACGTAGGAGCAGATGATTATGTGACCAAGCCCTTTAATCCACTGGAACTGGTGGCAAGAGTCAGATCTCAGCTGCGCAGATATACCCAGCTTGGTGCAGTTTCTCAGAAAAAGGCAAATGTTTATGAGACTGGCGGTCTGACCATTGACGACGACCGTAAGGAAGTACGGGTAGACGGAGATTCTGTGAAACTGACTCCTATTGAGTACAGGATTCTTCTGTTCCTTGTAAAAAACAAGGGAAGAGTTTTTTCGATTAATCAGATTTATGAGAATATCTGGAATGAGGAAGCGATTGCGGCAGATAATACTGTGGCAGTGCACATCCGGCATATTCGGGAAAAAATCGAGATCAATCCAAAGGAACCCAGATATCTGAAGGTAGTATGGGGATTGGGCTATAAGGTGGAAAAGCTTTAACAGAACAGCGGAAAGCAGGAGAAACATATATCAGGAGTCTGGAAAGGGGTAATTTTTATGAAGAAAAAATGGTATAGAAACGGCATGGTGAAAACTGTGGCTGCGGTGGTGGGAATCGCTTCCCTTACAGCTGCGGCGGCAGGAGGAGCGTCTGCGGCAGGGATCATGAGCATGGGAGTGAATCCACTGGACAGAGGAAGCTATCTGGAGTCCCGGAGTTTTGAAAACAGTATGTATAGTAATACTTACGAAGTGCTCCATGCTTTGTCATACGCGCAGTTTCTGTATCCGGAACAGGGCGGGGAAAACATTGATTTGGGAGAAATTCTGCAGAACAGGAATCCAACTGAGGAGAAGCTTACCGGATTGAGCTATAAGCTCAGTGATCTGAAAAAATGGGCAGAAATCGATGACTGGAATACTATGACAGATGACATCCTGATCTGTGTAAAGCCGAACGGAAGTCCGGAATACATGTATTATGATGAGTTTGAAAAAAAGATCCTGGATGGAGAATTGGAATTTCTGGCGCCTTCCAGTGATGCTGTCTCGTATGAGGAAAATGCAGAGTACGCAGAAGACTATATGCCATTGGAACCGGAAGCTTCTGGAACAGCAGGTGTGGATGAGCTTTCAAAGCAGGGGATTTTGGCGTGTCTGAAAAATCATGATTATGCAGCCTATGAGTATTATGGAGAAGAGCAGTATTATCTTGACAGTAATGTGGGGATTTTAAATTCCGGTGTACTGGGTGTTGGAGACAAAGACGGCGAGATGGTTTACAGAAATGTGATCAACGAGGAATCTGATTACCAGATCGCGGAAGCATTTGCACCGGTAGGCGCAGACAGTATTCTGGATATTCTGAATGAGGAACCTCAGTGGGAAGGAAAACTGAATCAGGCATTTATGGCATTAACAGATGCGCTCGATAAGGTAAGAACTGCCCGGTCTTCTGAAAAAATGCTGGAACAGCACTATACGAAAGGCAATACAAATCTCAGCTATCTTCTTGTTACGGATCCGGGAAAGTCAGGCGAAAAAATAATGTCCAATGCAGAAGCTGGAGATTACGAAAAAATAATCAAGAAAGTGGAGGACGGGAAAGATCCTTATGTAATCCTTGAAACAGCTCCGGAAGACGGAAGATCCAATCTGACTTTTGCAGGAGACAAAACTGCTTCTGGCCTTCAGCATCTTGCAGAAGATCTTACCGGTTCCATGGGACTGTCCCTCTGGCAGCATATGGTGGAAAACGTAGGACTCGATGACCAGAATAAGGAATTTGTCTTTGCTGCCTGGGTAGACAAAGATTTTCCGGTACAGGATCTCATGGCAGAAGATTCGGAAAATTATGAGAAATATTCCAAATGGCTGATGCCGTCCATGATACTCTTTGCAGTGGGAACCCTTCTTTTCCTGATCTGCCTGATCATTCTTACGGCAGGGGCAGGACGGAATAATGAAGAAGAAACCGTACAGCTGAACTTTTTTGACCGCTGGTATACAGAGATCGGTGCCTGTGCGATAGCAGCATTGTGGGGTGTTCCTTTTACACTGATCCTGGGATTGGGAATTAACGTAGCAGATTCTGTAGAAAAGCTGAAATATATTGTACTTTTTGTGGCTGCTCTTGGGGCATGGACCGCAATCTGGTTTTTCACCGGATGGCTGAGTCTGGTACGCAGAATTAAGGGAAAGACTCTCTGGAAGAATTCTATTCTTAGAAAGATATGGAAACTGATCGTGAGAATATGCCGGAAACTCTGGAGAATGTTTCGGGATTTCATAAACTTTTTTGCAGAAAATACAGTAAGCCGGGTAAAAACGGCGCTGATCTTTACTGCTTTCTGTTTCCTGCAGTTTCTGTTATGTGCATTTGTTTTCTCAGGACTGGCAGAGATGCTCTTCATTCTGGCAGCTTTGGATCTTCTGGGTCTGATCTATTTTCTCAAAAAAGCCAGAGGACGGGAACTGATCCTGGATGGTCTGCAGCGCATCACCGACGGAGAACTGCAGTACAAGATCCCTCTGGACAAACTGACCGGAGAGCAGAGAAAGATGGCAGACTACATCAACCGGATCGGAGAGGGACTGGATGCGGCTGTGGAAAAAAGTCTGAAGGACGAAAGAATGAAAACCGAGCTGATCACAAATGTGTCTCACGATATTAAGACGCCTCTGACATCTATCATCAATTATGTGGATCTTCTGAAAAGAGAAAACCCACAGGATCCCAAGATTCAGGGATACCTGTCCATTCTGGAGGAGAAGTCCCAGAGACTGAAAACTCTTACAGAAGACGTTGTGGAGGCTTCCAAGGCAAGTACGGGAAATATTTCTCTGGAAATGGCGGATCTGAACTTCGTGGAGCTGATCCATCAGGTGATCGGAGAGTTTGAGGAACGTTTCCAGGAAAAGAATCTTTCCATAATGGTTCATTTTGATCAGGAGGAAGCGATCATCTGTGCAGATGGCAGACGGCTGTGGAGAGTTCTGGAAAATGTGTTTGGAAACGTTGCCAAATATGCCATGGAAAATACAAGAGTTTACGCAGAACTTCGTGTCAACCGGAAGAAGGTCATCTTTTCTCTGAAAAATATCTCTGCTCAGCCGCTGAACATATCGGCAGACGAACTGACAGAGCGGTTTATCCGGGGAGATGTTTCCAGGAACACAGAGGGAAGCGGTCTTGGACTTTCCATTGCAAAAAGCCTTACAGAACTTCAGGGCGGAGAGTTTAAACTTTATCTGGACGGGGATCTCTTTAAGGTGACGATCGTATTTGCAGTAAAGGAAAAAGCAGACGAACAGAAAAATCAGGAAGCATAAATAAAAAATGAAATAAATAAATAAAGAAGCCCCCGGCTGCAGGATCTGCAGTGCCGGGGGCTTTAAAAGGGGAATGTCAGAATACTTTTACAAGGTTATAAGCATCATCTACAATAAGCACATCTGCAAATTTGCCTGGTGTAAGAGAGCCTACCTGATCGTAGACCTTGATGCTTTTTGCCGGGTTTCTGGTAGCTGCAAAAATAGCTGTGGATTCGGGGATACCGAATTCCATGGCTTTTTTCATACAGTCAAACAGGTTGGTTGCGGAACCTGCGATGGTGCCGTTGGAAAGAGTTGCCAGACGGTCTTTCATGGTTACTTTCTGTCCGCCCAGTTCATAGGTGCCGTTTTCCATTCCGGTTGCCATCATGGAATCACTGATGAGGACAACACGTTCGTCACCGAACATCTTAAAGGTGGTGCGGACAACACTTCCGTGGATGTGGAAGCCATCACAGATCAGCTCTACCATGCAGTCCTCGCTGTCACAGGCTGCTCCGATCACACCCGGGTCTCTGTGAGCAAACGGAGGCATGGCATTGTAAAGATGTGTCACATGGTTTACGCCAAGCTCCATGGCTTTTCTGGCACAATCGTAATCTGCTGTGGTGTGGCCGATGGAGATCACGACTTCATCTTTTGCAGCTTCGATAAATTCAAAGGCACGGTCTACATTAGGAGCGAGCGTTACCAGTTTGATCTGGTTTCCGGAAGCCTCATTGCACTGGCGGAAGAAAGAAACATCCGGTACACTGATGTACTCGGCAGCCTGTGCGCCTTTTTTCGCAATGTCGATCAGCGGTCCTTCCATATTTACACCGATGATACGGGCACGGGAAGGATCCGGCTCTACCTGTGTTGCAGTAGCAAAGATATCCATAAGCTTATCTTTGGCAAGAGTCATGGATGTAGGACAATAGGAAGTGATGCCGTGTTCTTTTTCATATTTCAGGATCACCTTCAGACCTTCTGCATCTGCATCGCAGAAGTCGTGTCCGAATGCGCCGTGGCTGTGTACGTCTACCAGTCCCGGGAGAACCTTTAAGCCGTCAGCATCATATTCTGTTTTGTCAGATACTTCTGCTTCTGTGGAAACAAATCTGCCGTTTTTAATGTACAGATCTTTTTTGACAAAGCTTCCATCTTCCTGGAATACAAGTCCGTTTTTAATGATCATAGTATCTTCTCCTTATTCATTTTGTGATACGTGTTTTCTATAAAGTTATTATAAGTCCTTCCACAGATTTATTCAATGTGAAGATTCCAAAGAGAAAGAACTTTCAAAAGACACACATATTTAAAAAAAATATACAAAAAATAAATATTGAAATTGTGCGAGATGCTGAATGATATGAAAGAACTTTCTTAAAATAAAAAACTATTGAAAAAACTTTCATCAGTAGCTATACTAACTCAGGAAATCACGAGAGCGGAAAGGAGAGTACGATGGAGAAACGTTTAGAGCAGCTTAAGGGACATTTGATAGTATCCTGTCAGGCTTTGCCTCATGAGCCGCTTCATTCATCCTTTATCATGGGAAGAATGGCAAAGGCAGCCGCTGAGGGAGGCGCGCTGGGTATCCGTGCAAATACCAGGGAGGATATCGAGGAGATCAAAAAGAACGTAGATCTTCCGGTTATCGGAATTGTAAAAAGGGATTACCCGGACAGCAAGGTATACATCACCCCGACTATGAGAGAAGTCGATGAGCTTATGGAAGTCAGACCGGAGATCATCGCCGTTGATGCGACGATCTGTCTGCGCCCGGGAAATGTGACACTGGATGAATTTTATCATCAGATCCGTGAAAAATATCCGGAACAGTTACTGATGGCAGACTGCTCCACTGTGGAGGAGGCGCTTCATGCAGATGAGCTTGGATTTGACTTCATAGGAACTACCCTTGTAGGTTATACAGAGCACAGCAAGGGAGACAGGATCGAAGAGAATGATTTTGAGATCATCCGCACGATTTTAAGCAAAGCAAAACATCATGTAATCGCAGAAGGAAATATCAACACACCGGAAAAAGCCAGAAGAGTGGTTGAGCTTGGCTGTTACAGTGTAGTTGTAGGGTCTATCATCACAAGACCGCAGCTGATCACAAAATCTTTTACAGAGGAAATGAAAAAAGCAGAGTAAAAAAATAAGGGCAGAGCCCAGGAGGAAGATTATCATGAGTAGATTGGATAAGTATAAAGGAATTATTCCGGCGTTTTATGCATGCTATGATGCAGAAGGCAATGTAAACCCGGAAGGTGTACGTGCTCTCACACAGTATTACATCGACAAAGGGGTAAAAGGTGTCTATGTAAACGGTTCTTCAGGAGAATGTATTTATCAGGGTGTAGAAGAGCGTAAGATCATCATTGAAAATGTAATGGCTGTTGCAAAAGGAAAATTAACGGTGATCAACCATGTTGCCTGCAACAATACAAAGGACAGTGTGGAGCTTGCCAGACATTCCGAGAGTGTAGGTGTAGATGCCATCGCGTCCATTCCTCCTATTTATTTCAGACTTCCGGAGTACTCCATCGCAGCTTACTGGAACGAGATCAGTGAAGCAGCTCCGAATACAGACTTTATCATCTACAACATTCCTCAGTTAGCCGGAACTGCTCTTACCATGAGCCTTTTTGCAGAAATGATGAAAAATCCGAGAGTCGTAGGTGTGAAAAACTCTTCTATGCCTACACAGGACATCCAGATGTTCAAGTCTGCAGGCAGAGCGGCAAAGGGTGAGTTCGTGGTATTCAATGGTCCGGACGAGCAGTTTGTGGCAGGACGCGCCATCGGTGCTGACGGCGGTATCGGCGGAACCTACGGTGTTATGCCGGAGCTGTTCCTGAAATTAAACCAGCTGATCGCAGAAGGTGAAAAAGAAACAGCTATGGATCTTCAGTACGACATCAACGAGATCATTTATAAAATGTGCTCCAGCCATGCAAATATGTATGCAGTGGCAAAAGAAATTCTCCGTATCAATGAAAATGTAGATCTGGGCGGTGTACGTAAGCCTCTTGAAAATCTTCAGGAAGCAGATAAAGCAGTTGCAGCAGAAGCTGCAGCAATGGTAAAAGCAGCAAAAGAAAAATATCTGGCATAACTGTCACATAAGAGGGAGGTAATTTATGCAGGGATTTACAGTGATTGACCTGATTATTCTGGTCGTTTATCTGGCAGCAGTATTATTTGCAGGACTTCATTTTGCAAAAAAAGAAATGAAGGGAAAAGAATACTTCAAGGGCGACGGAACCGTGCCGTGGTGGGTAACTTCTGTTTCCATTTTTGCAACACTTTTAAGTCCGATTTCTTTCCTGTCTCTGGCAGGAAACTCTTATGCAGGAACCTGGATCATGTGGTTTGCACAGCTCGGTATGCTTCTGGCAATCCCGCTGACGATCCGTTTCTTCCTGCCGATCTACAGCAAACTGGATATTGATACCGCATATCATTATCTGGAACTGCGTTTTAACAGCAAAGGACTTCGTGTTCTGGGTGCAGTCATGTTTATTGTATACCAGATCGGCCGTATGTCCATCATCATGTACCTGCCGTGTATGGTGCTTTCCCGCCTTATGGGAATCAACGTAAATATCCTGATCATCATCATGGGTATTATTGCTATCATCTACTCCTATACAGGCGGACTGAAATCCGTACTTTGGACAGACTTTATTCAGGGCTCCGTGCTTCTGATCGGTGTTACTTTCGGCCTTTTCTTCCTGATCGCGCATATTGACGGAGGAATGGGAGCGATCTTCCATGAGTTTACTGCAGGACACAAGTTCCTGGCAGCGGATCAGCCGATGTTCAATCCGAACATTCTGAAAGACAGTGTATTCCTTCTGATCGTAGGCGCCGGCTTTAACACTATGGGATCCTACGTATCCAGCCAGGATATTGTACAGCGTTTTACTACGACAACAGATACAAAGAAACTGAATAAGATGATGTTTGCCAACGGCGGACTTTCCATCTTTATTGCAACCGTTTTCTATCTGATCGGAACAGGCTTATATGTATTTTATAATGTACAGGGCAACCCGCTTCCTCCGGCAGCTCAGCAGGACCAGATCTTTGCATCCTGGATCGCATTTGAGCTTCCTGTAGGTATCACAGGTCTGCTTCTTGCAGCAATCTATGCGGCAGCACAGTCCACACTTTCTACAGGTCTGAACTCTGTGGCATCCAGCTGGACCCTGGATATTCAGGAACGTCTTTCCAAAAAGAAACTGAGCTTTGAGACTCAGACAAAGATTGGTCAGTATGTATCTCTGATCGTTGGTATCTTTGCAATCGTGGTTGCAATGGTTCTGGCAAACGGCGGTGTAAAATCTGCTTATGAGTGGTTTAACGGATTTATGGGACTGGTACTTGGTATCCTGATCGGAACCTTTATCCTGGGTGCATTCACAAAGGTGGCAAATACCTTTGGTGCAGTTATGGCATTTATTGCAGCTTCTGCAGTCATGATCTACATCAAATATTTCCTTCCGGCAGACGCAGTATCCATCTGGTCCTACTCCATCATCTCCATTGCAGTATCTCTGGTAGTAGGTATTCCTGCAAGTATCATCTGGAGAAAAGTAAAGGGTGACCGTTCACAGCCGGCTGCGAACACAACTATTTATAAAAATTAATCACATCACAGAATCAGCCTGGACTTTTATTACAATAAGCCCGGGCTGATTATTTCAGCATATGAGGAGGAACGTACAATGGTATTTGGAAATATAAGAGACATAAAGGATTATGGATTTCTGGAAAAAGAAGTTTTAAAATGTTTTGAATATGCGAAAAATCATGATCTTCTGGCATTTGAAAAAGGAAGCCATGAAATAGAGGGTGACAACCTGTTTGTAAATATAGTAGAATATGAAACAACAACACCGGAAAACAGATTCTGGGAAGCGCACCGTCAGTATCTGGACCTTCATCTGATGCTGAGAGGACCAGAGCAGATCGATGTAAACTTTATTGATAATATGGAGAAGAAGGAATTTGTGGAAAAAGATGATTTTCTTCCGCTGGAGGGGGAAAAGAACAGTCAGGTGATCCTGACAGAAGGAGATTTTCTTCTCTGTTATCCAAAGGATGCACACAGAACAGCAGTACAGGTAAAAGAGCCTGTAATGATCAAAAAGGCAATTTTTAAAATTAAGATCAAATAAGAAGAAATGAACAAAGGAGAGGCGGAATGAAGGAATATATCTGTATTGATATCGGAGGTACTTCCATAAAATATGGTATGGTCCGGGAGGATGGAAGCTTTCTGACTACAGGAGAGATGCCTACAGAAGCTATGCAGTACGGCGGTCCGGGAATCATGGAAAAGGCGAAAAAGATTGTGGAAACCTATCAGGCAGAATACCGGCCGGAAGGAATCTGCGTTTCCACTGCCGGAATGGTGGACTGTGAAAATGGAAAGATCACCTATGCGTCTCCCCTTATTCCGGATTATACAGGGACTGAGATCAAAAAGACACTGGAGGAGCTTTACGGGATTCCGTGTGAGGTGGAGAATGATGTGAACTGTGCCGGGCTTGCAGAACATTTTGCAGGGGCTGCCCGGGGCAGCAGGATCAGCGTCTGCCTTACCATAGGGACAGGGATCGGCGGTGCGATCCTGATTGACGGAAAGGTGTTCCACGGATTTTCCGGAAGTGGCTGCGAAGTAGGCTATATGCATCTTCCGGGGGGAGAATTTCAGGATCTGGGAGCAAGCAGCATCCTTGTAAAAAAAGTAGCTTCATATAAGAATACAGATCCGGAAGAGATCAATGGAAAGTATGTTTTTGAGCAGGCGAAGCAGGGGGATGAAGACTGCATCCGCGCTATCCGTGAGATGTGTGAGGTTCTTGGAATGGGAATCGCAAATATCTGTTATGTAGTGAATCCGGAAGTGGTAGTGCTTGGCGGAGGCATCATGGCGCAGAAAGAATATCTGAAGGATCTGCTCAGAGACAGTCTGGATAAATACCTGCTTCCCTCTGTGGCACAGCATACCCGTCTGGAATTTGCGCAGAATCAGAATCAGGCAGGCATGTTGGGGGCTTATTATAATTTCAGAAGCAGACACTGAGCCGGACAAATGAAAAAGGGATAAGGAGGAATCGGTATGGAGGAATATGAAAAGAATATCATTCCCGGGATAGAAGCAATTTATGGAAGCTTTACTCCGCTGGAAAAGACCATTGCAGATTTTTTTATCCATAATAATGGAGCCAAAACCGATCTGTCATCAAAAAGTATCTCCAAAAAGCTTTTTGTATCGGAAGCCTCTCTTTCCCGATTTGCAAAAAAATGTGGCTATAAAGGATACCGGGAGTTTATATTCTGCTATAAGCAAAGCGGATCCAGAATCGACAGCCAGCCGGCCAGCAATAATATCAAGCTTGTTTTTAACAGCTATCAGGAGCTTTTGAACAAAAGCTATTCCTTGATCGACGAGGCGCAGATCGGGAGGATCGTAAAGATCCTGACCGAGAAAAAAAGAATCTATGTTTACGGAAAAGGCAGTTCCGGAACTGCAGGAACAGAGATGAAGCTTCGCTTTATGAGGATCGGAGTGAATATTGAAGCCATTACTGACGAGCATATCATGAAGATGAATTCCGTACTTCTGGACGAAGACTGCGGCGTGATCGGGATCAGTGTCAGCGGCAGGACAGAGGTGGTGATCGATTCTCTTTCCGCAGCAAAAAAATGCGGCGCTGCAGTTGTGCTTATGACCTCTCATAAAGAAAAGAAATTTGAAAAATTCTGTGATGAGGTCATGCTGTTTGCAGTCAAGGAAAATCTGGAAAGAGGAAAGGATATTTCTCCTCAGTTCCCGATTCTTGTGATGGTGGATATGCTTTATTCCAGAATGCTCCGGTCGGAAGATTTCCGAAGAAGAGAGACTCTTCATGACTATACGATGGAAGCTCTGGATGAGAGGTAGAAAGTGTAAACAGTAAAAAAAACTCCCCATGGAGCCCGTGAAATTACGGGATACCATGGGGAGTTTTTTTCGATCAGGGAGAAATCTCTGAATGTAAATTCTGGTTTTATAATTCAGCGATTGCTGTCTGGATCATTTCTCTGCATTTCTCAATCTGAGGCATATCCTCCGGGATGATGGATGCCAGCGGTTTACGAACGCCGCCCACATTCATTCCGTTCATTTTGAGGATTTCTTTCATGACTGCATAAAGATTTCCATGGCAGGAACACATTGCATAGATGATCCGGTCGATCTTGTACTGGATTTCTTTTGCACGCTGGATATTGCCTGCTTTCAAGGCTTCGTCAGCTGCAAGGAAAAGTTCCGGCATAACGGCATAGGTTCCGCCGATACCGCCGTCAGCGCCGATCATGCGGCCGGAAATGAACTGCTCGTCCGGACCGTTGAAGACAACGCTGTCCTCCCCTTTGACATCTTTGAACATCTGAATATCCTGTACCGGCATGGAGGAGTTCTTTACACCGATCACATTTGGATTTTTCAGCATTTCTTTATAGAGAGGAAGGCTGAGAGCCACACCTGCAAGCTGAGGAATGTTATAGATAACAAAATCTGTGTTGGGAGCTGCGCTGCTGATATCATTCCAGTACTGTGCGATGGCATGATCCGGAAGATGGAAATAAATCGGAGGGATCGCAGCAATAGCGTCTACGCCAAGGCTTTCGGCGTGTGCGGCAAGTTCCTGGCTGTCTGCGGTATTATTGCAGGCAACATGAGCAATGACGGTGATTCTTCCCTTTGCAACTTTCATAACATTTTCCAGAACAACCTTGCGTTCTTCCTTGCTCTGGTAGATACATTCTCCGGAAGATCCGCATACATACAGACCTTTTACGCCTTTTCCGATCAGATATTCAGTAAAAGCCTGTGTTCTTTCGGCACTGATGCTTCCATCGTCTTCATAGCATGCATAAAATGCAGGAATAATTCCTCTGTATTTTTCTAAATTTCTCATGTTTTCTCCTTTCTTAGATCAGCCTTTTACCGCGCCCATGGTGATTCCCTTGGTAAAGTATTTCTGGAATAACAGGAATACAACAATGATCGGGATCGCTGCCAGAGCCGCGCCGGCCATGATCAGACCAAAATCTGTTGAGTTTTCTGCCTGCAGCTTGGCGATACCGAGAGAGATGGTAAGATTGCTGGTGCTGCTGAGCATGATCAACTGCATGAAATAATCGTTCCAGGAATTGATAAAGGTAAAAATGGCGAGTGCGCCGATACCTGGTTTGATCATAGGAAGAGCCACATCGGCAAAGGTACGCCATTCGCTGGCGCCGTCGATCCGGGCTGCTTCCATCATTTCTCCGGGAATTCCTTCGGCAAACTGTTTGATCAGAAATACGCCAAAGGGCCAGCCCACAATGGGGAAGATCGTTGCCCAAAGTGTATTATACAGTTTCAGCGAAGACATTTCGCGGATCAACGGGATCAGGATAACCTGTTTCGGAAGTGCCATGGCACATACGATCAGGGTAAAAATAATAGTACGTCCGATAAAGCGTTTTTTTGCCAGGGCGTAGCCGGCCATTGCTGCGGTGATACAGGTCAGAAGCATTGCGGCAACCGCCATAAAAATGGTATTTCCCATCCAGCGCAGAGCTGCCGGGACTTCCGGTCCTGCAAAAACGATATCTGTAAACGGAACATGGATTTCCCAAAGCGGGGCTACCTGTCTGCTGAACAGTTTTTCGTAATTGGCCATAGTCCATTCCTGAGGCCACCACTGAGGTGAGGTTGCGTTGATCGCCTGTGGTGTCTTAAAGGAACCGGTAATGATCCAGTAAAGTGGAAATGTAAAACCAATGGCCAGAATGATAATGGTCAGGTAAGCCAGGACTTTGTATAATTTTGTCTTACTGAATTTTGTTTTCATAGCTTCCCCTCCCTACTTTTCACTTGTTAACTTAAACTGTACTGCGGAGAGAACCGCAATAATAATAGCAAGAACAACACCCATAGCGTTGCCGTAGCCATAGCGGTACAGCTTGAAGGCAGTGTGATAGATGTAGTACATGATTGTATCTGTACTGTGGTTTGGTCCGCCGCTGGTAAGAAGCTGGATCAGGGCAAAGCACTGGAAACTGTTGATCGTGGTGATGACCAGTATGTAAAGAGTGGTAGGTTTGATCTGAGCCCATTTGATCTTCCAGAATACCTGAAGATGGTTGGCGCCGTCTACCTGAGCCGCCTCTACAAGGGACTGATCCACGTTGTTCAGGGCAGATACATAAAGTACGATAGGCTGTCCCACGGAAGTGGTGATCAAAATCAGGATGATACAGCCCAGAGCATATTTTTCATCACCCAGCCAGTTTATATTTTTTTCCAGAACCCCGGTTGCTTTTCCGAGATAATTAAAGATGCCGTAATAGTTGTTGAACATCCATTTCCATACCACTGTAACAGCTACGGAACCGGTAACTACCGGAAGATAAAATACGCAGCGGAACAGAGAACAGAGCGGACCGGACATGTTGTTGAGAACAGATCCTACCCACAGAGAAAAGATGCAGGTTACCGGAACGGAAACAATTACAATGATAAATGTATTTTTCAGTGCGCCCAGAAATACCGGGTCTGTAAACAGTTCCTTGTAGTTGGCAAGTCCGATGAAGATATCTTCACGGTTCATGGTAGAATCAAAGAAACTGGTAATGATACACTGAACCATTGGATAAATAACAAATCCAAGGAAAAATACCAGACTTGGAAGCATAAATGCATATCCGGCAATTGTTTCTCTCCGGGTAAGCGCCTTGCTGCTCATTCCGGATTTTTTCTTATTTGCTGCCAAGAGAAACCCTCCTTTCCATTGTCTCAGACAGAGACAGAGCGCCCCTCCGCGCGAAACGCAGGAAGGGCGCCCGAGTTCTTACTGTACAAACTTTACGAATATGCAGTTGCTGTTTGCAAAGATTATTTAGCTACTGCAGCGTTTGCAGTTGTGGTGAATTCTTCAACTGCGGTCTTAACATCTGTGCCGGATCCGATCTGCTGAAGCATGTTCCACCATGCAGTACGAGCCTCTGCCCATCCGCCGACTACCTGATAGTAATCGCCCATGTAATCAACAAAGGTAGAATACTCAGTCATCAGATCATCGCCTTCATAAATGTTTCCAAGATCTTTTACAGGCCAGTAGCTGGAAGCTTTTACGCTTTCTACAACCTGATTTTCGTCGTTTGCCATAAAGTCGATAAATGTTTTGGAAGCTTCGATCTTCGCTTCGTCGCCGTTATCGAAGATACCGAATCCCCAGATACCGCCACAGAGCTGCGGATCGCCGCTCTCTGTCGGGAAGGACATTGGAAGAACATCAAATGCGATATTTTCTGCATTGTTCTTTTCCTGTGCAACGTTCCAGCAGAATGCCATAGCCAGTGTGCCGTTGCAGAACAGGTTGATCTCGTCGCCGCCCTGAAGGGATGCGTCAAAGTTGATTCCCTCCATTCCGGAAAGAAGCTCAAGAGCTTTGATGTTTTCTTCGCTGTTAGCAGTGTACTCTGTGTGTTCCGGATTTGTGAAGGTACCGCCGTAAAGGTTGTTTACCAGTGCGCGGGTTCCCTGGTCGCCGCCCTGGCCTGCACAGTAAACTGCTCCGACATTTTCCTGTCCGGAATCGTAAACAGCTTTTACAGCCTTCTGGAAGTTTTCGGTAGTCCAGGTACGTGTTTCTTCATCAATATACTGCATAGCGTCTGCAGCTTCAAAGATATCTTTGTTGATCGCCATGGTGTGAGCGGTCATACAGAGAGGATACTCATAGTAAACGCCATCGTTGTTCTTGCAGGCTGCTTCAACAGAAGGATAAATCGCTTCTTTGGCTTCGTCTGTCCAGAGATCAGCCAGATCTACCATCAGTCCTTTTGCACCCCAGTTTGCAACCAGACGCTCCGGTCCTTCCAGAACGATATCCGGTGCCTGTCCGCCTTCGATCGCGGTATTGATCTGGTCATCGCCGTTGGTGTAGTCCAGATATTCTACAGTTACATTGATCTCCGGATGTGCTTCATTGAAGCTTGCGATCAGACCGTCAACAGTTTCAGCGTCTCCCCAGCTTCCGATTGGATAGGTCCATAAAGTAATGTCTGTAGCTTTTTCTTCCTCAGCTGCAAATGCGGTTACAGGAAAAGCCATTGTGCACGCTAATGCAAGTGCTAAGATTTTACGATACTTCATATTGGTATCCTCCTTCTTTTTTGATCACCTGTATTGGTAATCATCTCTAAATTGTTACTTCGATAGTAATTGGTTTTCGTGATTTTGTCAATAGGAAACGGGGAAAATTTCAAAAGTTTTTTCATTTAGTGACAAAAAGATAATAATTTTCATTTCTGAAATGTGAGATCAGCACAGGATGCGGGGCAGGAGATCTGCAAGCGCATCTGCCAGCTGACGATGCCCCTCTTCGGTCAGGTGCATAAAATCAACGTCATTTGGCCGGGCGGAAACCACTTTATTTGCATCCAGATAAAAGCATCCCATAGATTCTGCGATCTTCTGGTATTCAGAAGCCAGTCCCTGTGATTTTTCTGCACATCCTCTGCCCATAGTTCCTCCTACCTCTGAGGCTTCATATCGCGGATCGATATTCTGAGGAGTGATCACAAGAACAGACGGATTTCCGTTTTTCCAGCAGTCAGTGGTGGAAACCGCTTTTGCGATCAGCCGTTTCAGACCCAGGGCAATACATTCAGGGGAAACGCCAAATCGTTCCTTAGTGTCATTTGTTCCCAGCATGATGATCAGAAGATCGACAGGCTCGTGGCTCATAAGGCACGGGTAGATCTGATCCAGGCCGGAAAGAGCTTCATGGATAGGGTCGTCAAAGCAGGTGGTACGGCCGCTTAAGCCTTCTTCCAGAATAAGCCAGTCTTCTCCGAGTTTTTTCTGAAGCAGACAGGTCCAGCGCTGCTCTTCATCAAATCTTCCGCCGGTTTTGGCACAGTATCCATGTGTGTTGGAATCTCCGAAGCATACGATGTGTTTTTTCATGATATTTTCCTCCAGTTATTATAAATTAAGAATATTATACGCAATATAAAGG
>PPYE01000123.1_pt1 | contig 61756 bp, 42 predicted proteins | sample 1559881 | NCBI WGS metagenome assembly PPYE01 (sample SAMN08240022, study PRJNA423297) | Human gut metagenome, whole genome shotgun sequencing project. | reverse complement strand
TTTCTTGCGAGAAAAAGAAATGGTTCAAACACCCTATTATGTAATAATAAAATTTTTTATATGGGGTCATATACATAGTATATAATTTAAAATAATATATAATAATATAATTTAACCCTCTTTCGTATTGAAAATATTATTTAAATATGATATAATATATTAAATTCAGGGGGGTATTTAATGAGTGAAAATATTGGATTTGATAACAGAGACCGTTTTATTGAATTAGGTATTACAATTTCCGCAATAAGAAAAATGAAAGGATTATCTCAAGAAGAACTAGCAATAAGAGCAAATATTAGCCGCTCTCATTTAAGTTCTATAGAAGCTCCAAATATCGTGAGGCCTTTCTCATTGGAAGTTTTATATAATATAGCAGATGCGTTGGACGTTAGTGCCGGTGATTTGTTGAATATAAAATTCCCATTTAGTGATGTAAAAAAAGAATCTAAATGATTGAAACAAATACTCTTATTATATTTTAAGAATGAAACCATTTAAACCATTGAAACTAAACCTTGTATATTGTTTTTTATAAAAAATTATGTTTTTTCAAACGTCGGTAGGTGTGACCACACCTGCGAAAGTGGGCGTGAGCCTTAATAACTCTTTATCCGTAACCCTTCAACGTCAATAATTTGAATACTCAAATGCGGCAATGCCGCCGCTTTAGGTGAGCTAACATTTGAACACGCAGCGTTCAATATATCGTTAACAATTATAAATATAAAAATAAAATATTCTTGACAAATAAAGAAAAAGAGAATATAATAAAAGCAGATAAAAGGTAACCGTTAAACGGTTGTCACAAAAACAGATTTTAAATTATATAACTGTCCTGTGTCAGAGGACAGTTATATTGCTTTTATGGATACTATTATAAAAATTATTATAATAGATATAATTACCTTAAGTAAGTATTTCCACATAAGAGACACCTCCCTTCTGCTGTAAGTAACAGCATATGGAGATGACAACCGTCCTACAATTCCCTTTTACCTGCTAAATATAATTATATATGGTATACCGAATAAAGTCAAATTAAAAATTCTTTACATAAATTCACATTACTTAAAAACTATCTTGACAAATTAAGAGAAAGATACTATTATAAAAATAATTTAAAGTAGGCTCTCTTCGACCGACTTAGAGACAGCTCCGCAAGCAAGCTTGCTGATTAAAGATAAAAGGTAACCATTAAACGGTTGTCACAAAATTCGACATTATAATAATATAGCTGCCCTTTGCACGAGGGCGGCTATATTGCTTTTATGACAATATCTAGACAATATACTGCCGTATTATATAAATTAATATCCGTTCTGCATTCTCTCTATCAATATCCGCTCTATCTCAGCATAATCACTCTTATTGCCATCGCTGTAATTATTAAGCCCCGGCGATTTAACTACTCCTCTGTCGGCTTTCTGTCCCTCATATTCCGCCCATTTTTTTATCGCCAGTAAATAATTTTTATACTTGTATCCCTTAAGCTCAATTCCCTCTGACAAAGTTTCTATACGGTCAGACCAATCGTTTGGATAGAATTGTTTAAGCTCTGAAAATTCCTCATCAGATAAAAAAACATTTTTGTATTTTCCATAAACATTTTTATCTGAATTATCTTTTCTTTTATTATTTTCTTTTAAAATAGTTTTGTCTTGTTTTGTTTTGTCTTGTTTATATAATGGTCTACTCCTCTGATTACTACCTTGATTACTTTCTTGCCTGCTATCTGCAATACCGCTTGGACACTTTTCAGCAATGTTATTACTTATTGATTTAAAATCTTCGCAGAATGAATTAATCGTATATCTTGCGGCCTTCCCTTTAAAAGCCTTAAAATCTATAAGCCCCAATTGTTTAAGAACCTCACGGTTTTTGTATATCCCTGATTTTGACAACCCGGTGTGGAGCTCTAAAGTAATAACTGGAACCGTAAACCATTTTTTCCAGCCGCTTTTATTGTCTATATGCATGAGAGCGTACCAAAGCGCAATCTGTCCCGAGGAAAGCCGCTCTCTCAGCAGCAAATCATTAAACCCTTTTATTTCGGTTATATAATTCATATGTATAGCTCCTTTTCATTTTGTTAAGAGCCATTATACAACTAAATTTGTGCCATAACGTGCCGTCATGGAGATGAGGAGAATCGAACTCCTGACCCCCTGCTTGCAAGGCAGGTGCTCTCCCAGCTGAGCTACACCCCCATATTTCAGCAACGACAAATATTATAACACAAAATTTTCAACTTGTAAAGACCTTTTTTAAACTTTTTTATATTACGTAGCTGCTGGTATCTAACAGTCTTTGCTCATCCACCAAATCCTGAAGCGTTGTGTTGTCGACAACACTTTTTATAGCGTCATCAAGTTTTTTCCAAACCATAAGGGTTGCGCACGCGCTTTGCCTCTGACATGTATTAATATCACCGTCTAAGCAGGACACAGGAGCCAGGCTGCCCTCGGTGAGACGCAGGATTTCCCCGACTGTATACTCCGGCGGACGGCGGGTTAGTCTGTATCCGCCGTTTGATCCACGCTCAGATTTAACGAATCCGGCACGGTTCAAAATTGTCATTATTTGCTCAAGGTATTTGCGTGAAATATTTTGACGCTCAGCTATTTCTTTTGTGGAACTCAGTCCGTTTTCACCGTTTATCGCCAAATCTATCATTAGTCTCAAAGCATATCTGCCCTTTGTAGATATTTTCATAACCCAGCACTCCCAAGAATATTATTATATTCTTATATTATATACGTTTACCGGGAAAAATCAAGTCTGTCTACTCATGATTTTCAGACATAAGTTTTTTAAAATAATTTATAGCTTCACATATCCCTTTTATATTTCCTTTATCATTGAGCTTCTCAAAATTGAATCTGCATATATCGCAAATCTTAATATTCCTGCCATTATATTTAGTTTCTGTCAGCTGTTCAGCTTCTCTTCCGCATAAAATACATTTCTTCATAATTTTCACCTGGCTTTGTCAAACTAACTTTTATTTAATTTTGTCCACTATTACAATACCATAGTATTTTTAATTAGTCAAGCGACAATTATATTATAGTATTATAATAATTGACAGGGCGGTGAATTTATGTTGAGCGAAAAAATAAGAGAATTGCGTAAGTCACACAGAATAAGTCAGGTGGAGTTGGCTCAAGTACTCTGTGTTACAAAGCAAAGCGTTTCAAATTGGGAAAATGACAACATACAGCCGTCAATTGATATGCTGATAAAGATAGCCAAGTACTTCTCTGTCTCTACGGATTACCTGTTAGACCTTGATAATAAGCTGACAATTGACGTTTCCGGACTTACTCAGGAACAAATTGCGCATATAAAACTTATAATTTCAGATATAAAAAGCCGGAAAAATTAAAATAATTCTAAAAAAAGTCTTGATTTTTATATTTTATTATGGTATACTAATACGCGTGTCAAATTAAGATTTGCCGGTGTGGTGGAATTGGCAGACGCGCTGGACTCAAAATCCTGTGGTAGTGATACCGTATCGGTTCGACCCCGATCACCGGCACCATGTCGGAGCAAGCAAAGCTTGCTCCGATTTTTGTTTGCGCAAAAATCAATTATCTGCGCGGCTTACACGCAGATTTCATCTGCATTGAGTATTTAAATTATTGCCATTAACTATAATGTTATTATTATGAATGTTTAAATAAAAAGAAATGGTTCAAATACCTATTATAAGTAAAATAATAAATATTATATGGGGTCATATACAAAGTAAAGTTATATAATGAACACTACGTGTTCAGATGACAACTCACCTAACGCGGCGGCATTGCCGCCCTACCGATGTTCGTCGAAGACCAGCTTTTTTGATGAGTTAAACAAAATAGGAACTCGGAATATCTATTTTTACGATAATTTATTAAGTCAACGGGAAAGTTACATGGCTTTTCTCATCAAAAGGCATAGCTTTATGGTGAAATGAGCGGAGTACGTATACATCACAACTAGGTTAATTATTGGCGTTTATAGTTTATATTGCGTTATATGGTTTATATGACATATACTTTTAAACAAAAGTGTAGCCGCAATTGACGTTGAAGGCTATAGCAAAACAAGTAACTTTGATAACACGCGCCTTTCAGCTGCGGTCACAGTCACACCTGCCGATGTTCACTAGAAATACCATTTTTTTATATAATTTATTTATGATATACTTGACATAATACTTTTTTAGTTTGCAGACTTTTTATTGCATAAAAATAGAGCATCAGACTATGATGCTCTATAAAATTTTTCTCTTGATGGTCATTAATTGTCTGACCTTCTATTTTTGTTAACTGTTACAAATAATTGCAAACAGTCCATAAACCTTAAGCAGTATCAATTCTTTTTAGCAGTCATCCTTGAGCGGGAAGTTATAAGCGTCAAGATTTATCTGATGGCATATTATTAAAATTCCCTCAATAAATCCCCAAATACTTCCTACGCCGCAGGTAATCAAAGTTACCACTATCTGTACAACCGCACGGGTAGTAAATCCCAAATAAAAATTGTGTACTCCGATACCGCCGAGGAATATTCCCAAAAGACCCGCTAACAGCCTCGATTTCGGAACATAGTTCATAGGCGGCTGGTATGGCGGCTGGCGATAGTTCTGACCCCCGAAATTATTCTGACCTGCGTTGTTCTGAGCGTCCCCGTTATTGCTTTGTGCACTGCCGTTTATTGGCGTGCCGCAGTTGGTGCAAAAATTTGAATTGTCACTTACTTCTGTTTTGCAGTTAGGACAAACTTTTGCGGACTGACCGTTATCTGCAGCTCCGCATACCGGGCAAACGTTTGCGCCGTCTTCAAATTCCTGACCGCAGTTTTTACATTTTTTCATGTTTTACAGTCCCTTCTATAAGTTTATAAAATTTCTAATTATTCCCCATGTTATAAATACCGCCGCCAAAGTAACAAGCGCGGCGGCAGCGTATTTTGAAAAATTCTTTCCTGTTATATATATGTAAGGCAGATATATCAATATGTATAAAAGAGTGAATACTTCAGGATAAAACATTAAGTTGAATTTTACAGGGGCAAGAAAATCTCCGTTTAACAGCGCCAGCATACCATTTGTATTGCCGCAGCCGGGGCACTTGAACCCGGTCAAATCCCGAAACAGACACCGAAGGCCAAGCTTTCCGTTAAGCAAAAGATATCCGGCGGCAATGCCCAAAACAATCAGAACTAAATACAATAAAACCACTCTTTTTATCCTGACAGCCTTTCCCATAGAATCCACCTCTTACAGTAAGTACATTATACAGCATATGCAAAGTTATTGCAATGCTTTTTTAAAATAATAAAATTTTTGTCAAACAAAGAAAATTATACTTGTGCGGTCTTTATAATAATGATATAATTAAAATATAGACTACTTTGTGAGGTATAGTGATGTTTAAAGGCAAATTGATATACAGAACGGTCGCTTTGTTTATGGCCGTTGTTATACTGCTTATTGCCGCATTCGGCGTTGCGGCAGTTTTTTGTGTTACCCGGAATTATGAAAATTCTTTTATTGCTCATGCGGACTCTGCAATACAGTCAGGACTGCCTGATTCTCTTCAAACTATTCTGAACTCGTCGAAAAGAGAGTTTGTAAAGCAATACGAGATTAAAAAACTGCTGGATTCATACTCTTCTGTTTTAAAGCTGGACGAAAACAGGAAATGTTATATTCTATCCGGCGCCGGAGGAGAAGTGATTGCTCCGTCAGCGCTTATGCAGGAAAAAGTTCAAAAAACTCCAAACCTGACCAATGCGCTTGATAAGCACACAAAGGGAAGCAACAGTAATTTCTCTTCTGATGTTCTTGACTATGCGTACTACATTAAGCCGGTGACTGATACGGCCGATGGTTATATTATATATATCAGGGATAATAAAAACGTATTGCGGGATATTATAAACCAACTGCTGTGGGTCTTGTTATGGACGCTTCTTGCAGGAATAGCTTTGGCAGTTTTGACGGCTGTGTATGTTTCCCGTTCTGTGACCGTGCCTCTGCGGAAGCTTTCCAGGCGCGCCGACAGCTTTGCAAGAGGAATATATGACCTTCCTGCCGAAACAGGGCGCAACGATGAAATAGGTGCGCTTTCTAAGGCGTTTAACCATATGGGCAGTGTAATGAGCAGAACAATAAGCCAGATTGGGGCTGAAAAGCATAAAGTCGACGTTATTTTGGAGCATATCACCAACGGTATAATGGCGTTTGACACTGACCAAAAACTCATACATATCAATCCTGCTGCGGCGGATATGCTTAATATTGATTCTGATTCAGTTTCAGAATTTGACCCGTTTTTTGAAAAACTGAACGCCGGAGTTTGTATGGCGGAGTTTATGTATTTGGATAAATACGCTACCGAAATAAGAGATATAACATATGACGGTAAACACATCCGCATATACTTTGTTCCGTTTAAGATGGACAACGACAAGACCGCCGGAATCGTTTGCGTATTTGAAGACTTTACTGAGCAGTTCAACCTTGAAGTTGCGCGGAGGGAGTTTGTTGCCGAGGTATCTCATGAGCTGAAAACGCCTTTATTTATAATTAAAACCCATACTGAAACACTTTTGAACGGTTACATGGATGATAAAAAAATGGCGAAGAAATTTCTGTCCACAATAGAAACCGAAGCGGATAAAATGACTGCTTTAGTTCGAAATCTTTTGGATTTGTCAAAATTTGACGTACAGAAATTTGAAATGAAAAAACAGGTATTTTCAATCGACCAAATGCTGCGGGGGATAGTAAACAGGTTTGCGCTTGAAGCGGAGATAGAGGATATAGAATTGAAATATCTGCCGGCAAATGAGCTGCCGCAGATGTACGCAGACCCGGAGCAGATAGAGAGGGCTATAGTAAATATAGTATCAAATTCTATTAAATATGGTGAAAAGGGCGGGTATGTGAATGTGGCCGCCGGAAGTATGTATAATGAAGTATATATAAAGGTTGAGGACAACGGTCACGGTATACCAAAAGCGGACTTAGAGCATGTGTTTGACAGATTTTTCAGAGTTGACAGAGCGAGAACAAGAGAAAAGGGCGGCACGGGCCTTGGTCTTTCCATAGCTAAAGAAATAATTGAAAGCCACGGCGGTTCTATAGTCATAGAGAGTGAGTATGGCAAATTCACAAGGGTCACAATTAATCTGCCAACCGCCAATGTGAATTGAGTTGTTTTGCATTTTGGTTTATGGGGTTATATATGTTTTATAAATTATAAAATTATAAAGTAAAATTTTTATATGACCCCATATATTTTATAAATCAGAACACCATGTTTTATACTTACACATATATAATTTAACCAAATATTTATAAATAAATTTGATAAAATTAGAATAATTTACATATTGTAAAATTTTATGGTTTGCTGTATAATATCATATGTTGTTCGCTGAAAAGCGAAGGATATGCACCTTTAGCTCAGCTGGCTAGAGCACCTGACTCTTAATCAGGGTGTCCGGGGTTCGAATCCCCGAAGGTGTACCAAATTTTTAAGAGAATGGGACAAGTCCCCCGATATTGCGGGGCTTGTCCCATTTTTGTTTTTTCATTAAAATGTTTTTTTATAATTTGTCAGACACCTTGTGTATTTTGGAGTTTTCCACAAAATCAAGGCGTCTGATTTATTCTAAATTAAACAACTGTTTTAATAAATTATTCCTCTGTATAAAGCGGTTGCATATTGCCGTCCCAAACAAAGACCTTTACCAAATCTCCGGAGCTTACAGGTAATTTAACATCGCTTCCTGTCTGCATGTCTGTAAGGCATTCGTCCCTGTATACTGCGGTGTATATTACGCTGTTGCTTGTGTCAACGCCGTCGGGAATAACTATCTTTGATAAAACAGAGTCATTTTCAATAACAGAATTATTTTTTATTTCATTCCCGTTTTCATCATATATTTTTAGCTGAGTATTTTTTTCCGCTTCTGATAATGTCACGTTAAATCCGAATTCTGCCGCATACTTTATCAAGGTTGATGAACTGCATGAATCCTGAGCAACACCCAAATAAACCGTTTCAGGCAGTGTTGTGTCTTCAATAATATACGGCTGTCTTATATTATCTGTGAAGTCAGTTCCGTTTTCCGAGACGGACATTGTTAGTCGCTGTCCCTTTCTTGTCATTCTCAGATATTTCGGCATATCGTATGTTATTGAGTCAACATTCTCTACCGGGGTGCCCTCAGCGTCAAACATATATGAGTTTGTAACCGCCGTTCCTTTTACGGGTCTTTCAAAAACCCTTATGTTTTCGCCATACTTCAGCCAGCTGTCCGCAAGAAGATACATTTCAGAACTGCTGTCCAGGCTGCTCCTCACCATAAGTCCCGACTTAACATTGTTTTCAAACTTAGGCACATTCTTGGTTTCCAGTATTATATCAAAGTCCCCTGTAAACTCACGGTACATAAAACCGAACGAATCCATCTTGCCGGCGCTGTTTCCGCCGACTGAACCGCTCGCAATAATGCTGAACCCGTCCTTGTTTTGAGTGTATCCGCCTTTATACGGCACACTGCCAATATCTGCATATAGCCACTCGCCGTCTGACAGCCCGCGGATATATATTATTGATGTGTCCGACGACGTGCTTTCACCTTTGTCGTTATAGGCGCGGCTTGTTATATAATGAGTGCCGGGAGATAGATTAATCGTTATGTTTATTGCCTCTGTTCCCTCTGACATCTCAATTAATTGTTCACCGTCGTAAACTTCAATTTTGGTTATTTTTGTACCTTCGGCAGGTTCGGATACAGCGCCGTATTCTATACTTCTTTTGTCTGTTGAAATATATGGAGTGTTGTCATAAATATTTGCATATCCGGTTACGGTTTGCGTTCCGTCCGATACTTTTGATATTGTTATTTTGGGATTGGTCGGCGTTATTGAATTTGTCCAGCCGGATTCGGTATACGACAGTTTTTCAATCTCATCAAACACATAAGCTTCAAGCCAGGTATATCCTTTGTATAAACCCTCTCTGATTATATCAGTTTCATCCGCGCCGCCCATATTGTTTGCTTCTTTCCATGGTTCGGAAATTTTAAATATTTTGCTTTCGCCGGACATATCAACGTATCCGCCGACCTCATATGCCTTATTGATTAAACGCCCGGTCTGATTTTTCATATCCTCAACCACACGTGCGTCTATGCTGTCTCGAACCGGCAAGACTGCCCCGGCGCTTTTTACAGATTTGTCATAAGCCGCCTCGGCGCTGACTTCATTCACTTTATACTCTCCCATGTCGAACGGTTCATTTTCCCTAACCGCGTTAGCCATGTTATGAATGAGCGCCTCGTCTGCCCAGTTGTCATTCAGGCCGTTATTGTTATTTTCTGATTCATAGCCGTAAACGTAGTTACCGTTTATATAATAGTGCGAACCTGTTCCTGAGACGTCAAATATCTTATACTTTGCCTTTGTGCTCGGACCAAACTTGTAGTATGAGTTCACCATATTGACTTTTGTATAAAAGTTTTCAGCAGTCGATTCGCCGCCGTAACTTGAATTGCCGCCCCAATTATATATTACGTTATTTTTTAGCTCAGTATAGCTTACATTGCTGGCAAGTCTTGGGTTTCTGCTGTCATGATGGGCTATAATATTATTATAGTAGCTTGTGTTGGTTCCTCCCCATATCGCTCCGTAACCGTGTGCGCCTTTATAATGGTTTGACAGACGCAGGCTTTCTGATATGAGACAGTTTGAAATTGTATAGTTACCGGTGTCAGCGCCGTCTGGATTAAGGCCGCCGTACAGGGACATAAGTTCATCAATCCCCCAGCTGACGCTGCAATGGTCTAAGACAATATCATTTATGTGCGCGCCGCCCAAACAGTCCCATTCACCTTCAACACTGTCTCCGGGGCGAACTCTCAAATATCTTACTATGACGTTATCTGCTGCAATCAGAACGTCGGTTCCGGCAATGGTTATTCCCTGCCCCGGCGCAGTCTGTCCCAGAATCGTTATATTTGAGTTGCCGATTTTCAAACGTTCGGTCAAGTTAATTGTTCCGCAGACATCAAAAACGACAATTCTGCCGGGACGCGATACGGCGTCACGCAGCGTTCCCGGGCCGTCGTTTGCAAGACTTGTAACGTGATAGACGCTTATGTTTTTATTTCCCCTGGCGCCGGTGGTCTTTTTTCCGCCGCCTTGAATTCCCGGAACCGCGTCAGGAGATACTGTATCATACTTTAGCCCGGCGCCGTAAAAGATAAGCCCATATTTTCCGGTGACATATATGTATACAGGGATTCCTTTTTTAACCTGCATAGGCTCAGTGGTTATCATTGTTTTGCCGTCAAGGGTGAACGAGCCTAACACTATACCGTCCTGCTTCACCTCAAAGCTTCTGAGACCTGATCCTTCCGCCGCCACGTTATACATATCAACAAACAGCATACTGTCGGTTTCAGGTATAATACTCACGGCGCAGTCGGGATTTTCAACATTTTTACATGGGCTTAGAACCGCCCGGTTGACGTAGGTTCTGCCCTCAAACTTTTTGATGCTGGGATTCACGGTAACGCTGCCGCCGCTTGCGTGAACATACAAATTATTAGGCAGAATAATATCTTCAGTGATTTTACCTTCTCCGACATCGCTGAAATCATAGAGGTCAGTTATCGTTGTTATATTTTCCGCGTTTACAGATACGGATATTAACAGTAAAATAACTAACACTGTAATCGGAAATATCTTTCTCATAATAAATCCTCCCAGTCAAGCAAAATTAATAATTTTATTATAACATAATTTTTGAAATTTGTATATAAGTAATAAAATTACAATTTTGCGACCTGTTATGACGTAAAAAAGTAATTTGCTAAAAGCATATTTACATAATCGTTTTATAATGTCTTCCTTGCTTATATAGATATATAATTAAAAATTGCAGGCGAAAATATAACGTGGATTGTCTGCACAATAGATTAGTAAAATCCATATTTAGGAATACTGAGATAGGAAAATAGTCTGCTATGATAATTATGCAATATTTTTTTAGTTTATAATATAACTGTCATATGCTCTAGGCAGTATTTTATTAAGCTAGGCATACCGGATATCAATTATTGTGATAGGTATTGAAAATAATACTATATTATGATATAATGCAAAAATTGTGATATAAAATTTTGTTTGGAGGAATAGAAATGGGATTATATAGCATTATCCTTGCGGCCGGTGAGGGAAAGAGAATGAAATCAAATATTGCGAAACCTCTTCAGCAGGCGGCAGGAAAAGCCCTTGTGGAATGGGTTTTGGATACTGCGGAAGAAACCGGAAGCGATGAAAATATCGTCGTTATCGGTCATAAGGCCGAAGATGTTAAAGCATATCTTGGGGACAGGGCGAAGTATGCCTATCAGTATGAACAGCTGGGAACAGGCCACGCTGTTATGCAGGGTATTGAAAGCATAAAGGACGTAGACGGCACTGTTATGGTTCTATATGGGGATTCGCCTCTGATAGAGGCTGAGACTTTAAAGAGGGTGCGTGAAGACCACAGCAAAAAGATGAGGGCCGCTACTGTAATTACTGCGATAGCCGACGAGCCGTACGGATATGGAAGAATAGTCAGAGAAAACGGTGAAATCGTCAGAATCGTTGAGCAGAAAGACGCTTCTGAGGATGAGCAGAAGATAACTGAGGTTAACTCGGGTATGTATTTCTTTGATATTCAAAAACTAAAAGAATCCTTGTCTAAAATTACTAATGATAATTCCCAGGGAGAATACTATATAACCGACGTAATTGAAATAATGCTGAGCGAGGGCGAAAAGGTCGGAGCGTATGTCACCGATCTTGAACAGACTATGGGAGTAAACGATAAACTCCAGCTGTCACAGGTCGGAAAGATTTTAAACCGCCGCAAAGTTGAAGCTTTAATGCTTGCCGGTGTTACAATTATCGACCCTGATAAAGTTCAGGTTACAACAAATGTTAAGGTAGGAAGAGATACCGTTTTGTATCCCGGAACAGTTCTTGAGGGAGACTCTGTAATCGGTGAAAACTGTGTTATCGGCTCCAACACATCTTTGAATAACTGCAAGGTTGGGAATAATACTAAGATATTGGAGACTGTGGGTATCGACAGTGAAATAGGCTCTGATACAAATGTCGGACCTTTTGCATATCTGAGACCCGGAACCAAAGTTGGTTCTGAAGTTAAGATAGGCGACTTTGTGGAGGTTAAGAATTCTACAATAGATGATGGAACCAAGGTGGCTCATCTGACTTATATTGGAGACGCCGACGTAGGCAAGAGAGTTAACTTCGGGTGCGGAACCGTTGTCGTAAATTATGACGGCGTGAATAAGCACCGTACAATTATTGAAGACGACTGCTTTATCGGCTGTAACACCAACCTGGTGTCTCCCGTTGTAGTAAGGCACGGCGCGTACACTGCGGCAGGGTCAACGATAACAGACGAGGTGCCGCCTGAATCTTTGGCTATAGCCCGTTCTAAGCAGGTTGTTAAGGAACAGTGGACGGCAAAAAGAAAAGACAGCAAGAAAAAATAATAAAATTTACTTGAGGTAAATATAATGTATATGATAGTGGGATTGGGAAATCCGGGCAGAAAATATATTAATACCAGACACAATATCGGTTTTGATGTTGTTGACGCGTTCTGTGCCAAGAACAATATAAAGTTTAAGTCAAGCAAGTTTAGGGCTGAGGTTGGAACGGGTATAGTATGCGGCGAAAAGGTGATTGCGGTTAAACCTACAACTTTTATGAATCTGAGCGGCGAGGCCGTTGCGCCTATTGCCGATTATTATGATATACCTGATGAAAATATTATTGTCATCTCAGATGACAAAACTATGAGTTTAGGAAAACTGAGAGTGAGACCAAGCGGCAGCGCCGGAGGGCATAATGGGCTGAAAAGTATTATACTCAATCTTAACTCAGACCAGTTCCCTAGGGTAAAACTGGGGATAGGGGGAAATGATATGGATGAGCATGAGGATATATGCAATTTTGTTTTGGGAAGGTTTTCTAAGGCGGAGACTGAAATCCTGACTGACACAGCGGTAAGAGCTGTGAAAGCGGTTGAGGAGATAATCAGGACAGATGCCAGGACGGCTATGCAAATGTATAACGGATAAGGATTGTATGTGATTGGCTATGAAAACAAACGGTTTTTATGAAGTTATGGAAGACCTTGCCGACTTTGAGGAGCTGGCAGGGGCTTTACAAAAAAATATTACGCCTATAAACGTAGCGGGTGTGTCGGACTCTGTGAGGGCACACCTGGCTTTTTGTGTGTCCGAAAAATTTCAGGCTCCGATTTTATTGGTTGCCGAAAACGAGGCTGCCGCAATGGAAATAGCCGACGACCTCAGATTTTTCTCAGGTGCGGAGGTTCTGTATTACGGAAACTCCGATATACTTTTTTACGATGTAGATGTAAAGAGCCATGAGATACAGAAGCAAAGACTTGAGGTGCTCGACTATTTGTTCAGAAACAAAGGCCGGCGAACCTATGTTGTGACCACGTATTCGGCTTTGCTCAGTGTGACTATACCGTTTAAGAAATATCAGGAAAACGTTATAACATTAAAAGTTGGGGATGACATTGAGTTAGAAACGCTGATCGGTAAGTTTGAAAGTTTAGGATATAAGCGTGAGGAATTGGTTGAGGGAGCCGGTCAGTTCAGCGTCCGCGGTGGAATACTTGATTATTTTCCGTATTACAGTCAGTATCCGCTGAGAATTGAATTTTTTGACACAGAGGTTGACTCGATAAGAACCTTTGACAAGGACAGCCAAAGAACGATTGACAGATGTGATGAGGCCAGGATAACTCCGGCAGGCGAGCTGGTGCCGGATGATAAAGAACGTGCTAAATTAGTAAAAAAGCTGAACAGCTTGCTTAGCGATACTGAGAAGCCTGTATCCGAAAAATCGGCTTCGGTGTTGAACAGGGATATTGAAAGACTTAAGCAGGGGATTAGATTCCCTTCAATAGAAAAGTATATTCCATATATATATCGTGAAAAGCCCACAATTTTGGATTATTTGGCAGATGATACAATTATTTTTTGGTGTGACGGCCGCAGAATAAGCGAGGCGTATGAAGGCGAGACGGTAAGGTTTGCGGAAGACATAACTGAGATGACTGAAAGGGGAATAATCCCCAAGGCGGATATGGAATACTTTTTGCCGCTGAAGAAGGCGGTAAAGCGGCTTACGGCGCATAGATTTGTCGGGGTCAGCGGTATTTCAAATTATTCAGCTGAATATAGGGCAAAGAGAACCTATGCTGTTGGCTCCAAGTCTTTGGCAGGTTTTCAGGGTAAGCTTGAATTTTTATATGAGTCTCTCAGATTTTATAAGTCCAGCCAATACCGTACGGTTGTGCTGGGCGGTTCTGAGATAAGGGCTAAGAATCTGCTGAACCAGCTGGAAAACGAGGGTTTTAACTGTGCGTACACAGACGTTCTGACAGAGCTTCCTCCGCCCGGAGGAATAGTTATAACCCACGGTTCTATCTCGCATGGATTTGAATTTCCTTCCACGCAGACAGTGGTGATTTCTGATAAAGAGATATTCGGGCATGAAAAGAAAAAAAGAAAGCGCTACGGCAAGGTTAAAGGCGAAAAGATTGACAACTTTACCGACCTGAATATGGGTGACTATGTTGTTCACCGAAATTATGGTATCGGTCAGTATATAGGCATTGAGCAGCTGAATGTTGACGGCGTCAGAAAAGATTATCTCAAAATAAGATTCAAGGGAGACGACTTTTTGTATGTGCCGACAGACCAGCTGGATATGGTCTACAAGCACATCGCCAAAGACGGAGCAAGAATAAAAATGAACAAGCTGGGCGGCGGAGAATGGAGCCGTACCAAACAGAGGGTAAAAGCTGCCGCTGCCGATATGGCTAAGGAACTTATAGACCTCTACGCCAAGCGTGCGAATACTCCGGGAATATCATTCCCAAAGGATGATGAGTGGCAGAGCGATTTTGAAGCAAAGTTCCCGTTTGAGGAAACTGACGACCAGCTCCGAAGCATACAAGAGATGAAAGAGGATATGGAAAAGCCGTATCCTATGGACAGACTGCTGTGCGGAGATGTTGGATACGGAAAGACCGAGGTTGCGCTCAGAGGTGCGTTTAAGGCGGTCATGGCAGGGTATCAGGTGGCGTATCTCGTGCCGACAACAATTTTGGCTACACAGCATTTTAACACGTTTAAGCAGAGAATGAAGGATTATCCGATAAACGTTGCAATGCTGTCTCGTTTTTGTACCGCGGCGGAAGAAAAGCGTATTGTAAAAGGTTTGGCAACGGGTGAAATAGACGTTGTTATAGGAACCCATAAACTGCTGGGAAAGCATATCAAATATAATAAGCTGGGACTTTTGGTGATTGACGAGGAACAGCGCTTTGGGGTTGCCCATAAGGAAAAAATAAAAGAGATAAGAAAAGAAGTGGATGTGCTGACGCTGTCCGCAACGCCGATACCGAGAACTCTTCATATGTCGCTGACCGGAATAAGGGATATGAGCATAATAAACGAACCTCCGGCGGAGCGGTTTCCGATATCGACTTATGTTCTTGAGTATGACGAGGACGTAATTCGGGAGGCTATAAATAAGGAATTAGGCCGCGGCGGTCAGGTGTATTATCTTTATAATAGAATAGACGGCATATTTAAAGTCGCCAACAGAATAGCGGAGCTGGTGCCGTCTGCAAGAATAGCCGTGGCTCACGGCAGAATGCACGAGAACGAGCTGGAGCAAATTATGATGGACGTGTCAGACGGAACTATTGACGTCCTGGTCTGCACAACGATAATTGAAACAGGGCTTGATATACCAAATGTAAACACAATAATTCTTGAAAACGCTGACCGCTTAGGCTTGGCGCAGCTGTATCAGCTGAGGGGCAGGGTCGGACGTTCAAACAGGCTGGCATACGCATATCTGACCTACAGGCGGAATAAGAGTTTAACTCCCGAGGCTGAAAAACGGCTGCTGGCGATAAAGGAGTTTACTGAGTTCGGGAGCGGTTTTAAGATAGCAATGAGAGATTTGGAAATAAGGGGCACCGGAAATCTTATAGGCGCCCAGCAGCACGGGCATATGGAAGCTGTGGGTTATGAGATGTACTGCAGGCTGCTTGAAGAGGCGACGGCTGAGATTAAGGGGATAGAGACGAAAAATGAGACCGAGACACAGATAGATTTACCTGTATCAGCATATATTTCAGATAAGTATATAAAGAATCACAGTCAAAGGATAGCAGCATACAAGCGGATAGCCGCGATAAAAAATCAGGATGAGCTGTATGACGCGTATGATGAAATAGAAGACAGATACGGAACTGTTCCGCCGGAGGTTGAAAACCTTATGGAGGTGGCCCTGATTAAGGCGTACGCTTCAAGTTATAATATAACCGAAGTTATAGGAAACTCAGAGAGGATAACGGTAAAATTTGACCCTGAAAATATACCCGATATGAAACCGTGTTTGGAACTGATAGACAAATATCCCGGAAAAATATCGATATTGACGCCCAATAATCCTAAATTGGCAATAAAACTTGTTCCTCTGTCCTCTGACAAAGGCGGGAAGAACTATTTGGCTCAGATAAAAGAAATGATGAGTTTTTTATCAGAACAAAGCAAGGCAAATTTGAATAAATTGTAAACATTTGAATAAGTTTTAACAACAATAGTGGAAAATTAACTTGCTTTGATGTATAATAGAAAAATATTTTGGGATTGTGTAGTTATGCAGGTCAATATTTTGGGACTGTGTAAGTATTCGGGCTGTCCCGGGTTTTATGAGATTTAAAATTATTTAAACATAACATAAAAGGAGAAAAAAAGATGGCTAATGACAAAAAGGACATTTTGAACGATGAAAAAGTTCAAAAGATGAAAGATGACGTAAGCTCTAAAATAGCTGACGCCGCGTCTGAAATCAAGGAAGAAATTTCTGAGGCTGATCAAAAGGCAAAAGAAGTTATAGGCGATAAACTTAATGACGCCGGAGAAGTGATTTCAGAAGCCGGAGATAAGCTTGAAGACTCTATTACAGAGATAAAAGCAGACGCGCTGGAAAGCGTTGATAACATTAAAGAAGTTATTGAAGAGAAGAAAAAAGGCGTCAATATTTCTGTCGGCGCTTTGGTTGGAATCATAGTTGGATGTGTTGCGGTTGCAGCGCTGATAGTATTTCTGATTATGAACTTTACGGCCGCACAGCCAAAGTATGGCAAGGCTGAGGGCAAGACAGTTGCAACGGTTAACGGTGAAAAAATCACAGATAAAGATTTAGGTTATTATATCTATGCTGAAGCTATGACTCAGTACTATGATATTGAAGGCGAAAGCGCAGACGGCGACCTCAGCAGTTTTGACTGGGATCAGGAAATCGACGGCAAAAAACTTTCTGATACTATAAAAGAAAATGCAATGAAAAATGCTGTTGCCGATATGGTTACAGGACAGCAAGGCGAAAAGCTGCTTACAGACGATAATGCTTGGACAGAGAAGAACGACCAGCAGATTCAGTCTACAGTAGACAGCTATGTTCAGCAGTTCGGCGAGGACGGATTCAGCCTGAGAGCAAGAAGCATGGGTATATCTTCTGCAAATGAATATGCTAGAATGTATACAACTGTTATGAAGGCGCAGAATGTTCAGGCGGCAATGGAAGAAGATATTTCAAAGTTTACTCCGGAAGGCGTTGACCTTCAGAATTATACACAGGATGACAGAGCGTCTGTTAAACACATTTTGATTGAGACAACTGACCCTGCAGCTGCAGATCCGGCCGCAACACCTGACCCAACAGCTGTTGACGACGCTACAGGATTAGCTACAGCTCAGAATGTTGCGCAGCAGGCTAAATCGGGCGGCGACTTTGACCAGTTAATGACTCAGTATAATACTGATACAAGCGAAACATCAGCCGGATATACCTTCAAAAAGGGCGAAATGGTTGAAGAATTTGAAACTGCAGCATTCGCTTTGAAGCTTAACGAGATTTCTGAACCGGTTAAGACCGATTATGGTTACCACGTAATCATGAGAATCCCTGGATTATATGAGATACAGGGTTACTGGGTTGAACAGGCTAAAGTAAGCGAAAACAAGGGGAACCTTGATAAGGTTTCAGTTAAGGCAATTTTGGATGATGTTCAGGCAGCAACAGAGGAACTTGAAAACGAGCAGGCTGCTGCAAGCGCCGCTTCAGGCGCCGGAACTTCTACATCAGGCGGAAACTCCGCAGCAGATGGAAACTCTGCAGCAGGCGGAGCTGCCGCTGGGGAATAATCCAAATATAAATTTTGGTTATATAAGATTGCACCGCTTAGGCAGTGCAATCTTTTTATATATTTGTAATAATAAAGGTTATTTTTTATAAACTTATATTATCTGAATTAAGATAACAAACAAATCATATAAGTTAAGGGGTAGGTTTATGCCTAAGTTATCTGAGCTTGAAATAAAAGAAATAAAAAATATTAAGTATTTGATAGTTTTGGGGTGCCGCTTGTTTGGCGTAACTCCAAGCCGATGCTTATATGAACGTCTCTCAGCCGCGCTGAAACTGGTTAAAGTAAACCGGGATATTATAATAGTCTGCAGCGGAGGGCAGGGAGATAACGAAGACACAACCGAAGCCCGGGCTATGAAAGATTTTTTTGTCAGTAACGGTGTAGAGGAAAGTAGAATTATCCTTGAACCGGATTCACACAGCACTTATGAAAACTTTGAATTTTCAAAAGAAAAAATATTAAAGACCGGAGGAAGTATAGAAAACAATTCCGCATTTGTAACCAACAGTTTCCATGTCTTTCGCTCTAAAAAAATAGCCGAGCTTATTGGATATAAAAATATTGTTGAAATTTCAGCATATACGCCGAAGGCTTCCAAAATAAGCAACTATTTAAGAGAGGGTTTATCTATTATAAATTACTATCTCAATCTGCGGCGGAAAATCAAAAAAATGCAAAAAAACAGTAGAGACTATGGTAATAATATAAAATATTAGTTTTTGATACTACAATTATGTTACATGACTAAAAAAAACTTGACGAATTATATGTTTATTATGTATAATAAACACAAAGAAATTATAGATATATATAGAATATAATTGAAATTTTGTTAAATTTTTGTCATATTATGGAGTTTTTTCCTTAACCATGCAGTTTTTTCTGCGTCTTAATGATTTTAGAAAAAATCCCAGTTTTTTTATGTATTTGTAAAAAAATAAACTTATATATTTTGTTGTTATGGGAGGTTTTACAATGGGTATTGTAGACATTGCACCGTGGATTGTTTTGGCCGCTTCAATATGTGGTCTGGCTTTTGCGATGTACAAATTTTTCTGGGTTAAAAAACAGCCTGAGGGAACAAAAGAAATGGCGAATATTTCTGCTAAAATCAGAAAAGGCGCTATGGCGTATTTAAAGAGACAGTATAAGACAGTTGGTATTTTCTTTATCGTTATGCTGATAATTATTTGCGTAATGGCAGCGTTTGGTCTTCTCACATGGTTTGTTCCGTTCGCATTTGTATCCGGCGGATTTTTCTCCGGACTTTCAGGATTTATAGGAATGAAGATTGCTACATATGCTAACTCAAGAACTGCTAACGGAGCCCAAAATAGTTTGAATAAAGGCCTGAAGGTAGCGTTTTCAAGCGGTACGGTTATGGGTCTTACAGTTGTTGGCTTGGGTCTTTTGGACATAAGCGTTTGGTTCATAATTTTAAAAGCCGTTCTGAGTGATCCGAACGAGATTATGGCGGCTATGCTGACGTTTGGTATGGGAGCAAGCTCTATGGCTTTGTTTGCCCGTGTCGGCGGAGGTATTTTTACAAAGGCTGCAGATGTCGGCGCTGACTTGGTTGGAAAAGTTGAGGCCGGAATACCTGAGGATGACCCTCGTAACCCTGCTGTTATCGCAGATAACGTAGGTGATAACGTTGGCGACGTTGCAGGAATGGGCGCTGACCTTTATGAGTCATATGTCGGTTCAATCATATCAACAGGCGCGCTTGCCACAGCGGCAGGTTTGGGCTTTAAGGGCATAGTTGTTCCAATGATGATTGCCGCTATAGGAATAATCGCTTCAATTATAGGTACGTTCTTTGTTTCTACAAAAGAGGGCGCTACACAGAAAAATCTTTTGGGTTCTTTGAGACGAGGCACATATGTTTCGGCTATACTTTCAGCTATTTCAGCCGCAGTTTTGATATTTACACTGCTTCCGCAGAATACAGGCGTATTTTGGGCAGTTATATCAGGTCTGGTAGCAGGTGTGCTGATAGGATTCTTTACTGAATATTATACATCTGATTCATATAAGCCGACCCAAAAGCTTTCTGAGTCATCAAAGACGGGAAGCGCAACTATAATAATCGACGGTATAGCGCTAGGTATGAATTCAACAGCAATTCCAGTAGTTATAGTGGGTATCTCAATCCTTGTCAGCTTCTTTGCCGCAGGCGGCGGCGGTTTCCTTGCCACAGGAGATTTGAGCAGTTTCTCATTGGGTCTTTATGGCGTTGGAATATCTGCTGTAGGTATGCTTGCAACTTTGGGAATAACATTGGCTACAGACGCTTATGGTCCTGTTGCTGATAATGCCGGCGGTATAGCAGAAATGGCCGGCCTTGATGAGGAAGTTAGAAACCGTACAGACGCTTTGGATTCTTTGGGTAACACTACTGCAGCAACCGGTAAGGGATTTGCTATCGGCAGCGCAGCTTTAACAGCCTTGGCTTTGATAGTTTCTTATACTGATAAAATTCAGGCTCTCGGAGGACAGCTTCAGTTGTCGCTCACAAATCCGCCTGTTTTGATTGGTTTGTTTGTGGGAGCAATGCTTCCGTTCCTGTTCAGCGCGTTTACTATGCAGGCTGTAGGACGTGCGGCACAGAAAATTGTTGTTGAGGTAAGAAGACAGTTTAAGCAGATAAAGGGTTTGATGGAAGGCAAAGCGGAAGCGGACTATGAGACATGTGTTGATATATGCACACGTTCATCGCTTAGAGAGATGATTTTGCCGGCGGCTCTCGGTATACTCGCTCCTATAGTTGTAGGTTTGGTTCTCGGAGTAAACGGAGTTGTTGGTATGCTCGCAGGAGCTTTGGTTTCGGGATTTGCTATTGCTATCATGATGGCTAATTCAGGAGGCGCCTGGGATAATGCAAAGAAATATATAGAAGCCGGAAACTTTGGCGGAAAAGGCAGCGACAATCATAAGGCGGCAGTTGTCGGAGACACAGTTGGAGATCCGTTTAAGGATACTTCAGGTCCGTCCGTTAATATTTTGATTAAGCTGTTATCTATGGTTTCTATCGTTTTTGCAGCGCTTATTGTTAAGTTTAACCTTGTGGATTTGATTACCGGTTTACTCAAATAAAGGAGTGACGATTAGATGAAATATTGTACCAAATGCGGCAATGCGATAGACGATAACGCCGCTGTATGCCCAATATGCGGAGAAACTCAAAAGAAAGAGGGTTCTCAGAACCAAAGCGGTACATATTCTGATTTTCATAGTGTTAAGGAAAAAGGTCCGGTCGGGACAGCTATAGCCAGTTTTATAATTGGTATTATAAGTTTGGTACTCTGCAATACGGTTATAGGTCCGATTGTTGGCCTAATACTGGGTATAGTGGGGACGAAACAGTATAACCCTGCAAGGAATACGAGTAAGTGGATGGGCGTTTGGGGAATAGTACTAAACGCATTGTCTATCATTGCTTTAATCGTTTTTATTGCTGTCGTTATATATTTATACTCAACGGGGCAGCTTGAACCGGATATAGATATAGTTAACTAACCGTATTGTAAAAATAGAAATTGTTATATATAAAAACAGCAGGTTAAGATATATGCAATATGGGGTTGACATTATATAAGAGATATGGTTAAATGTTAAATTAAATAATTACGCTGTTTTGCCGCCGGGTAAAACAGCGGAGCGTCAGACTTTCTATCATTAGGTCTTTGAAGATAGAAAGCTGGCGCTTTTTATGAATAAGGAGACAAGATATATGGAGCAGACAAACTGTTTAAAAGACTTTATTCGCTATACTTCGCTTAATGTTCTCGGAATGATAGGCTTATCATTTTATATATTAGCGGATACGTTTTTCGTTTCTAACGGAGTTGGGGCGAATGGTCTGACGGCGCTTAATTTGGCCGTTCCGGTATACAGTTTTATTCACGGAAGCGGTTTAATGTTTGGTATAGGCGGCGCGTCTAAGTATTCTGTTTTAAGAGGTCAAAAGGCATACCAAGATTCAAACAGAGTATTTACAAATACTGTATACGCGGCAGGTCTTCTGTCAGTGATTTTTGTGCTGCTGGGAGTGTTTGCTTCTAATAAAATAACTGTTCTTTTAGGCGCCGATAATGAAGTGTTTGATATGACAAAAACTTATCTGAGCGTGCTGCTGTACTTTGCTCCGGCGTTTATAATGAATGATGTGCTGATTTGCTTTGTGCGCAATGACGGGAATCCGAAACTGTCAATGTCGGCAATGCTTGCCGGAAGTTTTTCTAATATTATACTTGACTATATCTTTATATATCCATTTGGTATGGGTATATTCGGCGCGGTTTTGGCAACCGGTTTTGCTCCGATAATAAGTATGCTGATTCTGTCGGTGCATTTCAGAAATAAAAACTGCTTTCGCTTTAAACTTAAGAGACCTGATTTAAAGCTTATAGGCACGATTTTTTCGTTGGGTATTCCATCTCTGATTACGGAGCTGGCTTCCGGCATAGTAATAATTGTCTTTAATATAATTATACTGGCTATTCAAGGGAATGTTGGAGTTGCGGCATATGGGGTTATTGCAAATATTTCGTTTGTGGTCGCGTCTATTTATACGGGTATCGCTCAGGGAATGCAGCCGATAGTCAGTTCTGCATACGGCAGGGGTAATATCAGCAGCGTAAAGCTTACTTTAAAGTATGCAGTGGTAACAATGCTGGCGGTTTCAGTTTTGGTTTACACATGTATTTTTATATTTGCCGGACCGATAACAGGAATATTTAACAGCGGGAATAATGGTATTTTGCAAAGTATTGCAGAACAGGGATTAAAAATTTATTTTACGGCGGTTCCGTTTATGGGTCTTAATATAGTTATTTCAATGTTTTTTATAGCGGTTGAAAAAGCAATTCCAGCACAGGCAATCTCATTGCTCCGCGGAATTGTGCTTATAATTCCTATAGCGCTACTTATGTCATTTTTAGCAAGTCTTATAGGGGTATGGCTGACATTGCCGATGACAGAAGGGCTTGTAGCTATCCTCGGTATTGTGTTATATTGCCGTGTTAAGAAAAGATTATTATAGAGTTACTGATATAAAGGAGAAGAAATATGTTTAGAGAGATGCGCAGAAAAAAACAGTCATTGTCCGGTGAAAAAATATCGGAGATATTAAATAATGGTACCTCGGGAGTTTTGGCTCTGTCGGGAGACAATGATTACCCGTATGCAGTTCCGCTCAGCTATGTGTATGACGGTTCAAGCATTTACTTCCATGCGGCGAAAACCGGACACAAAATTGACGCTGTAAAAAGAAATAATAAAGCGTCTTTTTGCATAATCGGTCAAGACGACGTGGTGCCGGAAAAATATACGACCAATTATAAGAGCATCATTGCCTTTGGGAAGATTCGGATTTTAGATGATGAGGGAGAAAAAAGAAGTGCAATCGAAAAGCTGGCGGTCAAATATTCTCCCGGGGATAAGACGGACAGAGAGGCTGAAATAAAAAAGGAATGGGATAATTTATGTATGCTTGAGCTGCAGATTGATTATATTACCGGAAAAGAATCAATAGAGCTGACAAAAATAAAATAGAAAAAAGAAGTATAATATTTTTAAGGTTAAATAGCGTATACGAAATTGATTTATATTTTAATTAGAAATTAAAATATAAATATAAGAAGCATGCAAAGTGGAAAAAACGTGCAAAGTAAATTTGACAATTTGTTTAAGTTTGCTTTTATGTGTTATACTCGTATTTAAAAAACTAAAATGAATTTCAGATAAAATACTGAAAAGTAAATCGAGCTGGCAAGAACAGTTATAACTATATTTTAACTGAGAACATTGTAAATAATTCTTTATATTAAAAAGTTATGTGGTTTATTATAAAAGCAAGTAAATTTTCAGTCTGAGAGTACAGAATAATATATTTAAGTAAAATATGATAATAAAAAAACTTAATATTTCATAACTTCGGTTTATAAAGTATGTTTTTATATAAAATACGCCGCCTGTTTTCAGGCGGCGTATTTTTATTAAATTATATAATAAATATAGAAATCTTAGCCAAGTTCAGAGAAATATTTGATTGTTCTAACCATCTGGCTGGTGTAAGAGTTCTCATTGTCATACCATGATACTGTCTGAACCTCATAGAGGTCGTCGCCGATTTGGTTAACCATTGTCTGAGTTGCGTCAAATAATGAACCCTGAGTAATACCAATAATATCTGAAGATACAAGCTGTTCCTCAGTATATCCGAATGATGCTGATTCAGCAGCTTTCATTGCAGCGTTGATACCTTCAACAGTAACATCTTTGCCCTTAACTACTGAAACAAGGATAGTAGTAGAACCGGTTGGTACAGGTACACGCTGTGCGCTTCCGATAAGCTTACCGTTAAGTTCAGGAATAACAAGACCAATTGCTTTAGCAGCGCCTGTTGAGTTAGGAACTATGTTAACAGCTCCGGCACGTGCACGTCTTAAATCGCCTTTTCTCTGAGGTCCGTCAAGAATCATTTGGTCGCCTGTGTAAGCGTGGATTGTAGACATGATTCCTGATTGGATAGGAGCGTAGTCGTTAAGAGCCTTAGCCATAGGAGCCAAGCAGTTTGTTGTACATGAAGCAGCAGAAATAATCTTGTCTTCAGGTGTCAAAATTCCTTCGTTAACACCAAAAACAACGGTTGGAAGGTCATTTCCTGCAGGAGCTGAAATAACTACCTTCTTAGCTCCGGCATTGATATGAGCCTGTGCCTTATCCTTTGATGTATAGAAGCCTGTGCATTCCAAAACAACGTCTACATCAAGCTCTCCCCAAGGAAGGTTGTTAGCGTCTGCTTCCTTATAAATTTCAATTTCTTTTCCGTCAACTGTGATAGAAGACTCGCCGGCTGTAACCTTATCGCCGAGAGCGTATCTGCCCTGAGCTGAATCATACTTCAAAAGATGAGCGAGCATAGTAGGGCTTGTTAAGTCGTTTATAGCAACAACTTCATAACCCTCCGCGCCGAACATCTGTCTGAAAGCCAGACGGCCGATACGTCCAAAACCATTAATAGCAACTTTTACTGACATAGTAAAGTACCTCCTAAAAAGATATATATTGTTTTATATTTTGCAGGTTTATCAGCTATCGGAACAGCGAAGCCTGTAAGTAAGAATAAAAATACGCCTCTTAGCCGACAGCAGTATTATTTTACCTCAAACAGATAAAATATTCAAGTATTTTTTCGATATTTTTTTAACGATTAAAAAAATAGGACAATTTAACTATATGTTGACACCATAAAGAAAATGAATTAGTCATTTAAACAATGCAAATGTTTTCAATCTTTGCTTATTAGTATACACAAATCCTTTAAATATATAAACAAGCATCAGAATATAAGAACAAGAGTGATATAATATTAAGATTTTTATTACAGAATATAATATAGAAGTTTAACAAATTATAATGTGCTGAAGCAATCATTTGTTTATTTTAGGATTATCGGTACGCCCAACTAGATAATCTATTGATACATTAAAATAATAAAGCAGGTGATTTAAAAATATGATAAAACTGTATGCAAGTATAGTGGTTATGCAGTTAGATACATTTTATTGTTTACCTGATTCTATAAAATCTTTTAATGTGACCGGATGATAAAGTTCTCAATTCCAAACAAAATAATACCATTATAAAAAGACAAAATCAAGTCATAAATTTAAAAAAGAATAAAAGGAAGTTTCAAGCGTGAAGAAATTTTAAAATACATAAATTGGAGGGGAAACGATTGAGTGTACTGAAAGAATTGTATTATGGAAATATAAATCCTCATGAAAAACGTGTTATCAGCAATTTAGAATTTGAAAAACATGTAAAAGTTATATTAGAAAATGAAGAAAAACTAAGCAAAACACTGAAGAATGAGGAAAAATATTTTTTTGAACAGTTATTAGCCGCACATGAAGAAGTTTCAAGTCTGGAATTATTGGAATATTTTATTGAAGAATGGAAACTGGGCAGCCGCTTTATGCTTGATACTTTTATTATATAGAATAAAATAACATTCTGTACTAAAGTTTTAAAGATAATATAAAAAATGATATTTTTATATCTTAAGTATTATGCAGTTAATAAAAATTATTAATAATAAAGTCAATTGCCGTCTGTAAAATTTATTTTAAGTACATTATAGCAGTATCTAACTAAAATTATTGTTTATATCCTGCATGTTGCAATGTTTGTTCCCGGACATGCGGTTTTAGATGTATTTAGACTATAATATAGTAGGTTTAAAATTAGGCCGCTTGTATAATAAGCAGCTGATTTGATTCATCTTGTTATTATAAGCGCAGTAAAAGTTTTTTTGGCTCGCCTTTGAAATAATCTTTATATACTCAAAATTGTTATAATTTTATTGTGCAATTTATACAAAAGCGGCAATGTTGAAAAAAATCAAATGTTACAGAAATGTTACAGAAATATTTATCTTATGTTACAAAAAATGACCGCAAGATATTGGCATCAAAAATTTTGTAACACAATATATTGATTTTTAAAAATAAAATGATATAAAAATACGGAAAATTTTGTGGGAAATATTTTGGCCATTTTGTGAATTGCAAATTAACAAATTGTGAAAAAATCGGGATTTTACTTGATTTTCCGAGCCTGCCGTGGTATACTGTGTGCACAGTTTCGGTTTTGAAATTGGAATGCTTGCTGAAAGATTTTGTATATTGGCGCACCAGTATCAGGAGTTTTCAGCGGCAAAATTTTTGAGGTGATTATTTTATGCGAAAACACAAACTATTAGCAGGAACAGTACTAATACTGTCGATGTTAATATTTGCTCTGCCGGTTATAACGGCATCAGCCAGAGAATTCTCTGACGTACCTATTACCGCTTCATATTATACGGCGGTGGATAAGTTGAGCAATATGGGTGTTATTCAAGGTAGAGAAGATGGAAACTTTGCTCCTGAGGCTCAGACTACGCGTGCCGAATTCTGTGCGTTTATGTCAAGGGCTACAGGCTATAATGAAACTTATTACACAGCGGGAGACATACCGTTCTCTGACGTTCCTGACGGGTATTGGGCAAATAACTACATATCTTATTGTTATGAAAAGGGATATATAAACGGTATGCTTGACGGTTCTTTCGCTCCGGCTGATCCGGTTACATATGAACAGGTGGTTAAAATGGTCGTATGTTCATCCGGTGCCGGCGATGAAAGCCTAAGAAGCGTTGGCCCTTATTGGTATTCGGGTTATGTGGCTGTGGCAGAAAAGTATGGTTTGCTTCAGAACACGAAGAAGACTGTGGGTAAGGACGCTAACAGAGCGTTTGTGGCACAAATGGTGTATAACTCTTTGAGTTTTATTAACGGTGGTGATTTGGACGATTCAAATCAGTCGTCGGGTGACGCTTCCGATTTGTCAAATAATTCAGCATATCCTACAGCGGAACCGGAAGAACCGGAAAACACAGATATTTCCGGTGAAGATATATTTGATGCTACCCCGGCTCCTACATTAGCGCCTACACCGGACCCAACAGCGTTTCCAACTCCGGATCCGACAGCCAAACCGACATTGGCTCCTACGCCTATGCCGACATTGGCTCCAACAAGAGAACCGGTTATTAATGAACCGGTATATAAACCTTCAATTCCGTCTAATAATGGACTTACTGTTGTAATAGACCCCGGTCACAATTACAGCGGCGTTGATACAGGCGCTACTGGAAACGGTTTGAGAGAGCAGGATATAACCTATTATATCGCTGAAAAGGTTAAGCCTCTACTTGAAGAGAGAGGATTTAATGTTGTAATGACGCGTAATTCTGTTTATGATAACTGTTCTACAGAATCTACGTCAGCCAGCCTTGCTTACAGGTCAAATTTAGCTAACAGTATTGGTGCGGATTTGTTTGTATCAATCCATTGTAATGCAGGAGGCGGAACAGGAACCGAAACATATTATTATTACGGCAATGCTGATGGCAAAAGGTTAGCTACATATATTCAGAACTATGTGACAAGTTCTCTTGGTACCTCTAACAGAGGTGTTAAAGAGGCAGGGTTTGCAGTTATTAAAAATACCAGCATGACGGCGATACTTCTTGAAACTGCATTTATTGATACTGCCGCCGACGCAGCTAAACTGGCCGATGATGGCTGTCAGTGGAGCTATGCTGAAAGTATAGCGCACGGTATTTGTGATTACTTTGGTGTAGCGTATTAGTTGATGTTTATTAATAATATTGAGTAGGCAGCGCACAGCCTGCTCAATATTATAGTTATTTAAAATGGTTTACAAATTAATATTAGGGTGTCGGGCACATATATTATGTGCCTTTATGCGTGTCTAGGGAAAGATAGGGGGTTAATTAGATGAATAGAGATAAAACAATTAAAAAACCGGAACTGTTGGCGCCGGCAGGGAACTTGGATAAGCTGAAAATAGCATTAACTTATGGTGCCGACGCTGTTTATATCGGAGGAGAAGAATTTTCGCTGAGAGTTGCCGCGGATAATTTCAGCGCAGATGATATTATTGAGGGTGTGAAGTTTGCCCATGAAAGAGGTAAAAAAGTATATTTGACCGCTAATGTGATACCGCATAATTCTGATATAAATGAATATTCTGAGTTCTTATCAAGTGTTAAAGACAGCGGTATTGACGCGGTTATTTTATCCGATTTAGGAATGTTTGCGTTAACTAAAGAAATTGCCCCGGACTTGGATATACATGTGAGCACTCAGGCGAATAATGTAAATTGGAAAAGTGCTGAAACATGGTATAACATGGGCGCTAAGCGGGTTATTTTGGCCCGGGAGATGTCTTTGGACGAGATAAGGGAAATTCGGGAGCGTACACCAAAAGAGTTAGAACTGGAAGCTTTCGTGCATGGGGCTATGTGTATATCATATTCCGGCAGGTGCTTGCTGAGCAACTATATGGCCGGCAGGGACAGCAACCGTGGTGAATGCGCTCATCCGTGCAGGTGGAAATATTTTCTAATGGAGGAGCAGAGACCCGGGGAATATATGCCGGTGTATGAAAATGAAAGAGGTACGTTTATATATAATTCTAAAGACCTTTGTATGCTCCAGCATGTGGATAAGCTGATAGAATCAGGTTTGAGCAGTTTTAAGATAGAGGGCAGGGTAAAATCTGAATTTTATGTTGCCACAATTGTAAAAGCGTATAGAAAGGCTATTGACGATTATTTTAATTCGGATGAAAATTATGTGTTTGACACTAAGCTATTAGATGAAGTGAAAAAAGTCAGTCATCGTGATTATACAACAGGCTTCTATTTTGGAAAGCCCGGCGGCAGCGAACAGCACTATGAGAGCAGCTCTTATATACGAAACTATGATATGGTAGGAATAGTAACCGGATATGACAAAGAGACAAAAATGGCTGAGGTTATTCAAAAGAATAGATTCTTTAAGGGGAATACAGTAGAATTTTTAAGGCCTTTCGGTGATTTTCACGCTCAGGTGATTGAGTATATGACCGACGGGGAGGGCAATGAGATAGAGGTTGCCAATCATCCTCAGAGCGTTGTATATATTAAAAGCGAGATTGAACTGGAGCCCGATACTTTTATAAGAATGGAAAGAAAATAGAAACTAAATACTGCTGAGGGTTATATTGGATTATTTTCAGCTGCTATGCTTAAATTAGCCGAATAATAGGATAAATATTCAGTGGTTATAAGTTGTTTATCTATTGACTTTTTTCGATAAACATGATAAAATAAATTTCGCATTTATGCGTCATATTTGTGCGCGAGTCTGTTTGGAATTTAATGGACAAGCATAATTATGAAAATTTATACATTTATAAAATAAATAAAAATATTTATTTGGAGGGGTAAAAAATGAAAAACATTAAAAGAGTTTTGTGCTTGGTTTTGACGCTTTTGATGGTTGCGTCCACTGTATCTGTTTTTGCAGCTTTCAGTGATGTTCCGACAACAGCGTCATATGAAAAAGCCGTTTCAGCACTAAGCCAATTGGGCATTATCAAAGGTTATGATGATGGAACATTTAAGCCTGATAATGATGTAACCCGTGCAGAGTTTACTGCTATGCTGATGAGAACTATGGGAGCCGGTTCTATAGGTTCGTCCTCATCTGCAGATTTACCGTTTTCCGATGTTTCTGACCAGAATTCTGATATTTCATGGTCTATCCCGAACATCAATACCGCTTATAAAAATGGTATCGTTAACGGTTATGAGGATGGAACTTTCAGACCTAATGACAAGGTTGCTTATGAAGAAGCAGTAAAGATGGTTGTTTGCGCGCTTGGATACGGAGAAAATATTTCTGTTGACGCAACTCCGTGGTATTCAAACTTCATGGCTCAGGCAAGGTCTTTGGGTATCTTAAAAGGCGCTCAGAACTTAGGTTCTGCTGAGAAGCCGGCTTCACGTGCTTGTATAGCTCAGATGCTCTATGATTCACTTGAGGTATCTCTTGTTGAAAACGGCGTAGTAACAACAAAGACATTCCTCGCTGATTATCTAGGATACATTAAAAATACAGGGTATATTTCAGCAAACGATTTGACAAGTCTTGACGACCCGGATGTTAACCTCCGCGAGAATCAGATACAGATTCGTGCAAAAGAGCCGAACTCTACAGTTTATGAAGTTCATACATATGCTGTAGATAACGCAGCTGAATTTACAAATAAGCTTGGATATCAAATTGATTTCTTCTATCCTAAAACATCAGCTAATGATACAATCCGTACGCTGTTCAGTTATGAGATAAAAGAAAATGCAACTCTTGAACTCAATTCTTCAATGATTGAAAAAGACGAGTCTAATAATACAACAATTAAGTATTATCCAACTGAGACATCATCGCTTACAAACGCTAATTTGGCATCTGACAACATTGTTATATATAATGGAAAGCTTTATGGTTCCAATGCGGACGCAAGCAGATTCTCTACAGATATGTTCCCTAACGTAGGTACAATAACAGTACTGGATTCTGATAAGGACGGCAAGTATGACGTTGTTACTATTTGGGACTATCAGGTATATTATGTATCAAAGAAATCTACAAGTGATTCTTCGATAGTTGATAATGCATCAAGAGCGACTGATAAAACTTTGACTTTGGATGTTGATAAAGACACTAATCTTGAAATAGTAGATAAAAATGGAACAAAGGTTTCGTTCAGCTCTATTTCTGAAGGTAATGTAATCTGCTATGCAGTGAGCAACTATGCTGAGAATGGCGGCGAACAGTATTCAAGAGCTGTTGTGGTAACTGACAAGGCTACCGGAAACGTATCTTCAACAATTTCCGGGGATGAAATGTCTATTGGCAGCAATTCATATAAGTTCTCAGACGCGGCTCCTTGGATGGAGAATGGAAATGACGGTTCACTTGAGGAACCAAAGACTGGTGACAATGGAACATATGCCCTGGATATTTTAGGTAATGTGTTTGCGTATAGCAAGAGCAATGAGGTAGTTAACCAATATTATGGATATGTTTTGGCTTATGACGAGGGAGAAGCTACTTTCTCATCAATAGATGATTTTCAGGTTAGAATACTAACTCAAAATAATTCCAAAACAGATTTTCATATCAGAAAGGGAACCACTGTTAACGGTGTAAGCTGTTCTACAGCATATGACTTTTTGGACGCTTTGAGAGAAGGCGCGTCTTATCAGAAGACCGGAGAAGTTGGTCATACAGACGTGCAGCAGGTAGTTAAATATACTTATACTACTTATAAAGGAAACCAGTGTATAGATACTCTCTATACTGTAACCCCTGACACGGATGTAAAAGACGGACAAACTGTTGAGTCAGATAAGCTCTATAATTTTGCTAATCTTGAACGCGGAGAAGTTTCATTAAAATATGCTAACAGTAAACTTAGCAGCGGAAATATTCAGCTTTCAGTCGGAAGCTCTATAGTTTTTGTAGTTCCGCCGCAGGATCAAAGAAATGATACGGATAGGTTTAGGAAAGCAACAAACAGCTATTTCAGCACAAATAAGACTTATGACAGCGTTGAGGCATTTGATGTTTCAAACACAAATTCCGCTAAGGTAGTTGTTGTATACGGCGGAAGCGCCGCTACGGAAGTTGACGACAGCTCGCCGATATATGTATTTAATGATAAGCCGAGCCAGCAGATAAATGCAAACACATCTGATACAATGTATAAAGTTTCAGGCTTTAAGATTTCTAAAACTTCAACTAACGGAACTTTTGACGATTGGGCTTCGCTCTCATCTAATAGTGTAGTTAAGAATGCACAGATTGGTGATATCTACAGAGTGGGCGAGGACAGTGACGGCTTCAAGACATTTAAGGATGAATATCGTCTGTATCCTGCTGACGAAGGTTATATCGAAGTAGGAAGCGGCAGAGTTTCAAATTGGAGCAGCGCTGATTTCTGTGTTATTTACGGAAGCGTATATGCTTCAGATTCCAGCGAAGGTATGGTTATCATTCCCAAGTATATAGACCAGAATGATGATGTAAGCGGCGAAGACCAGTATACTATTTCTGCTTCAAGCTTCTCAGGAGCTAAAATTCTTAAATATTCCGAGAATGGCGGAAAGACGGAAATAGTTGACGCAACTTCTGATAAAGAAGCAATTATGGATGGTATAGCTGAGTATAATGAAGGTCTTAACCCGGCTAAAGTATTGATTTATATGTCTGAAGGAAGAGTTAAACTTTTAGCTGTAACAGAAGGATATTAATATAGAAGTAACTAAAACATTTGACCGCGGGTATTTAATATCCGCGGTTTTGTTTTATTTATAGAATCACTTTTTGTATATAATAGTAGAATATTTACGTATTATTATAAAATATTGACATTATGTATTTTGTGTGTTAAAATTATACTCGTTAATATTTATGGCAGTTAGATTTAAAAATTTATTTTATATGCGTGAGTAATGGACCTAATATTTAGGAGGACTGTTTGGTTATGGTTATTTTAACTGAAGAAGAAAAACAAGAAATGTGTATTGAGCTTGCGGATCATTTGCCTAAAATCAGAGAATTGCTGAAGCTGTCACAAAAAGCATTCGGCGAAAGATGCGGTATTTCAACACCTAGGATGTCTGTGATAGAAAATAAACACTTTGTTATGACCTGGTCTCAATTAACATCAATTATGTTTGTTATAGTTTGCAACCAAAAGACAAAAGAATACTTTTTTACTAATAGTCTTCTTGGCCCAAAGTTTTTGCAGTTTATACAGCAAAAGGAAGAAAACAGTGTGCCTGATGTGAATATTATGGTAGACGAAGTTTATGTTAACAGGTATAAAAAACAATTCTTTGATGAATACATAAAAATAATGGATAATAATAACTAAGATTATACGCGGCGCTAAGCCAATAGTGTAAGTATTTATCAGGACGCATTAAACCGTGTCCTGATTTTTTGTATTATGTAAGATTTCGACTTATTTAGTATATTATTTGTAATATATTAGGGAACTAATAGCACAAAATTATTAAAAACTAATGAATAATTGCCTCATTGTTTTGGTTTGATTGACTAATATTAAAAATTAATGTATAATTGACTTTGTCTATAATGAGAATTTTATCTACAAATGCAGGTTTGCATTTGTTAATGATACATAATTGCTCATTAAAATAATATAGTAAAAGTTTATTTTAATATATTTTAGGGGGAATTGGAATGAAAAAGTTGAGAAAGTCAATGGCATTACTTCTAGCTATGGCTATGGTGCTTGCTACTTTCGGAATTACTGTCGTTTCAGCGGCAGCTTTTTCTGATACAAGCGGTCATTGGGCAGAGTCAGTGATTGACAAGTGGAGTAATGCGAATGTAATTAATGGTTATGAGGATGGAACTTTCCTGCCTGACGCTAACATTTCAAGAGCGGAACTGGCAAAAGTTATATCTGCAGCAAAACAGTTCACATCACTTGCTGATATTAATTTCAGCGATGTTTCAGGTGATGAATGGTTTGTATCAGATTTGAGAAAATGCGTTGCTCAGGGAATTATCGGCGGATATGAAGACGGAACGTTCAGACCTGATGACGCTGTAACGCGTGAGGAAGCTGCTACAATGTTCCAGCGTGCTTATAAGATAAATTCTATAGGATTGTTAAACTTCTCTGATAACGATTCAATTTCAGAATGGGCAAAGACCTCAGTAACCGCATTGGTTGGAGCAGGTGTAATAAACGGATATGAAGACGGAACGTTTATGCCTTCCGCTCCTATTACGCGTGCAGAAGTTGTAAAGATATTAGACGGAATAACTGCAGCTGCTGAGAGTCCTTCACAGACATCTAATCCCGGCGGCGGTACAGGAACAACCGGCGGAATTGGCAACTTAGGCGGAGGCGGTTCTTCAGGCGGAGGCGGCAGCAATAATAATCAGAACAGCAATTCATCAAATGTAACGCTCAACTCCAACGGCGGTAAGTTTTCTAATGGCTCAGGCACAAAAACAGTTACTGTTGCCAAAAACAGTGTTCTAGGTTCAAAAGCAGTTACGCCTTCTCGTGAAGGATATATTTTTGACGGCTGGTATACATCAAAAGACGCAGCGGATTCTTTGATAGCGTCTAAGAAATGGGAGGTAGATTCAGACGCCGTAACTAGAAATATGGTTCTCTATGCAGGGTGGTATGCAGAAGGAAAATCCATAGTTTCTTTTGAAGTAAACGGAGGAACTCCTTCAGTAAGCAGTCAGGAGGTTGAGACCGGGGGTTATGCGGCTGAGCCTACTGATGTTGTAACGCGTGAACATTATACGTTTGTTGGATGGTATGCCGACAATACTTCTAAAACTCCATTTGATTTTAAAAACACAGTTATAACCGGAAATACCCGTATATATGCAAGATGGCAGGTTAATGCTGAGTATGCGGCTTCAGAGATTAATATGCCGACAAAAACCGTAGGTCAGTATCAGAACGGCACAATTTTGCCTGTTCCCCCAACAGTTTTACCCGGTGAAAAAGAAACAATAAATATTATTCCTCCGGATGGTTTTTCTGTTGACAGAATTCCTGTGATTACTTATGTGTCAAGTGTATCAGGCAAAAATGTGACAATAGATGCAAAAAATATAACTGATAACGGAGACAGCTCATATACATTTGTATTTCCGGAAGACGTGCAAAAGGGTTCTATTGAGGTTGCTGCACATTTCGAGCAGATTTTAGCTACGCCGGCACCAACTTCAACACCTGAACCGACATTGGATCCGTCAAAGCCGACCCCAGCTCCTACTGAGCAGCCCTTGGGTGATCCTACATATTATTTCTCGGTTTCGCCGTTTAGTGATTTAGATGGATCAGTTATGAAAGCTAATGTTGAGACAGGTGGATTGACAGTATCGAAAGATTCTACAATTGCGGACAGCAATAAGAAGTTCGCCGGAAGCGGATATGCTTATACTAAGACTTTGAAGAGTGGAACAGCTACTTTATCATTTAAGGTTACAGGGTCTTGTAAGATATTACTGGATGCTGTGTCTGCCAGCGGCTCAGAAAGCAGATCGTATTCTGTACTTGATTCATCTGGTGTAATAGGTTCAATAACCTGTGAAGGAGGAGCTACACCGACGCTTGAAGTTAATCATGCCGGCGGTGCTGATACAATAACGATTAAACCTGACGCAGGTATAAACTTCTATGGAATTTTCGTTGTTTATGGCGATGTTCCCACACCTCCTCCGGCTGGAACTGCTACACCAAAGCCAACACCTGAACCGACACTTGATCCCAATATACAATACAATATTAATATTTCAAGCGCGATTGAAAATGGAAGTATAGTTGTAAATAATGGAACTATTTCAAGTGATGAAATTAAGTCGGTAAAATGGCTTGCAGATGACAATATACCTGCAGATGCAGTTGCAGAAGATACAAATATTTTTGGTAATGGAAAAGCTGTATTAAATATAAATGGCAAGGACGACAGCGACGGCACAATTACGTTTTGGGATGCGGTACAGTGGTACTATGTCGATGTTGACGGAGTTCAAACTAAAGTAATTAAAGGTTTGGATAATCCATCAATTGCCTTTCCGTTCTCGGAGCATGATCCGGGCGGAAACGTATTTAGTTTCACACCAAAAGAGGCAGGATATTTATCCTTAGAATTATTCTTGAATCCTAATAAAGCTTTTAATTTATATGATGACACAGAAGGAAGTTATTTCGAAAAGGACTACTCTCCTTCTAAAGCTGAGATTAATACTTATGTTATACCTGTAGAGCCTAACTTAAGCTACTATGCTTGGGCAAACGGATCAAAGATTGGTATAAAGAGCGTAACATATTCCAATGGTATTCTGTCTGCGAAGGCAGGAACAAAAATTACGGTTACAACTAAACCGAACAGTGGGTTCAAAGCATCTGATGTTACTACCGATCCTGATGTTAAAGTAACAAAAGTGTCAGATAATACTTTCACTTTCTCTATGCCTGCATCCGATGTTACTGTTGGAGCATCGTTTGTTGACAGCACTGCTAAAGAATATACTGCCACTGCTCCAAAGCCTGAAAATGGAACGGTAAAATTATCTAAGGGTGCTGCAGAACTTGCAGCAGAAAAAGTCACAGTTATTAATTCAACCGATAATTTCCTGATGTCTGACGGAAACGGCGGTAAGTGGGTTATCTCTGCTGACGGTGATGCAGAAAAGGTTGTTGACGATAACTCTGATATTGGAGGAAATGCTTCTTCAAAGATGAAGTTAATGGATAAAGCGGTACAATATGTATTGGCGGACAGCATTAAGACCGGAGAATTTGAGTTCTCATATGATTTTTATGATGACAATACGAATGCAGCAGGTCGTTCTTTCAGAACTTATCTTGATAACACAGCTCATCCGTATGATGAAACAACAGGTCAGGCTACAGAGTTTAACAGTGACTCAGCATTCTTCCATATGATGGATGTTGGTTCAAAGGTCTTTGTAACAAAATCGGTGGATGATGTAGCCGGAAAGGCTGAGGCAGGAATTCAGGTTGGTTCTGCCGCTTTAGAAGCTTCAAAGTGGTATAGAGTTGTGATAAAGGGAGAACTTGGAGCAACAGATCCATTTACTGTTTCATATTATCTGCATGGAACAGACGGAACATATAATCCTGACAATATTTCGGAAACACCTGTTCTGACGACGTCAGAAGCACCGGTTACTGACGGCAGAGCTCCTCAGCTTGCACAAATTAAGTTTATGAGGACAGCAAGCGGAAACCTTTACTATGATAATATTAAACTTACAGCGGATAATGGAAAAGCTGAAACCGATGGATTTACTCTGAAAGCATATAACGGAGAAACTGTTAATATTGAAGCGATTCCTGACAGTGGTTATGATGTACAAAGTATGGAAGTTGTCGATTCAGCTGGTTCAAATGTTGATGTTAAAAATAGCGCATTTGTAATGCCGGCCAGTGACGTTACCGTAAACGTTACATTTGGTAAGGGTGCGCCGGCAACAGCAACACCTTCACCTTTGCCAACCAGTATACCGGGACCAACTAATGGACCTGAGCCAACTGTAGATCCTGCCGGGGAAACTAGTGCCTGGGAATATACAGTTGAGAATTGCAGTTCTTTGGGCGAAGTTGACGCCAATGGAAAATTAAAGATAACAAGTAATTCAAATTATAATGGTATGACTATTTACGCTAGTCCAAGCAAAGCTATTGAGATTGATGTCAGCAATAAGACTTTTGACGACGGCGAAAAATATTCAGGAAGATTAAAACTCGGCGGAGCCGGAACAATTGATGGAGAAAATTCAAGCAGGGCCATAAGTTTTACTCCGGATAAGTTTGGAGCAGTAAGTATATACTTTGCCCATGCGTCCAGTCAGGGCACCCCTCGCGTGATGGTTGTTGAGCAGAATGGAATAAAGGCCAGAAAGAGCGTAGACGCCAATACTATGTCGATATTTACCGTCAGCGTTTATCCGGGATCTCCGGTATATATTTATGGAGAAGGCGCATTGAATGTATATGCGGTTAAGTATACAAAATCTACAATGGAAAACCCGCCGACAATGCCGCCGGTACCAACCTCAGCGCCTACCAATGAACCTGAACCGACAAATGTGCCGATTGAAAAACCGACAACCGCTCCGGAGCCATCTGCAGATCCGGTTGTTCCAACTGCGGAGCCTACTGCTGTGCCAAGCGAAAAACCAACAGAAGGACCGGCAGCGGAGACAGAGGTTTTATTTGAAAGCACATTTGCTAACGAAACAGTTGGGACAGTAATTGATGCTTCAGGCGATAGTCTTGGCGGAATGGCATTAGACACTATGGCTGAAGGCAGTACAATTGAGATTGTTAACGGCGAGGAAGCAGGCACAGATGTAAATGTAGCTAAAATATTAAAGAAATCCACGCCTGCAAAGACAGATCAGATAAAGTTATTCTGGACACCTGAAAATGGTGTTGAAATAACAAAACCTGTTATTATGACAGCTGTTGTTAAAAATGCAGGAGCAAACGTTGGTACAGATATGTGGGGGCTGTATGCAAATTCAGCCGGTTCATCAGTAAACTATACTGACAAAAATGGCGTTTCAAAAACAACGACAGTTATAGCACGTATTGGCGGAAAGGGTACAGTTTTAAAATATACGGCGTTTGAAGAACCAACTTCATACAGCGGTACATGGGCTTATGACGAATGGCTTACAATGAAAGTTGTTATTGAGCCTCTTGAAAATAACAGTTATAAAGTAACTGATTATATAAGCCAAGGTATTGATACAAAAGATTTTAAGGAGCTCACAAGCAGAACAATAACTTCTGAAGACGGAGAGTTTAATGGATTGCTTACAAATGTAGGTTTCCTGTCAGGTACTCAAACTTCAGCCGATTCATCATTCTATGTTAAAAGTTATAAAGTAGAGATTGAAAAATAGAATAAGCATATAATAGCATAGAAATAAAACACCTGTGCAGTAAATATGATTTGATATCATTATTTGCTGCCAGGTGTTTTTATTTATTTAATGTAAAATTTTTCGAGTATTTCTGCCGCATCTCCTACTAAGTCAACGCATGGGCGTTTTTTATAATATTCTTTTGAGCGCTCTGACGGAATATGGCTGTCAGCCTCACCTCTCTTTAGATCCAATCCTAATAATTCTCTGCATATAATAGAACCATTTTTTTCTTTAAACTTTCCGGCGCATTCCTGGACGCGTTTATAGTGTTCAGTTTTCTCCGCAAATGCTTTTGGATTAGAATATCCAAACCTTAGCCCTAAAACCATAAGCATGCCTGAGACAGTGCCGCAAACTTCCCGCATCCTCCCCATTCCACCGCCAAAGGACGAGGAGATTAGCATGGCAGTTTTAAAGTCTATTTCTATATCATCAGAAAACGCTCCTACCACTGCCTGACAGCAGTTGTATCCAGCTTTAAACAGTTTCATTGCTTCTTCTCTTTTACTCATTGTTTCCTCCCAATTATAATTTATACTTACTATAAATATAACAGATAATTTACCAAGTTACAATATCAAATTAAAATATTGATATTTAGATTAAGATGTGTTAAAATACAATTATAAAAATAAAGGGTGGTTATTGTTTTGAAAAAGAGAGACAGTTTTTCGGGGAGAATTGGATTTGTGTTAGCTGCCGCGGGAAGTGCGGTTGGGCTGGGAAACCTTTGGAGGTTTCCTTACTTAGTCGCTAAATATGGCGGCGGTATATTTCTGCTTATATATTTGATTTTAGTTCTAACCTTCGGATATTCAATAATGACATTGGAAATTGCAATTGGGAGAAAAACCGGTTTGAGCCCGGTGGGAGCATTTAGAAAATTTAGTCAAAAATATACATGGGTAGGTTGGCTGACTGTTATAATAAGTACTATTATATTAGGATATTATTCAATAATAGGCGGCTGGGTCATAAAATATCTGGTTACATTCATAACTAACAGCGGTTCTTTTGCGGCGGTAGACGGGTATTTTAACAATTTCATTTCACAGCCGTATCAACCGATATTATATGGCGTAATATTTTCACTGGCCGGTCTTGGAGTTCTGCTCGGCGGAGTCAGAGGAGGAATAGAGAAGGCCGGAAAAGTTTTGATGCCTATTTTGATTATAATATCAATAATTATCGCTGTATATTCAGTTACTTTACCGGGAGCTATTGAGGGCGTCAAGTATATCTTAATTCCGAATTTTTCTCATTTTGGATTTGAAACCGTAGTTGGAGCATTGGGGCAAATGTTTTATTCAATGTCGCTTGCAATGGGAATAATGATAACATTTGGCTCGTATCTGAGTAAGGACACGGATATTGAGAGAAGTGTAAAAAATGTTGAAATTTTTGATACAGCAATTGCGATTTTAGCGGCCTTCATGATAATACCTGCAGTTTTTGCATTTCCGGCCGGCGATACACCCCAATTAGATCAAGGCGCCGGTTTGATGTTTATAACTTTGCCTAAAGTATTTCTTAAGATGCCGTTTGGACAAGTTATTGGAGGGGCCTTTTTTATTCTAGTTGCTTTTGCGGCGTTAACATCGTTTATTTCTATAGCAGAAGTGTTAATATCAACCCTGTGTGATATATGTAAGGTTAAGAGAATCCCTGCGGTTTTGATTGTGGTGGCGTCGGCCTGTATTTTAGGTATACCGGCTTCGCTGGGATATGGCGCATTGGATTTTGTTAAAATATTAGGTTTTTCTATTTTGGACTTTATGGATTTCATAGCAAACTCTCTGCTGCTTCCGCTTGCAGGCCTTGCAACGTGCGTCGTATTTGGATGGTTTGTTGGTCTTGGTTCTATCTCTGATGAGATAGAGCTGACATCAAAATTTAAAAGAAAACGAGTATTTATAATTGTTGTAAAGTATTTGGCTCCTGTATTTTTAGGCGTTATAGTGCTAAGCAATATATTGCAGATACTTGGAGTTGTCAATATATAGCAATTTTTTAACTTTTTTAGTAAACTTAATATTTTATTATGTTTGAATATGAGTGAAAGTATTTGATTTTTGATAACAAAAGCTTTTTATAACTGTCAAAAATGAAAAAAACGGTCAAAAATACAATTCTTTCAAGCAAAATAACTGTAAGTTTTCTGATAAATTTGTGTTTAATTGTTCTTTTCATTGACTTTTGGAACAAAAGGCTATATAATGTATAGTACCTGGCTGTATCTATATTTTTTGATACAGTTATGAATTAGATAAATATTAAATCATTATATATTTTTAGGGGGAATTAAAATGGTAAGAAAGAAGCTTAAGGCTATTCTTGCGTTGCTTGTAGCAGTGATGTTTGTGCTTCAGGCGGCTCCGATGTATTCTTTTGCTGAAGAATCAGCTAAAGATGCCGGAACTGTGACTGCGGAGCAGCAGTCTGAGCAGGCGCAGGAAACTGCTAACGATGAAAATGAGGTTCTTCTTAATTATGCCATTGATGAAAATGGCAATAAGGTAGAACTAACAGAAGATGCAGATACTGGAGCAGACGAGGATGTTGCTGCGACTTCGGCACCTGAAAGTGACAGTTTGTACAAAGCTGACGCTGAGGGTTTTTTTCAGTATGATGAGGAAGATGTTACTCTTGAGGCTGAAAATGTAATTTATAGTGAAACATTTGACGGATACAATGTTGGTGACACTAGTATCCCCGGATGGGTTCTAACGTCAGTATCAAAGAGCGGAAGTGAGAAAACATCTGTAGTAAAAGTAGATAATTCCAGCGCCGGCAATGCTCTCAGACTGCAGAAGAATAAAAACGGCACTTCAAACGGAAGTGCCGCATCCGGTGATGAGGGCGTTTTTGCAATTCACAATTTTGACACTCCGGCACAGGGAGTTATTGCGGTGTCAGCTGATGTTTATGTAGAAACACCGGGAAGACTTGGTCTATTTTTCTATGGAAAGACAGACGACGTTGAAACAGCAGTAAGTGGAGATGATTTTCCGTATTTAGGACGCGGTTATTTTTGGGATTCAGGAAAATCTGATCAGGATCCCAGCAAAAACACACCATACGGTATTTCAACCTGGAGTGATAATACCAGAACACCTGATACCGGTGTTTCATACTCTACCGGTAAATGGTATACTATGAGATGTGACATTGATACCGAAAATGGTACATATACTTATTCGGTTAAAGATGAAAACGGTGAAGTTATAACTACTAAGGATAAGCTTAGTATAAACAAAGAGAATCTTGCAGCTTCAGAAGGACTTGTGCAAGGTGTTGGTTTTACAATTATGAACGATCCTAAGTCTCTTGGCGATTGTCTTGTTAAGAATGTTAAACTCATTGATAACAATAACGCTAAGCAGGACGCAGAAGACGTAGCTGCCGACAGAACAGCTTTAAGTCTTCCTGTAGATTTGGATGCAAATAAAGTAACAGAAGGTTTTTATGTTCCAATATCAGGAGCTAATGGCTCGGAAATTAAATGGACTTCATCTGATACCAAGATTGCTACAATTGATAATGCAACCGGATATGTTTCAATTACACGTCCTGATTTCACCGGTGCAGGAAGCATGGCAGTAATTTTGACAGCTAATCTTGAAAAGGGTTCAGCAAAGTCAACACGTGAATTTAACTTAAAAGTTTTAGAAAATGCCCCTGCTACTGATCAGGAAAAAGTTGCAGGCGATACTAATAACTTGGTATTGCCGTCTGATTTGAAGCAGACAGCAGTAGAAAATGATTTTAATATGCCTGTTGAAGGTGATTACGGTTCAAAGATTGTTTATACAACCTCCAATGATAGTATTGTAAGTGTAGATAATGCAACCGGACATGTTACTATTAACAGGCCAGCATTTACTGGTTCTGATGTTCAGGAAGTAATTATAACGGCTACATTGACATTTGGCGCAGCTTCTGAGACAAAGAACTTTTCAATTTCTGTAAAAGAGCTTGATCCGACAAGTGATCTCGAAAAGGCGAAGTATGATGCTGAAAACGCTTTAATCGGCGGAATTGATATAAACGATGTAAGACAAGAAAGCTTTTATCTTGGTGATAAGGGTACTTACTCTGCATTGAGCTGGTCTTCAAGTGATGAGAACTATATTAAGATAGAAAAGAATAAGGAAGTTAACGAGGATAATGAAGTTGTGGATCTCGGCGGTTATAAAGCAGTCGTAACAAGACCTGACAGAAACGCTTCTCCGGCAATAGTAACATTAACTGTTACAGCAACCTTAAACGGACAAACGGCTACAAAAGACTTTACTTTAAGTATTACTCCTGATGATGCTATTAAAGCATACCCCGGAGTTGAAGGTTATGGCGCATACTCAAAAGGCGGCCGCGGAGGTCAGGTTTATCATGTTACTAACTTGGATGCCGATGGCGAAGGTTCTTTAACATATGGACTGGAACAGATTAGCGGTGCAAGAACAATAGTTTTTGACGTAGGCGGAGTAATTGATCTTACTACTTTGGGAAGACCTATTTCAATCAAAGGTGAGAAACTTTCTAACGTTACAGTAGCTGGCCAGACAGCTCCTTATCCTGGAATAACATTAAAAGGTTATGGTATAACTGTAGGAAGTGCCCATGACGTTATAATAAGAAACCTGAAGATTAGAATTGGTGATGTATTTAAAACTGGCGAAGTTAACCAGTCTGACCCGCTTAGTATCGGTTCATCAAAACAAGTTATTATTGACCATTGTTCTCTGCAATGGGCGATTGATATGGATTTCCGTGTAACCGGCGAACATGTTACAATCTCAAATACAATAATGGCTAAATCTCTAAAGGAGAATTCGCCTCATGAAAAAGGCGGACACTCCTATGTTGGTATGATTAATGAGGGTGCTACAAAAACATCCTTTATTAAAAATTACTTGGGAGATAGTACTCAGCGTACACCGCGTATCACTGATGCGGATTGGATAGACGCATATAATAACTTGCTGTTTAACTGCGGTAATGGTTTTGATATTTACAATTATGAGTGGCAGGATAAGAATGCAAAGATGAATGTTTATAATAACTGGGCAAGAAAAGGTCCTAGTATGTCAAATGCTACTCCATACAGAGCCGGCCGCGGCCGTGTTTATTCAGGCGGCGCAATGGTTTACTTTAAAGAAAATTATGGAGTTAAGGATAAAACGACTTTACAGGAAAGAGCAACAAACGCTTCCGGTTCATTCCATTATGTATTAGACTTCGGTTCAGAGAATGGCAAGCCGGGAACAAATTATGACTTGAGCAATGTTACATATGAAGAATGGAATAACAATCCTGCTTCATATGATAATGAAGGAAAAATTGCCATTGCGGCAACATTGACATATATGAACTATCCTTTCCCTGCACCGAGAGGAAATGTTTTAGCATCTAATAAGCTTACAACATATGCTCAAAGTGATAATGGAATGGGTGCAACAAGACCGGCAAGGGATCTGTATGATACAATGGCAATGGTTGAAATGCAGAATGGAACATCAAAAAGTAATAAGCTTACAGCTGAGGAAGTATCTCCGTTCTTTGAAGAATTGGAAAGAAGAACCGGGAATGATTATTCAGAATATAAAACTCAGCGTGACTGGAACACAAAAGAAGGTGAAGGACCTGTTCTTAAAGGCGCTTCAGCCGGAGCTGGCCAGACTAAACCTGTACATTGGGATGATTTCACTGATGTAAATAAGAATACAAATCCTAATGCTTCCAGCACATATCAATATACAACAAACTTTGAAATAGGCGACTGGTGGGGTGAGTTCTGTGGTTCACCGGGACAGCAAACGGTTTATACACTTTATGACAATAAGTGGGATCGTTATGTAACAACAACTGATGCGAATTATGATCAGACACGCTATTCTCTTATGGGAGAATCTAAAGAGTATTTAGAGGTAAAGAGAACAGTTGCTGATTTATACCCGGCTGATTGGGTAAAGAATGATTTCCCTGAAATCGCTGATTTTATGGATTCTTATAGAGAGAAGAATTATGCAGGAAGACCTGACTCTTATAAAATCGCTTGGGATGGCATGGGAGATGGTATTCCTAACTGGTATAAAGAGTACAGAGGCTGGAGCACTTCTAAGTATTTGGCAACAGAGATTAATCCTGAATCCGGATACACATATCTTGAAGAATACATGTCATTTATGGCTGACGATCAACCTTTAGAAGCTGATAATACACCGGCGTCAATTGAAAACTTTAAGGTAAATAAGCTTGGTTATTCTACTGCTCAGATTTTCTGGAATACAAATTACAGAACAACATGTGTAGTTGAGTATGGTACTGAGCCAGGTGTTTATACAAAGAGTGAAGTATTGACTTATGATGAAAGAACAGATTATTATCATACCTATCATGCTAAAACATTGATTGATTTGCAGCCTGATACTCAATATTATTATAAGGTAACTGCTACAGATGAAAATAGTAACGTGACTGTCGCAGAGTATGATCCAAACGATGCTAATGAAAAAAATATGACCTTCCGTACGACGGTGGCGCCTGAGGGAGCAGGAGATTTGCTTCCGGATAAGCCTGTTATTACAAATAAGGTTCCGTATTTGAAGCAAGTTAGATTGAATTGGACAGGAAACGTTGCTACTGATGAAAGTTATGAGATTTATTATGACACATCAAACCACGGCAGCGACTATACAGCATATGCTCATAAACTTACAGGTATAGACGCTAGAACCAACAAACAGGTTGTTGGAGGTCTTGAAAATGGAAAGACATATTACTTTATAGTAGTTGCAGTTAATGACAACGGTAAGACAGCATCTGATGTTGTTTCAGACACACCGAGCAGTCAGTTGTTAAATTATGACTTTACTAAGATGTCTAAGGAAGAACGCGACGCATTTATGAAAAATGAGTATATGTATACTCTTGGCGGAAGCGTAACAATGGCTAACGACCCGGATACCGGAGAGTATTGTCTGCAGTTATTGGATGAGACAAACTCACATGGTGTAAATGCAGATAATAAGCTGAATGTAACGCAGGATGATAAGTTTACTTATGAAATTAAGATGAAAATTTTATATCAGAAGCAAACTGACGCTCTTAACAGACAGGGTGATTTTAGTAAGAAGGGTGATAAATCACAGATAACAAGTGATGCGTCTGATGAGCATAACACTGTTCAGCTGAACTTCTATAAGGATTCTCTTGTAAACGAGGATAAGGATTCTACAAATTCTGCATTGTGGGAATCAGCATTTTCTATTTTCTTCGATAGCGAATCAAGTCCTGTTTCGAGAGAGTTTGTAGTTAATAAGTGGCAGACTAATCCGCCGGACGAAGGAAGCTGGAGATTTGACGGAACGGTTGAGAATCCGATATTAAAGTTTAACTCAGACGAAGTCGGTTCTTATAGTATAGGAAAAACTCCTATGGCAAGTGAAAAGAAAAATAGAGTGCTGCCTTCTAATACCGGATATTCATCTAAATATTATCAATTTGATACAATAGCCGGAGACGCAGTTTACTCTGATATTGCACAAACCGGAAAGACTCTTCACGGCTTATGGTATTATGAGAAAGGCTCGGCTGACTATGTAACTTATAAAGTGGTTGTAGACTTTGCTCAGAAGAACATTAAGTTGTATGCTGATGGAAAGCTAGTTCATGGATATGGTGAGTTTACTGATGAAGATATAGATGATTATAATGTTGGTAAAATTCAGATTAAGTCTCGTAACGATGGATATTCATGGGTTAATATTGCAAGTATTAAAGCGTATAACGGTGATGGAACAGATTCCGGAAATATAGACGTAAAACCCGTTAATCCTGGCGGCGGCGGTGGCGGAGGCAATTATGCTACAGCTACACCTGCTCCAACAGAAGATCCGAGTGTTACAGAGGCACCAACAGCTACTCCGGCAGTAACTCAGAATCCTAATACTAACAAGTATTTTAATGATTTAAATGATTACGAGTGGGCTGTTGACGCAATCAATACTTTAGCTGAGAAAAACATTGTTAACGGTACGGCAGACAGAGTATTTTCACCTTCTTCTAATGTTACCAGGGCGGAATATGTTTCTATGTTAATGCGCGCTTTGGGTGAAAGTGTACCACCGGCTGAAGAAGTTCCATTTAGTGATGTTGTTCAGGGTGAATGGTATTATGAGCCTATAGCTAAAGCTTTAAATCTTGGAGTTGCAAATGGATACGAGGATGGAACTTTCGGAATAAATGAAAATATTTCTCGTGAAGATATGATGGTTATGGCTTATAGAACATTGAATGCTTTGGGTATTAGTATTCCTGCCAATAAGCCTTACGCAAGTTTCTCAGACCAAAGCAGCATAAGTGACTATGCGGTTGAGGCAATAGAAAGAATGTACTGCGCAGATATAATTAATGGCGTTGGAGACAATATGCTTGATCCTAAGGGAGCTGCAGACCGTGCTCAATCCGCTAAAATCATATATGGATTATTGAAGATGGAGGGAACTGTTAATGAGTAATATCAAAAGAGTAATTTCAATGTTACTGGCAGCTGCTATGATTTTAAGTATGTCTACTTTCGTAGCTTTTGCCGAAGATTCAACCACAAATGAAGAAGCTGCCGACGCTGTTTTAAGCTCGGCAGCAGGAACAGAACTTGCGTCAATGCCTAATGACGACGTTCAGTATGCTGACGCTTATAAGTTTGATTATTCTATGGGCCTTTTTGAAATGCTGGAGGATGGTTATTGGCAGAACGAAAAGGTTACAAGAGCGGAATTTGCAACAATTGTTGCAAAAATGCTTAAGTCAAACACAGCCGGCTATCCGAGATACGGCAGCTCACCATATGTTGATATTGACGCGTCAAACTTTGCATACTCATCAGTATGCTATTTGACAGAAATCGGTATCCTGAGCGGTGACGGAAATTCTGAGTTTAGACCAAACGACCCTATTCTTGTAAACGAAGCTTCAAAGATGATTATGTGTGCACTTGGCTATCAGGACGCTTGTGAAATTACAAACGGCGGATTTCCTAACGGTTACACAACGTTTGCTTTGAGACAGGGCATTTATAATGGTCTGAGCTTGAGCTATACTGATTCAATGACAGCTATGCAGATGGCAAAGATGGTTAGAAACGCTATGGAAGCATATTTGATGGAAACTGTAGTTTACAGAGCAGACGGTACAGCAGATGTTAGAGTAAGCGATTCAAAAACTTTGCTTACTGAAACATATAAGATTAAAAATGAAACAGGTTATGTTGAAGGAACTTACTTCTCATATTTGACAGGCAGTGAAGTTGACCTGGAAAATGAAGTAATAATTGATGGCACTTGCTATCAGTTCTCAGATAATTATGACATGGAATCTCTTCTTGGATATGAAGTAAATTATTATTACATGGAAGATGTTTCAGGTTATAGAAGAGATTATATTGCTTACTGCGAGCCAAGAAAAGATAAGAATAAAGAATATGATATAATGGCAAAAGATATCGTTTCTTTAACAGCTGATAAGATTGTTTACACTGATTCAAATGATAAAGAAAAGACGCTTACTTTTGATGGTTCAACACTGATTTCTTATAATGGCAAGCCTTATTATGAGCTTAGCGATGTATCAACAGTAATAAAAGAGGGACATGTAAAGGTTGTTACTCATGAGAGCAGTACGAAAGCCAGCGCTGTAATGATTCAGGAACAATTTGACGGATTGTTTGACAGATATAATAAGTCAACATATCAGGTTATATTCCAAAACAGTATGACAGTTACACTTCCTGAGTTAAAATTTGATACTTCTTATCATACAAGACTAACTCTTGATGGCAAAACAATCACACCTGAAGAATTATTGAAAAATGATGCTATAACTTATTGCGTAAGTAAAGATGGACAGTATATTAGAGGTTATGTATCAAGAAATGTTGTTTCCGGAACAATCAGTACAACAAGAACTGAGCAGTATACAGCCGGAGAGTATAAGGTTGTTACACTTGCAGGTAATGAGTATATAGTATCTGCTTATTGTGTAAAGGATATAACATCAGGCTTTACAAGTGATTTCCAAATCACTTATGATGGCAGACTCTTAGGTACTAATACTTCAACATCAAACAATGGTAACTACGGTTATTTAATTAAGTTTGCTGCCGGCGATGATGTTTTTGAAAGTAATTTTAGGGTTAAGATTCTTGATAAGACAGGAAAAATAAATGAGTATGTATCTGCATCAAAGGTTAATACCAATGTAATGGAAAAGGATGATAACTCAGGCAGAACAGATGAAGCTCAGCAGAGATCTGCTTCCTTTATTATTAATTCCGGAGCATTTGCTGACGCTCAGTTAGTTGTTTATGAAATTAACTCTGAAGGCAAGTTGAAGACATTATACAAAGCTGTAGATTTCACAGAAAATTATGATGCAGATGATGATTTAGGCTTTGGTAAATATTTCAGCGGTGAAGGAAGATATTCCAGAAGTCTTATCGGTAACTGTGCAATAGAAGATTCTACAATCATATTTGATGTTCCTTTTGTAGATCGTGACCGTGATGAAGATTATACTGTATTAACAAAGCAGGATCTAGCAGATGGTTCTTATACGGCAGATATATATGATCTGAACAGGGGAGTAGCCAATGTAATGGTTATTCAGGATAAAGAGCCTACAACCTTAGACCAAACTGCTGATACATTGGTTGTTGACAAGTTCGCAACAGCTTGGGATGAGGAAAAGCAGGAGAAAGTTCTTGAAGTAAACGGCTGGTCAAAAGGCGAGTATATTTCATTAAAGGTTGATGATGATGTAAGTCAGGTTGATCCTATTACACCAACAGAGACTATGGCAAACGACAAAAAAGATATCAAGGATTTAGTTAGAGGCGATGTTATCCAGTACAATTTGGGTTCAAATGGATATTTGTACACATACAGAGTATTGTTTAACTACACTTACAGAACAAGCGGCGGCGGTTACTTTGAATCAAGTACTTCGCAGCGTGACAGACTTGGTGTCAATAATTACAAGATAACGAACGACAAACTTATGACTGTATTTGGTGAAGTAAGAAAAGTATTTGATTACTTTATGGTTGAAAGTGCTAATGTTGCAGATGGCAGATTCTATAGAGCATATCCTACAACAGATGTGAATCTTTATATCTATGATACAAGTAAAGATGAGATTACTATAGGTGAACCATTTGACATTGAGCCAGGCAATCAGGTATTTATCAGAACTAAATATATTGACCAAGCGATTGACATGCTGGTTATTCAGTAATATAGAGAGTCTCATAAAAAGGCGGCAGGGCTTAAGGCCCGCCGCCTTTTATAAACTTATCAAATAAATTATATAGACATATGAAAATAAAAAATTTATATAATTATAAATATATGTACAAAAAACTAAATGTGTTTCATAAGTGCAGTATTTAAAATAATTGATAGTGCAAACTCTGAATGTGTAAAATAAAAGCGGCATAAAATGTATAAAAAAGATGTTATTTTTACGTGATTATTTCGGCAATCTATTAGACTGAAAGCTATTGACAAAGCCCGAAAAAAGGAGTAAAATGGTTGTAATTAGGGTTATAATTATGAGGCCGTGAAGGTAAACGTGCTGAATATTTTGTTTTAGAATTTGGAGGAAGTTATATGAAAATCGGTATTACAAGAGCCTTATTATATCAGTACTATTACCCGTTTTGGCGGTCTTTATTTGAGAGGCTTGGATGCGAGGTCGTTATTTCTGATACTTCAACAAAGCCGCTGGTTCAAAAAGGCATAGCGGTGACAGTCCCTGAAATTTGTTTTCCTATAAAAATATATAATGGTCATGTTATTAACTTGATAGAAAAAGGCGTTGACTACATATTTTGTCCGAGATTTGTGCATATAGAGAAAAATTATTGGTTTTGTCCTAAGTATATTGGGCTGCCTGAGTTGGTTGAAAAGACTGTTCCCGAGGCAAAGCTTCTTATTGCTGAAATTGATTGTGACCGTGAGGATACGGCGGCTTTGAAGTGCTATCTTCCGGTGGCTAAAAAGCTTGGCGTTTCGGCGCACAAAATGCGAATCGCTTTGGAAGGCGCCGCGGAAGATTTTAAGCGGTTCAGAGAATACTGCAATATGGGTCTAACGCTTGATGAAGCCGCTGAGGTAATGTTTGAGGGCGCCAAAATTTCTGATTTCGCATTGCCTGAGTTTGATACTACGATAGGATTGCTCGGATATGTTTATAATGTATATGATCCGTTCATAAGCATGAATATAATTCAGAAACTGCGTGAGCTTAAAGTTAATGTTATAACTTTTGATATGCTGGATTTAAGAGACCTTCACAAATATAGAGACGAGTGCACTAGACCTATATTCTGGACATTTCCGGATAAGTTATATCAGGCGGCAAGCGTTATGATAAAGGATTTAGACGTTCAAGGAATAATACATATAACAGCGTTTGGCTGTGGTCCTGACTCAGTGGTGGGAAAAGAAATAGAGCATGATTTTGCAGATTCCGGAGTTCCGTTTATGACTCTGAGAATTGATGAACATACAGGCGAAAGTCATCTGCAGACGCGTATAGAAGCGTTCACAGATATGATTAAGAGGAAAATTCGGAAGGTTAATGAGGTGATTAAATGAAAGTATCTTTTCCGCATATGGGTTGTGTAACAGGATATAAAAAGCTGATGGAAAAGCTGGGTCATGAAGTTGTAATGCCTGACCCTCCATCTCAAAAGACAATGGAACTCGGCGTTAAGTATAGTCCTGAGTTTATCTGTTTTCCTTTTAAGGTAATGATGGGAACATATATAGAGTGCGCTGAAAGGGGCGCCGAATTGATAGTTTCATCAGGCGGCAACGGTCCGTGCCGTGCCGGGATGTACCCGGATGTTCATCAGAAAGTTTTGCAGGAGCTGGGATTTGATACAAAAGTAATTGTTTTTGATAATATGTTTAACGATTTTAAGGCATTTTATGAAATCGCTATGCTAGTCAAAAATGGAACCAGCAACTTCAAACTTTTGGGTATAGCAAGATTTTGTTACAATCTTATTAAGAAAATGGATAAGCTTGAAAAGAAAATGAAAATAATGAGAGCTTATGAGATTAATCAAGGCGATTTTTCAAGAACATGGAAAAAAATAAAAAACATGTTTGATAAATGCGATACATATTCTGAAATTAATAAGACGTATAAAAAAGCGCTCAGAATGTTTGACAGCATACCGATGCGTCAGGTTGAGGAAAGCAAACGGATTAGAGTTGGCATAGTGGGAGAGATATATGTTATTATGGAACCCACTGTGAATAAGAACGTTGAGGAAATTTTAAACTCTATGGGCGTTGAAGTTGAAAACGTTCAGTACATATCTGATTGGGTAGAACATAATTTGATTCCGAAATGGCTGCCGTTTCCTAAATCACATCGAATATTTAAATCATCAGATAAGCTGGCGCCTATAAACTGCGGCGGCCATGATAAAGAAAACATGGGTTGGGTAATGGATTTTGCAAAACGCGGTTTTGACGGTGTGGTACATCTTATGCCTTTTGCATGTCTGCCGGAACTTGTAAACTTAGGTAAATTTCCTGCTGTATCAGAGGAGCTTAATATTCCTATTATGTCATTATCTTTGGATGAGCAGATGGGAGAGGCTCATGTAAAGACAAGACTGGAAGCGTTTACTGATTTAATAAGAAATAAACATTTTGCGAAACAGAAAAACACATTGAATAATGTGGCTGACTCTCTTGAGAACGCTGCACAATCAGCGGCAAGAAGAGTAGGTACAAAGGTAGGAGAGGTTAAGGACAATTTAAAGACTTCACCGACTTCGCCTGAGTATCAAACAAAATAATTATAGGAGTTATATATGAAATATTATTTGGGTATTGATATTGGATCGGTTAGTACAAACGTTATCGCTATGGATAATAATTATAATGTTTGTTTTAACCAATATATTAGGGCAAACGGTCAGCCGCTGGAGAGCGTCAAAAAAGGCATGACAAAACTGAAAGAGGCTATAGGCTGTCAGGATGACGATATACTAGGTATAGGAACCACAGGCAGCGGAAGAGAACTTGCAGGTGTTCTCGTCGGAGCCGATGTTATAAAAAATGAGATAACAGCGCATGCTACGGCAACCCTCCATTTTCACCCGGACGCTCAAACCATTTTTGAGATTGGAGGACAGGACTCAAAAATAATAATCCTCCAAGACGGTATGGTTACTGATTTTGCTATGAATACAGTGTGCGCTGCCGGTACGGGTTCGTTTTTGGATCATCAGGCGGAAAGACTTGGAGTTCCTATTGAACAATTTGGCGAGCTTGCATTAACCGCTGAAAAGGATGTAAGAATAGCAGGCCGGTGTACAGTGTTTGCCGAGTCTGATATGATAGCGAAACAGCAATATGGATTCTCAAAGGCTGAGATAATAAAAGGCTTATGTACAGCGCTTGTGAGAAATTATATTAACAATTTGGGCCGCGCAAAGACATTAAAGCCACCGTTTATTTTCCAGGGCGGCGTCGCTGCTAACGTTGGAATCAGAAAGGCGTTTGAGGACGAGGTAGGCGAAAAGGTTATAATACCAAAATATTATGATGTTATGGGAGCCATAGGCTGTGCTATTCTTGCGAAGGAATATATTGAAGAAAATAATATAACCACACCTATGTTCCGCGGATTTGAACAGCTTGAACTTGAGTTTAAGCCAACGAGTTTTGAGTGTAACGGTTGCTCTAATATGTGTGAGGTCATAAGGGTAATCTCATCAGACAATGAAGTTTTGGCTGTATGGGGAGATAAATGCGGCAAGTACGCCGGAACCAGCAAGGCCTCAAGGCAGAGTGTTCGTTAATTGCATATTTGGAGATGATTATATGGAGTATACATATAAAACCAGAGGGACGTGTTCACGTCAAATAAAGTTTGATTTAGTTGATGGTAAAGTTAGTAATGTCTCATTTGTCGGCGGATGCAATGGTAATTTGCAGGGCATATCACTGCTGGTTGAAGGAATGGAAGCGTCAAAGGTTATTGAAATTTTAAAGGATATCGACTGCAATGGCAGAGGTACATCATGTCCTGCTCAGTTAGCAAGAGCTTTAAAAGAAGCTGTTAATTAATAAGAAAGCGCCGGCACATATGAGTGCCGGCGTTTTTTTTAGGGGTATAAAATGAAAAAGAGCGGGATAGATTAATCAAAGAGTTACGTAACTATATTTATGAAAACTATTTTTATTTATTACAAGCGCTAAAATTCATTTTTGCATTTTGGGCAAATAACCTTTGAAGTGTAACCAAAGGTTTGGTTTTTGGGAGTTACAAATTTTGTTTTGCATACGGGGCACCTGTAGTAATTATAGTTCTTTCTGTCTCTATGAATAAATTCTTTGGCTTGTTCAAACTTTTCAAGAAATATTCTGTTTTCACGCTGTCTGGCAAATTCCTTTTTAGATAAAAATCTGTATATAAATACTATATCAAGAATTATAGCCATCCAATTCAAGAGGGGAAGCCAGAACAGCCTTGATAACATAGATAATACAATGGACGCAATTATAATAAACAGCCCTAGTTTGTCAAATCCGTATCTTCCCTGCATAAAGTTTCGAAAACTTTCCATATTCTTCACCTCGTAAAATTATTACAGTTTTACTCTAACATAATAAAAGACGAAATTCAATGAACTTTGTGTAAACAATTTTTATATTTTTAAAATTATTTTTACTATTGCTTGTAATTATTAGCGTTTTGTGGTAGAATATACCATGTGTAAGCAGTTTATATGGAGGGATATTAATGATCAAATTTACAAAAATGCATGGCATAGGTAATAGTTATATTTACATCAACTGCTTTGAAGAGGAAGTTTTTAATCCGTCAAAAATGTCTGAGTTTGTTTCGGATCCGCACTTTGGAATCGGAAGCGACGGCCTAGTATTGATTATGCCGTCGGAAACCGCTGATTTTAAAATGCGTATTTTTAACGCTGACGGGTCGGAAGCTGAAATGTGCGGAAACGCTACAAGATGCGTAGGAAAATACGTATACGATAATGGTTTAACCAAAAAAACTGATATAACGCTTGAAACTAATTCAGGAATTAAAGATTTAGAGCTTGATGTAATAGATGGCGAAGTGGTATCTGTTACAGTTGGTATGGGCAAGGCGGAACTTGAGCCTCAAAAGATCCCTGTCAGTATAGACGGCGATAGAGTTATAGGTTATCCGATTAGCGTTATGGATAAAGAATATGAGATTACGGCGGTGTCTATGGGAAACCCCCATGCTGTAATATTTATGGATGATATTGATAGTTTGGAACTCGAAAAAGTCGGTCCACTATTTGAAAATCATGAATTGTTTCCGGAGCGTATCAATACCGAATTTATAAAGGTTATTGATGAGGATACTTTGCAAATGAGAGTTTGGGAACGAGGAAGCGGAGAAACATGGGCTTGCGGAACAGGCGCTTGTGCTGCTGTTGTGGCAGCTGTTTTAAACGGATACTGTAAGCACGACAGAGAAATAACGGTTAAGCTTAGAGGCGGAAATTTAAAAATAACTTATTTGCAGGACGGCACGGTAATAAAAAAGGGACCGGCTACATTTATCTGTGAAGGAGAAGTTGAGGTTCCGCCAATAGCCAGATAGAAATTAATTAATAATAAAGGAGTGTTGAAATTGAGATTAAATGAGAATTTTTTAAACGTTAAAGAAAGTTATCTATTTTCAGAGATAGCTAAAAAGGTTAATGATTATTCAGCCCAAAACCCGGATAAAAAAATAATAAGGCTTGGTATAGGTGACGTTACCTTACCTTTGGTTCCTGCAGTTATCGAGGCGCTTCATAAAGCTGTGGATGAGATGGGCGCACAGGAAACATTCAGAGGATACGGACCGGAACAGGGATATGACTTTCTGAGAGAAAAGATTGTGGACTATTATAAGAAAAATACAATTCGCCTTGAACTTGATGAGGTCTTTGTAAGCGACGGCGCTAAAAGTGATGTCGGTAATATAACTGATTTATTTGATAAGGATAATGTTGTTTTGATTCCTGATCCGGTCTATCCCGTATATGTTGATACCAACATTATGAATGGCAGAAAAATTGAATTTTTAAACGCTAATGCAAACAATGGTTTTTGTCCTCTGCCGGAGGGAAATACAAAGGCGGATATTATTTATTTGTGCTCGCCAAATAATCCTACAGGGGCTTGTTATACCAAAGAGCAGCTTAAAACGTGGGTGGACTATGCTCTTGAAAACGATGCGGTTATTTTATATGACGCTGCGTATGAGATTTTTGTTCAGGATGAAAATCTGCCAAGAAGCATATATGAAATTGACGGAGCAAAAAGATGTGCAATAGAGTTCTGTTCACTTTCAAAGACAGCCGGATTTACCGGAACCAGGTGCGGATATACTATAGTTCCGAAGGATTTAAAGGTTAAGGTAAATAAGCTGAAGCTCTTAAAGATTGACAGTGATGTTGTTGAGATTAACAAGCTGTGGGTAAGACGTCAGACCACTAAGTTCAACGGCGTTCCATACATTGTTCAAAGAGGTGCGGAGGCCGTTTTCACTGAAGAAGGTCAGAAGCAGATAATGGAAAATATAAATTATTACCGTGCGAATGCAAAAGTTATAGCTGATACTATGGATGAGATAGGTATAAAGTATTTTGGCGGTGTGAATTCGCCGTATATTTGGCTGAAGTGTCCTAACGGAATGAAGTCATGGGAATTCTTTGATTATCTGCTGGAGAATATAAACGTTGTGGGAACTCCCGGCGCAGGTTTTGGAGAAAACGGAGAGGGGTATTTCCGTTTGACAGCGTTTGGGGATAAAGATAATACAGTTGAAGCTATGAACCGCTTAAAAAAGCTTTTTGGTTTTGAGCATCAGACTGAGCCTGAACAAGAGGCAGAAGAGACAAAAGAAGATTCAGAATAATTTTATCACATAGAATTTGAAATCACTTCATATATATTATGGAGTGATTTTTTATTATAGGCGGTGATGGAATGAAATTCAGCGATATGCGTTCTAAAGAAGTAATTTGTGCAATGGATGGTGAAAGACTGGGTTTTGTGTCTGATATGGAATTTGATGAAAACAGCGGTCAGATAAAGTCTCTTCTTGTTCCGGGCTCGTACAGGTTCCTGGGTGTTTTGGGCAGAGAAGACGACGTTACTATTCCATGGGATAAGATAACAAAAATCGGCGATGACTTAATTATAATTGAGAGAGACTGAAGAATGAATTAAATGTCGAAATTTTTGTCATTAAACTTTTTGCATTAAGGTATATATTACGATATAATTTTTATAGCCGAATATAGCAAATGTTACAAAAGAAAGGATGACAAAAATGTTATTAGACTATTTAAAACGAGGCGTCGAAACAGAAGCCTCTCAGGAAAACGAAGTGCATGAAATTGATAGAGTAAATATGGAGATTAATTTGACGGACGTAACTCAGAATAAGAGGATAAAGACACATGGGAACTCGCAATCCATACCAATAAACAGCATAAAACCAAACCCCAATCAGCCGCGGTTGGAAATTGATGAAAACTCATTAAACGAGCTGGCCGCGTCAATAGAAAATTATGGTTTAATGCAGCCGATAACTGTAAGACAGGTTATACCGTTTGAGTATGAACTGGTTGCGGGGCAGCGCAGGCTTGAAGCGTGCAAGCTTTTGGGAATGGATTACATACAGGCAATAGTTATGAGGGTTGACGAGACTGACAGCGCAATTTTGGCATTGGTTGAGAATATACAGCGTGAGAACCTAAATTATATTGAGGAGGCGGAAGCATATTTAACTCTGATTTCAGAGCATGGAATGACCCAGGACGAGCTCGCCTCTAAGCTCGGAAAGAATCAGTCGACAGTAGCAAACAAAATCCGTATTTTAAAACTGCCGATAAAAGTCAGAGCCGTATTGTGTGAATATGGATTAACTGAACGTCATGCCCGAGCGCTTTTAAAGCTTGAAAATGAGGAACAGCAGATGGCGGCTTTGAATGAAATAACTAAAAAAGGTCTTAATGTGGCAAAAACAGAAGCTTTAGTAGAAAAAATACTAAAAAAATCTCAGGAAAATAATAATGAAGAAGAGAAAAAGCCGGGGCACCTTCCTCAAACTTTCAGAGATATAAGAATTTTTTCTAACACTATAAGAAAAGCTGTTGACCTTATGAAACAGAGCGGTGTAAACGCGGTAACCAAGCGGCGTGAGAGTGAGGAATATATAGAATATACCATTAAAATTCCCAAATAATATATAATGTTAACTGTCGTAAAATATTCATTTTATTCCTTGCATATCAAATGAAACTATGATAAAATTGGAATGAAACTAAAGAGACGCTGAGAAAGCGGCGTATTTTTATAAATGGAGGAATAGAAATGGATATTGAAATTAGAAACCCGTGGCATCCTGATGATGCAAAACATTACACTACTGACAGAATGAGAAATGATTTTTTGATTCAGGACTTGTTTATTCCTGATAAAGTGAAGCTGGTTTACAGCCATGTTGACAGAATAATTGTCGGCGGAGTATGTCCGTCAGAAAAGGTTCTGACTTTGGAAGCAGGGCACGAGCTGGGCGTGGATTACTTTCTTGAGAGAAGAGAGCTTGGAGTTATCAACATCGGAGGCCCGGGAACAGTTATTCTAGACGGCGAAGAGTATGATTTGTCCTATAAGGATGGTTTATATGCAGGAATGGGAATTAAAGAGGTATCATTTAAGAGTGACGACCCTGCGAATCCGGCAAAGTTTTATTTGAACTCGGCTCCGGCTCACCATACATACCCAACATTGAAGATTACAATGGAAATGGCAAATAAACGTCCCTTGGGAAGCGTTGAAGGATGTAATAAGAGAGTTATAAACCAATATATTCATCCTGAAGTTTGTCAGAGCTGCCAGCTGGTAATGGGAATGACCTCGCTTGAGGTAGGAAGCAACTGGAATACTATGCCGTGCCATACTCATGAGAGAAGAATGGAAGTGTATCTGTATTTTGAATTGGGAGAAGATGATGTTGTATTCCATATGATGGGCGAACCTCAGGAAACAAGACATCTCGTTATGAGAAATGAGGAAGCTGTTATTTCACCAAGCTGGTCAATACATTCAGGCGTTGGAACCAAAAATTATACGTTCATTTGGGGTATGGTAGGAGAAAATCAAACCTTTGATGATATGGATGATGTTGATATGAAAGACATAAGATAATAAATTATAAAAAGTCAGCCCGTTTTATACCGGACTGACTTTTTTGTTCTAAATTAATTACTTTTTTCTATAAATTCTTTATGATATTGCTGCAGAACTTCCAGAGTGATTTTGGCTGACATATTTACAATTGTTTCAGACAATTCTCCAATAGCCCCGGCAGGAAATTCTATATTATTATAATGTTCAGTTACCGCCTCTTTAAAATCTTCAAAATTTTTGTGTGCCATAAGTATCTCTCCAGTCATTTTTTTCTTTAAATTATAACATATAAGTGATTGCAGAACAATAAAATATATCAAAATATTTGTGTTTTATTATGCTATCTTATGTAAAGCATGTATTGACTAGGTCGAATATTGTGTTATAATTTAATAAACATAAAAAGAAAGAGGTATTTATATGATTTGTCAATTTTGCGGAAAGCAAGTAGGCGACAATGATAAGATATGCAAGTATTGCGGCAGCTCTTTGGTGCGGCCGGCGGTAAACAATAACTATGATGTGAAGCATGATAATAACGTTAAAAATATTGAAACGTCTGAAACTGAGACATATAAACCGGTACAAAGTGCAGGTAGAACAAACAGAAGACCTGTCAATACAAATTTGGAGAATAATGCTGATATGACTGTAGCTATTCCCAAAATTGACGGCAGGGGGAGCGGCTTTGAAAACAGCCGGGCGGCAGAGGAGACAGGAATTTCCGGTAATGAATATCAAGGGGGCCGAAACAGGAGACAGTCTCAGCCTGTCAAAAAGCAATATTATCGATATAACCCGGATCAGAAAACGAAAAAGAATACGCGCAGACAGGATCAGCAGTTTTATGCTGATAATAATTATGAAGGTAAAAGAGTTAAGAAGCCTTCTGCAAAAAGACATCCGGGAAAATTTATAATAAAAGTTGCCGGTCTTGCAATAATAGGGTTTATTATAGGGTTATTGATATACATAGTTTCAGTAAACGCTTCAAATTGGTTTAAAACAAGGAGTAATTCGGCTGATATTCCAGTGTCGGCACCCGCTGCAACTGTAAAACCGAAAAGCAGTAATGGAGCTGACTCAGATACAAAATCGAGCGGTGATAAGTCATCGGCCGGAAATGACAAGGAAAACACCGATAAAAACACACAATCCGGTTCAGAATCAAAACCGAAAGATACTACTCAGGAAAAATCTACTCAAAGAACTGACACCGAAAAAAAGACTGATAGCGGGGAAGAGAAGAAAACTCAACCTGCAGACAGCGGAGAAGAAGACACGAAAAAGGCGGAGGAGCCTGTAGAAGATAACATTGACGATGCCAAAACAGGCGACAACACAAAAAGTGACACCGGCAATGAAGAAAGCGCTGAGAATGCTGAATCGGGTTTAGAGGATTAAAATAATAAATTAATAGTTTAAGAGTTATAACTGCATATTTAAGTAATAGTGCTAAGTATTTGTCAGTCGGATGTTATAACAATAAATAACATTGACCATAAAAAAGTATTTAAGCCGGGCATATTAAATGACTTGAATATTAATTGTCTAAATTATTAGCGTTACATAAACCGGTGGATTTAAATTGTTATAACTAATAATTAGTCTTTAGAAAATTTCAAAAATGCAAACTGGATATTCTTGCAGCGGTTAGGTATGATGTTATTGTAAATTAAAACAATATGAATTATTTAATCGTATGATTTGATAATTAAAGGTTTATCATCTGTAGATTCAAATCCAACTAGCGGAGCTTTCTAAGACTTGGCGCTGAGTGAGATAAGTGAGCGTTGGATTTGATAAATTGATGACTGGAGTTTCTCAGAGACCTCAGCGACAGCGGTTGGAGAATTGGTTATTCGGAGAACTACGATGATGTGATAAAAGATAGTTTAAGTTTTTAAGCAAACAAAATAGGATATGCAACCAAAATTGCATATCCTATTTTTTAAAGTAATATTAGCGGGACATTATAAATAGAAAACTATATACAAACAAAATAACCAAAGCAGAAGTAAATAATGGGTAAAGAATTTGTGAAAAGTAAAGTGAAAAAATATATTGACAAGAAGGGTAAGAATATGATAAGATAATAAAGCTTTCGGCTGAGGCAAGAAAAGCTGAAAGATAGAATACTGTGAGAGTAAAAAAGGAACCGGAGAAGGCAAAAAAGTCCGGCTAAAAC
>PPYE01311183.1_pt1 | contig 61825 bp, 49 predicted proteins | sample 1559881 | NCBI WGS metagenome assembly PPYE01 (sample SAMN08240022, study PRJNA423297) | Human gut metagenome, whole genome shotgun sequencing project. | reverse complement strand
CCCCAAAACCCCTGTCCGCCTCTCCGGCTTCCCTGGCAGTGTAGTGAGGGAGAAAGGGCAATAAGGGCGTTAAGGACTTAATAAGGGCATTAAGGACTTGAGGGCATTGGAGGGGAGGCGGGGAATGGAATAGGGCGGTAAATGTGAGGTTACTGGTCACGGGGTGAACAGTTGCATGGTGGGAAAAAGTACTTTACATCCGGGGGGAAGTAGCATACAATACAGCTAGGTATTGGTTTTGTTTTTTCGTTGCAGGAGCGTCCGGTCTTGGGATTGGAGAGGGGCCGCCGGGAGGCGGTTCTGTTTTTGTTGGCGGAGTTGCCAGCGGGGTGCCGGTGGAGTTGCCGGCGGACAGTGCCGGCGCGGGAAAGCGCGGGTGCGGGGCCGGCTGTGTAGGAAAGGAGATTTTGTATGAGTAATTTGAGCGGGATTTCTGAGTATCTGAATCTGGCTGAGGTGAAGGAGTCGGTGCGTGAGGGCGCGGATTCTGTGAAGAAGCTGATGAAGGAGCCTTCAGGGCTGACGAAAACAGAGATGTCTCTGCTTTTGGCGGTTTTTCTGATGGCAGGGGTTATCATAGGTTTTATCTGGGCGCCGATTAAGAGGGGCCTGATTATTGCCGGTAATGATGTGATTACCGGGGAGGATGAGAAAGAGAACAAAGGAGAAAATGCGTAAAAATGAAAATCACATTAAAAGACGGTTCCGTAAAGGAATATGCGGAGAGCAAAAGTATTATTGAGATTGCGGCTGATATCAGCGAGGGTCTGGCAAGGGCGGCCTGCGCGGGGCTGGTGAACGGGAAGGTGGAGGATCTGCGCACGGTGCTTGACGGGGATTGCGAGCTGGCGATCCTGACGGCCAGGGATAAGGAAGGGCTGACTGTGGTCCGCCATACGGCTTCCCATGTGCTTGCTCAGGCGATGAAGCATGTGTTCCCTGAAGCCAAGCTTGCTATCGGGCCGAGTATTGATACCGGCTTTTATTATGATTTTGAGCACGAGCCTTTTTCCAGGGAGGATCTGGATAAGCTGGAAGCTGAGATGAAGAAAATCATCAAGCAGGGTGAGAAGCTGGAGCGTTTCACCCTTCCCAGACAGGAAGCCATTGCTTTTATGGAAGAGAAGGGCGAGCCTTATAAGGTGGAGCTGATCCAGGATCTTCCTGAGGATGCAGAGATTTCCTTTTATAAGCAGGGGGATTTCACGGATCTGTGCGCAGGGCCGCATCTGATGAGCACCAAGGGGATCAAGGCCTTTAAGCTGACCTCTTCTTCAGGCGCTTACTGGAGAGGGGATTCCAACAGAACCATGCTTCAGAGAATTTACGGAACAGCCTTCAATACCAAGGAGGAGCTGGCCGAGTATCTGGAATATCTGGATAATATCAAGAACCGTGACCATAATAAGCTGGGACGGGATATGGAGCTGTTCGCAACGGTTGACGTTATCGGACAGGGACTTCCGCTTCTGATGCCCAAGGGGGCCAAGATGATTCAGACGCTGCAGCGCTGGATCGAGGATGAAGAGGAGAAGAGAGGCTATATGAGGACCAAGACTCCTCTGATGGCGAAAAAGGATCTGTATATTATTTCCGACCACTGGAATCATTATAAAGAAGGCATGTTTGTGCTGGGAGATGAGGAAAAGGAGGATGAAGTATTCGCCCTCCGCCCTATGACCTGTCCTTTCCAGTATTATGTATACAAGCAGAGCCAGAAATCCTACCGTGATCTGCCCTGCCGCTACGGCGAGACTTCCACATTGTTCAGGAATGAGGATTCAGGAGAGATGCACGGGCTTACCCGTGTGCGTCAGTTCACCATTTCCGAGGGCCATCTGATCGTAAGGCCGGATCAGATCGAGGAAGAATTCCGCGGCTGTGTGGATCTGGCAAAATACTGCCTGACCACGCTGGGCCTGGAGGAGGATGTGACCTATCGCCTTTCCAAGTGGGATCCCAATAATAAGGATAAATATCTGGGCGATGAGGAAACCTGGGATTATGTGCAGAATATGATGCGTGATATTCTCCATCATATCGGCATTGAGTTTACGGAAGAAGACGGCGAAGCGGCCTTCTACGGACCGAAGCTGGATATCCAGGCAAAGAACGTGTACGGCAAGGAAGATACTATGATCACTATCCAGCTGGATATGTTCCTGGCAGAGCGTTTTGATATGACTTATATTGATGCCAACGGGGAGAAGAAGCGTCCTTATATCATCCACAGAACTTCCATGGGCTGCTATGAAAGAACGCTGGCCTGGCTGATTGAAAAATACGAAGGCAAGTTCCCCACCTGGCTGTGCCCGGAACAGGTGCGTGTGCTTCCTATTTCTGAAAAATATGAGGAATATGCGCAGAAGGTGAACGCGGCGCTGAAGGATAACGGTATTTTAAGCACGGTGGACAGCCGTTCCGAGAAAATCGGTTATAAGATCCGCCAGGCGAGACTGGACAAGCTGCCTTATATGCTTGTGGTGGGACAGAAGGAAGAGGAAGACGGCACGGTTTCCGTAAGAAGCCGTTTTGCCGGCGATGAGGGCGTGAAGCCTCTGGATACCTTCATCAATGATATCTGCAGGGAAATCAGGACGAAGGAAATCCGTAAAATAACGGTGACAGAGGACGGAAAGCCTGCAAAATAAGCCATCCTTTTTGGCATCGGCAGTGATTTCACAGCCGGGAAAATCCGCACAGCGTATATGCGGCGGTTTTTTCCCGGCTGGTCCCTGGTATGACGGAGACGGATAGATGAGTAATGAAAAAAAGACATGGCGGCAGACAGCAGGTATCCTGCTGTCTGTGTGCGCCCTGGGAATGGCCTGCTGCAGTTTGTTTTTATGCTTCAGCAGCGATATCTGGTATGATGAGCTTTTTACGGTGGGCTTCGTTTCCCAGCCGGTGGGGCGGATGATTTCGCTTGCGGCCAGGGACGTTCACCCACCGCTTTATTATCTGATGGTAAAGGCTGCTGTGGAGCTGGTGCATTTATTTGCGCCGGGGGCGGATGCCGTAATTATCTGCAAGGTGGTTTCCGTGCTGCCTTATCTGGCGCTGCTAGGGTATTCCCTGACTCTTATAAGGAAGAAATATGGTTGGCTTTGTTCAGGGCTTTTTTCTTTCTGCATCCTGGCGATGCCGCAGATGGCTAACTATACGACGGAAATCAGGATGTACGGCTTTGCCCTGTTTTTTATTACGGCGGCATTCCTGCATGCGGGAGAGCTTCTGGAGGGAGGCGGGAAAAGGCATTGGGCCGCCTTCACTGTTTATGGGATCGCAGCGGCCTATACCCATTATTTTGCGGCGGTTGCGGCGGCGGCGCTGTATGTGGGTGTGGCTGTGCTTTTGTCCGTTAAGAAGAAGGAAGAACGGGTGAAGTATCTGCTGGTATGGCTGTTCTGTGCGGGAATCTCCGTACTGGCATATCTGCCCTGGCTGCCCGCGGCCGTTTCCCAGGTGTCCCAGGTGCGGGAAAGCTACTGGATTCTTCCGCTGACCTTAAGCTGCTTCGGCGGCTGCGTAAAATTCATGCTGAAGCCCTCCACCGGGTATCAGCTTTTGGATTACGGCCTGGCGGTGGGCCTTTTTGCTTTGCTGGCGGCTTTCCTTATCCATGCGTTTTTAAAGCGTAAGGACAGGGAACGAAATCCGGGACGGGACGGATATGCTTTTTTGGGACTCTGCGTGCTGGCGGGGACTGCGCTTTTCGGAATTGCGGTGTCTTTCCTGATGAGGCCGGTTTTCATTTACCGCTATATGCTTCCTGCGGCGGGCTGCTTCTGGTTCTGTTTTTCCTATTTCCTGAGCAGGCAGAAGAAGGCTCTGGTGCTGGTGCCTTCGCTGCTGGTGCTTCTCTTTGTGGGGGCGGCTGATTATTCCGCCTTTGTGCAGGGAGAGGTGATGAAAAAAGAACAGATGACGAGAACCGAAGAGGAGCTGGCCAAAATAGGGGCGGAGGATATCGTCCTGTTTAATTTTGACCAGGTGCAGGCCGTAACCGGCTGGTATCTTCCCAGGGAAAGCTATCTGTACGGAGGAACGCCGGAAACGCTGATACGGGAGATGTTCTCGGGAGTATATGCAGTGCCCGGGGAGGAATGGATAGATCAGCAGCTGGAGAGCGGAAAAACTGTGTGGTTCATCGGCAGCGGCCTTGCCAGGGACGGAATCCTTAAGGAATGGCAGAAACGGGGAATTAAGTCCGTGGAAACTGCGGACAGCTGCCTGCTGGAACGCTACTGGTTCAATATATACCGTCTGGGCCGGCAGCCATGAATAAAATCCTGAAAAAAAGACAAAATAATTCTGAAACCATAAAACAGGTTTATTTTGATATGATTTTTCAGGAGGCAACCAAAAATGGCAGAATTGAAATGTGTAGTAGAAAATTGTACCTATAATAATGACAAGTGCTGCTGCAAGGGCGATATTATGGTAGGAGGCAAGGAAGCGCAGAAGGAAAACGATACCTGCTGCGAAAGCTTCAAGGACAGGACCGGTGAGTCCGCATCCAATGCCATGAATCCCTGCAGGACTATCAGCATCGACTGCGAAGCTGTAAAATGTGTGTATAACACAAATTACAAGTGCTATGCGGAGCATGTGGACATCAAGGGCTGCGGCGCCTGTGACTGCGGTGAGACAGCCTGTGCTACCTTTAAGGAAAGATAAGCTGTAACTGATATTATCCCTGCGCTTACATGGAGGGAGCTGATTAATGCCGCCTGAGGCGGCAGCATTTATTTTCACCGGTTTTTGCAGGATATAAAGCAGAAGCGGGAAAACGTATCATTGTGCGTTTTCCCGCTTTTTTTGTTGCTTTAATCAGAATTGTTACATTATAGATAATGCTTATAAAAAATGAATAAAAATGTTATATTTGCAGCATATACGTTGAATAAAAATAGAAATTTCAATGATAATCGAAAAATATTCTATATAATACTGGATAAATATCATATAAACTATCCATATTGACAAATACAAAGAAGCGTGTCAAACAGAAGGGAGAAAAATATGAAGAGAAAATTGGGGTGCATGACAATGGCAATACTGATGGGGCTGTCTTTGGCCGCATGCGGTGCCAGCAAAACACCTGCGGCGGCTGATACACCGGCTGCGGGAAAGGAAACGACAGCTGCTGCGGCAACAACGCCGGCAGAAGCGGCGCCGGCCGACACAGGGACAATGGCGAACAAGGACAAGCCGCTGGTATGGTTTAACCGCCAGCCTTCCAGCAGCGCCACAGGCCAGCTTGACATGACAGCGTTGAATTACAACAAAGATACTTATTATGTAGGCTTTGACGCCAACCAGGGTGCGGAGCTTCAGGGTACCATGGTAAAAGATTATATCGAAAAGAACATTGATACTATTGACCGTAACGGCGACGGAACTATCGGCTATGTGCTGGCCATCGGCGATATCGGACATAATGACTCCATCGCACGTACAAGAGGCGTCCGTAAAGCTCTTGGCACAGCTGTTGACAAAGACGGCAACATCAACAGCGAACCGGTGGGAACCAATACAGATGGCACGGCGTCGGCCGTACAGGATGGAACCCTGGAAGTGAACGGCAAGACTTACGTTGTCCGCGAACTGGCTTCCCAGGAAATGAAGAATTCCGCAGGAGCGACATGGGATGCGGCAACAGCCGGCAACGGCATCGGCACCTGGTCTTCTTCCTTCGGCGATCAGATTGATATCGTTGTTTCCAATAATGACGGAATGGGCATGTCAATGTTTAACGCCTGGTCTAAGGACAACAAGGTTCCTACCTTTGGTTATGATGCAAACAGCGACGCAGTGGCCGCTATCGCAGAGGGCTACGGCGGAACCATCAGCCAGCATGCGGATGTTCAGGCTTATCTGACGCTTCGTGTCCTGCGTAATGCGCTTGACGGAGTGGATATTAACACAGGCATCGCCACAGCGGATGCGGCGGGAAATGTGCTCAGTGATGACGTATATGTATACAGGGAAGATGAGCGTTCCTATTATGCATTGAACGTGGCTGTTACTGCTGACAATTATAAGGATTATATGGATTCCACCATGGTTTATGCGCCGGTATCCAATCAGCTGGATGAGGCTACAAGCCCTGTAAAGAAGGTATGGCTGAATATTTATAATTCTTCCGATAACTTCCTTGGATCCACCTATCAGCCGCTTCTTCAGAAGTATGATAAGCTCCTCAACCTGGATGTTGATTACATCGGCGGTGACGGACAGACAGAATCCAATATTACCAACCGTCTGGGCAATCCCAGCCAGTATGATGCATTTGCCATCAATATGGTTAAAACAGACAACGCGGCGTCTTATACAAGCCTGCTCGATCAGTAAAACTCATGGAAATGAAAGCCGTGCAGGCAGGTTATTAGGGAGAAGAAATTCTCCCTAATAACCTCTTTTGGGAAGTTATAGCAGAGGAGTAAAAAATATGGCAGATAAGAAAGATGATATCGTCTTATCAATACGCGGCATGAGCAAGTCCTTCGGCCGGAACAGGGTTCTGGACCGCATCAGCCTGGATGTAAGGAGCGGGACCGTCATGGGCCTTATGGGTGAGAACGGCGCCGGAAAGTCAACCATGATGAAGTGCCTGTTCGGTACCTACCAGAAGGATGAGGGGACAATTTTCCTGAATGGGAAGGAAGTGAGCTTTTCCGGTCCCAAGGATGCGCTTGAGAACGGGATTGCCATGGTTCATCAGGAACTGAACCAGTGCCTGGAACGGAATGTGGTTGATAATCTGTTTCTCGGACGTTATCCGGTGAATTCCATGGGTGTAATTGATGAAGGCAGAATGAAAAAAGAGGCTTCCGATCTTTTCCGGAAGCTGGGTATGACCGTAAATCTTACGCAGCCCATGCGGAATATGTCCGTGTCGCAGCGTCAGATGTGTGAAATTGCCAAGGCTATTTCCTATAATTCCAGAGTGATTGTTCTTGACGAGCCTACATCCTCCCTGACTGTGCAGGAAGTCGATAAGCTTTTCGGGATGATGAGGATGTTAAAAAAACAGGGGATCGCGCTGATTTATATTTCTCATAAAATGGATGAGGTTTTTGAAATCTGTGACGAGATATCGGTACTGCGTGACGGCAACCTGGTTATGACGAAGAAAACCAGCGATGCCAATATGAACGAGCTGATTGCGGCCATGGTAGGCCGTTCGCTTGATAATCGTTTTCCGCCGGTGGACAATGTCCCCAAAGGGGTGGTTTTATCCATCCGGAACCTGTCCACTAAATTCGAACCGCATCTGCAGGATGTTTCCTTTGACGTAAGGGAAGGAGAGATTTTCGGCCTGTACGGGCTGGTGGGCGCAGGGCGTACGGAGCTGCTGGAAACGATTTTCGGGGTCCGCACCAGGGCGGCGGGCCGGGTATATTTCAATAACCGCCTTATGAATTTCAGCAGCGCAAAAGAGGCCATGGAGCATGGGTTTGCCATGATTACCGAGGAACGAAAGGCCAACGGGCTTTTCCTGAAGGGGGATCTGACCTTTAATACCACGATTGCAAACCTGGAACAATATAAAAGCGGCGTGGCTCTTTCCAATGCGAAGATGATAAAGGCCACCGGAAATGAAATCAGAATCATGCATACCAAATGTATGGGGCCGGATGACATGATCTCCAGCCTTTCCGGCGGCAACCAGCAGAAGGTTATCTTTGGGAAATGGCTGGAGCGGGAACCCAAAGTGTTCATGATGGATGAACCTACAAGAGGAATCGATGTGGGGGCGAAATACGAAATATACGAGCTGATCATCAATATGGCGAAGCAGGGAAAGACAATTATTGTTGTTTCTTCTGAAATGCCGGAGATATTGGGAATCACCAACCGTATCGGCGTTATGTCGAACGGACGTCTTTCAGGAATTGTGAATACAAAAGAGACAAACCAGGAAGAGCTGTTGAGACTCAGTGCAAAATACCTATAAAGGGGAGATTGTGATATGGATAATGAAAATAATAAAACCCTTACGGCGGAACAGGAAATGCAGCTGCGTAAGCCAATTGAGGATTATGTGGGTGAAATCCAGGAAAAGATTGACAGTCTCAGAGTGGATGGATCAAACAGGGTGGTTTCCCTTCAGAGTGAAATTGACGCAATAAAGAGAGATCATGGCCTTACGAAGGAAGAAAAAACAGCACAGACTGAAGAAATCAAGTCTGAGATGTTAAAAGCAAAAGCGGTGGAAGCAAAGAATAAGGAAGAAATCTCCAAGTTAATTGCTGATGCGGAAGGGTATCTGAAGGCCCATTTTAACAAGGACTATTATCAGGCGGTGAAAGAAAGCTGCTCACAGGAATATGTGGCCGCGCAGAAAAAATATGCCGATAATATTGCAAAGCTTGAGCAGGAGCATAAAAAAACCCTGGCAAAGCTTACCGATCATAAGGAAATAAAAAACGAAAAGTATGTTTATAAAAATCTCCGTTTCGATGCCAAAATGGAGCTGGAAAAAGAGCTAGCGCAGATCAAGGACAGAAGGCATGCGGCAATTGTCTGGAAATATCATCTGATCGATATGCTGCGAATGTCTAAATTTACTTTTATGCAGATGCGGGCGCAGAAATGGGAGAATTACAAATATACCTTTAACCGAAGGACATTCCTGCTGCAGAACGGCCTGTATATCGCGATTATCCTGATTTTTATCGGCCTGTGCATAGTTACACCCTTTGTAAAGCATGTTCCCCTGCTTACTTATAATAATGTTTTGAACATTCTCCAGCAGGCTTCTCCCAGAATGTTCCTTGCCCTGGGCGTTGCAGGCCTGATCCTGCTGACCGGGACGGATCTTTCCATCGGACGTATGGTTGGCATGGGGATGACGACGGCAACCATCATCATGCATCAGGGAATCAACACAGGCGCGGTGTTCGGCCATGTATTTGACTTTACGGGCGTTCCCCTGGGCCTGAGAGTGATTTTTGCGCTGATAATGTGTATTCTTCTTTGCACATTTTTTACAGCCATCGGCGGCTTCTTTACCGCCAAATTCAAAATGCATCCTTTTATTTCCACGATGTCAAATATGCTTGTGATTTTCGGCCTTGTTACATATGCCACAAAGGGCGTGTCCTTCGGCGCCATCGAACCTTCCATTCCCAAGGTGATCATTCCCAGGCTCAATGGCTTCCCCACAATTATTTTATGGGCGGTGGCGGCCATTGCCATCGTATGGTTTATCTGGAATAAGACCACCTTCGGCAAAAATCTGTATGCAGTGGGCGGAAATCCGGAAGCGGCGGCAGTTTCCGGCATTTCGGTGTTCGGCGTGACTATGGGGGCATTCATCCTGGCCGGTATCCTTTACGGCTTCGGTTCATGGCTTGAATGTGCAAGAATGGTGGGTTCCGGCTCGGCAGCCTATGGCCAGGGCTGGGAAATGGATGCCATCGCGGCCTGCGTGGTCGGCGGCGTATCCTTTACCGGCGGCATCGGCAAGATTTCGGGCGTGGTAGTCGGCGTGCTTATTTTTACAGTGCTCATTTACTCCCTTACCATCCTTGGAATTGATACAAACCTTCAGTTCGTATTTGAAGGTATCATCATCATTACTGCAGTCACCCTTGACTGTCTGAAGTATGTACAGAAAAAATAGTGCCTGATATTGCAAAGAGAGCCGGAAGCAGTTCTGGCTCTTTTGTGCATGGCGCCCGCATTTACATACCTTTTGGCATTTGTTATAATCATAGTAAGGAAAAATGCGGCGCCCGGATACATGCATATGGAGAATAAATATGGATACATATACGGTGCTTCTGGCGGACGATGAGGAAGAGGTCATCAAGGCCATCAGAAGGAAAATTAATTGGGAGGGACTGGGCTTCTCCGTCATCGGATTTGCCAACAATGGTGTCAAGGCGCTGGAAATGGTGGAGGAGTTTCAGCCGGATGTGGTTTTGACGGATATCAAAATGCCTTATATGGACGGCATGGAGCTGGCAAAACGTATTAAGGCGGAGTTTACCACCACCAAAATCCTTTTCCTCACAGGCTTTGATGAGTTTGAATATGCAAAAGAGGCCGTCCATCTGGAGGTGGAGGAATATATTCTCAAGCCTGTAAACTCTACGGAGCTCATCAATGTTTTCACCCAGCTGAAAATAAAGCTGGATCAGGAAATCAGTGAAAAGCGCAACGCGGCGGTCCTGCAGAAGTACTATATGGATTCGCTTCCGTTCCTGCAGGCAAACTTCTATTCCACGCTGATTGAGGGCAGGCTGCACGAGGAGGAAATCCCCAGATATCTGTCCAATTATCAGATTTCCTTTGAGGGACCTTTTTACTGCTGTCTTGTGGTGCACACATCCTCCAGCCAGGTGCCGGAGAACATGAATCCGCTGCTGCTGGCCGCGTCCGTCCAGAAGCAGGCCAGGGAGCATCTGGGAGAAAAATGGCAGGCAAAATGCTTTTCCTATCTGGAAAACACAGTTTTAATTGCGCAGCTTCAGAGTAAAAATGAAGTGCCGGAGCTGACGGATGAATGCGACAGGTTCTGCAGATATGCACGGCGTATCATCGGCGCGGTTGTAACTGTGGGGATCGGACAGGTCTGTGAGCGGCTCACCGGTTTATCCCAGTCCTACAGCAGCGCGAGGGAAGCTGTTTCTTACCGGGTTATCTACGGCGTTTCCAGGGCCATCAATATGAAGGAGATTGCGCCTCACGAAATAAGCAAACCGGACGGCACGCCTGATACGGAGCTGTTTAGCCTGTTCGGCATGATCCGCCTGAATTCCAAGGAGGATATCGTGGGAGCGGTCAAGCGCTATATGAAGCATATATCCTGTCAGGCCCAATCCCTGCAGCAGTATCATATCGCCCTGATGGATCTGATAAGCGCCCTGTACAGATTTGCGGTGAATAATGATATTGATGTCCCGGATTTTGCCGGGAATATCAGGAATCTGTACCTGCGGCTTCTGGATTTGGAACCGGAGGCGCTGCTGGCATGGCTTATCGGCATCTGTCTTTTGTTTCGGGAAACTTTAATCAGCGCGCGGAGCAAATCAACCCAGTCCTTTGTATTTAAGGCAAAGGAATATGTTGGCAGCCATTATTCGGATGAAGAATTTTCACTGGATAATATCTGCGAGATTCTGGGCGTGTCCAATTCCTATTTTTCCACTGTTTTTAAGAAGGAGACGGGAAACTCCTTTATTGGCTATCTGACGGAATACCGGATGGATCGGGCGTCAAGGATGCTGATTGAAACAAATGAAAAAAGCTATATCATTGCAAAGAACGTAGGTTATACCGATCCCAATTATTTCAGCTATGTGTTTAAACGGAGGTTCGGCGTATCCCCTTCAAAGTACAGAATGGAGCATGGCTCATGTGAGAAATAAATATTTCCGGCGTATGAAAAAAAATAAGTCCAGAGGGATTCAATCCACAATTATGCTGGTGTTTTCCGTAATATCCATTTCAATTATGCTGATCCTGGGAATTGTGATGTACTTCAGGTTTTCTACCCTGTCCCGGGGGAAAACGATACAGAGTACGGAAAAGCTGATGGAGCAGGCAGGGGAAAATCTGGAGGATTACCTGGTCAGCATGCGGCAGATTTCGGATGCGGTCTATTATAATGTCATAAAAGAGAATGACTTTTCCGATCAGAGCGATGTGATTCAGCAGGGAATGGATCTTTTATACGAGGCCAACAAGGGGAATCTGCGCAGCATTGCCGTGTACAACGGCAGTGGGAGCCTGATTGCGGCGGAGCCGGTTGCCAGCCAGAAGGAGGATCCCAACGTCACCAGGCAGGGCTGGTATATACAGGCCATGGAGAAAATGGAAAACATGCATTTTTCCACGCCTCATATCCAGAACCTGTTTGACGACGGCACGCTCCGTTATTATTGGGTGATTTCCCTGAGCCGGGTTGCGGAGTTTACCATACACGGGGATCCGCAGATAGGCGTATTGCTTGTGGATATGGATTATTTCAGCATTTCCCGTATGATGAGGCAGATCAATACGTTAAATAACGGGCAGTATTATTATCTGTGCGACAGCAACGGGCAGATTATCTACCATCCGCGCCAGATTCAGATAAGCGACGGGATTGCGAGCGAAAACAGCGCGGCGGCTGCAAAATACAGGGACGGCGTCTGCGAGGAAACCTTTGAAGGGGAGCGCAGGACGGTAATTGTAAATACCATAAGCTATACCGGCTGGAAGCTGGTCGGTGTGATTCCCGATTCCACATTTACCCACGGCATGATTAATGTCCGGTATTTTATCGTCATGCTTATGCTGCTGATGGTAATGACCCTTGTAATTATTTACCGGGTGGTTTCGGTCAGGATATCCAGCCCGATATGCAGGCTGAATGATTCGGTTATGGGCTATGAGGCGGGAGGAAAGCCGGAAATCTATATAGGCGGCTCTTCGGAAATCAGATACCTGGGACATTCCATACAAAGCTCCTATGAAAAAATAGAAACGCTCATGAAGAGGAGCGTCCAGGAACAGAATGAAAGAAGGAAAAGTGAGCTGGATGCGCTGCAGAGCCAGATTAATCCCCACTTTCTGTATAACACCCTGGACTCCATTACGTGGATGGTGGAAGGCGGACGGAATGACGAGGCCGTATTCATGATTTCCCAGCTGGCAAAATTCTTCCGGATCAGCCTTTCCCAGGGATGTACGGTAATCAGCATAAAGGATGAGCTGCAGCATGCGGAAAGCTATATGAACATCCAGAAGGTGCGGTATAAAAATTCCTTTTCCATTGTATTTGACATCGACCCCGATGTATGTTCCTGCTGCACGGTAAAGCTGATTTTGCAGCCGATCCTGGAAAATGCCATAGCTTATGGAGTCAGCGGCATGGACGACTGCGGGGAAATCCGGGTGACAGGACGGATACAGGAAGGCAGTGTCATCCTGTCGGTGACGGATAACGGAATCGGGATGTCGGAGGAGGAGGTGCGCTTCCTTCTTACGGACAGCGGCAGGGTCCGTAAACATGGCTCCGGGGTCGGCCTTGTAAATGTAAATAACCGGATTCAGATCCTTTTTGGAAAAGAGTATGGTATTTCGGTGGAAAGCGAACCGGATGAGGGCACCACTGTCTCTGTCTGCCTTCCGGCAGTTCCGTATACGGAAGAAAACAGGAAGATTCTGGAGAAGGGGCATATATTCAACCGGGATGAAATGATGAACAAGGAGATGTAGGGCAGAGTGCCAATACGCTCTGGGGCAGGTGGAGATGAAGAACAGCAAAAAGATGTTTATTATGGCTGAAGCCCTTTTGACCGTCATGGTGATTGCCGTGGCCTTTATCATGGTGCGGGAGAAAAACGGGAAAGAGCTGGACCGGATTTCTGTGATCATCCAGGATTCTGAGGACAATCAGTGGGCGGCCTTCCAATACGGACTGAAAATGGCGGAGCAGGATCTGGAGGTCAGGATGTCTGTTGTCAGCACTGGCGGCGCATTAACGGTGGAAGAGGAAAAGAGCCTGATAGAGAGGGAAATAGATAACGGGGCGGCTGCGGTCATCGTGCAGCCTGTACCGGGCGCTGAAGAAATGCTGAGGAAAATGGCAAACCGGATTCCCGTGCTGCTGACAGAGCAAGCGGCGGCTGAGAGCGGAGGGGATTCCCGGCTGCCTGTTGTAGAGCCGAACCAATATGCCATGGGAGCCGCTTTGGCGGAGGAGCTGCTGAAGGATTACAGCGGCAGCCTGGACGGGAAAGTCCTGGGGATTTTCTCTAAAACAGGGGATTCACAGGCGGCTCTTGAGAGAAAAAGGGGATTCCTGGAGGCCCTGAAAAACACGGAGGCAAGTATCAGCTGGTCTGTTGCAGCCCCATTTTCGGAAGAAGGGGAAGCGCTTCTGGAGGATCAGCCGGCTGTGGATTTTGTGATTGCCCTGGATGACAACAGCTTTACCATGGCCGGAGAATATGCCGCCGCGAATGATCTGCATGGGGCGTTGGTGTATGGAATCGGGAATTCCACGGAGGCAGTCTATTATCTGGATACGGGGATTGCGGGCTGCCTGGTGGTGCCCGATGAATTCAATGTGGGCTATCAGAGCCTGACGGAGGCGGCGGAGATTCTTACACATTATTTCCACAAAATGCATGACCGGACGGTTTCCTACACCGTCCTTCGCAGGGATACGCTGTTTTCCAAAGAAAATCAGGAAATCATTTTTACGATGAGCCAGTAGAATGAGGGGATTAGATGAAGGTTAGGAAATATTGTGCAGGATTGCTGCCAATTCTCATGGCGACGCTGCTTTTGGGAGCCTGCGGCAGGCAGGCGGCCGTGCCGGATAAGGTTTATGTGGGCGTGGCATGCTATAATGAAAGCGATGTATTTATCGGGGAATTGCTTGACTGCCTGAAGGAACAGCTGAATGAGCTGTCTGAGGAAGGTGTGGAAACAACGGTGACGATCCGGGATGCTGCCGGTTCCCAGCGTACCCAGAACGATCAGGTGAAGGCGCTGATCGATGAAGGGAGCAATGTCCTGTGTGTCAATCTGGTGGATCGTGCCGATCCATCGGAGATCATTGATCTGGCAAGGGAGAATGATGTGCCTGTCATATTTTTTAACAGGGAGCCGGTTGCTGAGGATATGATGCAGTGGGAGAAGCTTTATTATGTAGGGGCAAAAGCGAAACAGTCGGGGGTGATGCAGGGGGAGCTTGCGGCTGAGCTGATACATTCGGACAGACGGGTGGACCGCAACCGTGACGGGAAGATCCAGTATGTGGTGCTGGAAGGGGAGCCTGGGCACCAGGATTCCATCATCCGTACGGAAAATGCGGTGGACACGCTGAAAAATAACGGGATAGAGCTGGAAAAGCTCAGCTACGGCATCGCCAACTGGAACCGGGCGCAGGCCCAGAACCGGATGATGCAGATGATTGGACAGCATTCCAATGAAATTGAACTGGTTCTTGCAAATAATGATGATATGGCGCTGGGAGCCATTGACGCCTATGCGAAGCTGAATATTACGGAATCCGCTATCCCTGTTTTTTTCGGGATTGACGGCACGGACGCGGGGCTGAAGGCGGTTATGGATGCAAAGCTGGCCGGGACCGTATATAATGATAAGGAAGGACAGGCGGCGGCTATGGCAAAGCTGGCGTTTTCCCTTGTATACGGGAGAGGGCTGGAGGAAATGGAGTTTGAGAACGGGAAATATATCTATCTTCCTTATTATAAAGTTACCATAGATAATGCGGAGGAGTTCCTTAATAAGGCCGGAAAATAAAATATAAAAAATAGAATGAAATGCGTTGACATTAGAGTCTGTATGTGATAAAGTAAACAAGTACGTGAGTACAGAACTGGCAAGCAGAGTATCCGCTCTCACCCTATAGCGATTGGGCTCATAGGTGTTTACAGGTTCAGGAAACCGGCAGGAAACTGCAGGGATTGAGGGAATTCAAGTGGATAGTCTGACTATCCGCTTTTTTTGTGTGTTATGCAGATGCGGCGGATAAGGCTGGTGAACCGGGTGGTTCCGGTTTATCTATCCGGCGGCTGTGCCGGAGAAAGTTGCTTATTTTTAGATTGAGGACGCACGGAGGGTGCGGATCCTTTGTTTCTTAGGAGGGAAAGACTATTAGCGAATTATTAATTAACGAACAGATCAGAGACAGGGAGATACGTTTGGTCGGGGAAGACGGTTCCCAGTTAGGAGTTATGTCTGTCAAAGAAGCTATGAAAATGGCAGAGGAAGCGGGGCTTGACCTGGTCAAGATTGCACCTACGGCAAAACCGCCTGTTTGTAAGATTGTGGATTATGGCAAGTACAGATACGAGCTTGCACGTAAAGAGAAGGAAGCTAAGAAGAAGCAGAGAATAATCGAGATTAAGGAGATCCGTATGTCTCCCAATATCGATACCAATGATATGAATACCAAGGTTACCGCAGCGAAGAAATTCATTACCAAAGGAAATAAGGTTAAGGTGACACTGCGGTTCCGCGGACGTGAAATGGCCCATATGCAGGCAAGCAGACATATTCTGGAAGATTTTGCACAGATGTTGTCGGATGTGGCGGTAGTTGAGAAGGCTCCCAAGGTGGAGGGCCGTACAATGACTATGTTTTTAACTGAAAAGCGTTAATACGTACAGTTAAAATAGATTTTTCAGGATAATGAGTATAGGAGGATTTTGTTATGCCCAAAATGAAGACAAGCAGAGCAGCTGCAAAACGTTTTAAAGTTACCGGAACCGGAAAATTAAAAAGATCCAAAGCTTACAAGAGCCATATCTTAACTAAGAAATCCACAAAGAGAAAGAGAAATCTTAGGAAACCGGCTATTACGGATGCAACCAATGTTAAGAATATGAAAAAGATTTTACCGTATTTATAAGTCGTAAGGAGGAAATTAAGAGATGGCAAGAATTAAAGGCGGCATGAGTGCCAGAAGAAAACATAACAAAGTATTAAAACTTGCGAAAGGTTACAGAGGAGCAAGATCCAAACAGTACAGAGTAGCAAAACAGTCTGTTATGAGAGCTCTCACTTCTTCTTACGCAGGACGTAAAGAAAGAAAGCGTCAGTTCAGACAGCTGTGGATTGCCCGTATCAATGCAGCAGCAAGAATGAACGGTTTATCTTACAGCAAATTTATGTACGGCCTGAAGCTGGCTGGTATCGATATGAACAGAAAGATGCTGGCTGAAATGGCAGTAAACGATGCAGAAGGATTCGCTACGCTTGCAGAGCTGGCAAAGTCCAAAATTGCATAACAGTAATTTCTCGCTGAGAAAATTGCAGGGCTCCGGAGTGAAAACCGGAGTCTTTTTTCTTGTAGGATAGGTTGCGGTATGGTATAATAAAAAAAGCGGACAGGCTCCGATGAAAGATAACGCCGGGCCCTGGCCGAAAGGAGAAATGGAGGACGTCGGGAGATGGAAGTATTGCTTTTGATGGGCGGTATGTTATTGATTATTATTGTTGCTGTTGTTGTTGCAGCGGTTTCTTCCGTTGTTTCGGCTGTGGCTGCAAGCGAAGACGAAGAAGAATTTTAAGAAGGAAAAGTTACGAAGAATACAGTAAAAAGCAGATGGTTTTCGCCGTCTGCTTTTTTTCGTACAGATGAATTGTCAGCCAGGTTTGTGCGGAGATACGGAGTTTTTGTAAATTGTAATAAAAGTAAGAAGGTATTTTCCGCATACAATAGCTATAATGGAGCCGATAATGATTGCTGCTGCCATATTAACACCTCTTTCTTTGTGGAAAATGTATGTTTTCTATTTATATTATAACACGTATATGGGTAAATAGATAAAAAAGATGGTTAAGATATTGCTAAGGCTTTTTACAGGGGCGTTGAAGGAGGGGAAGAAGCCCTGCCGGCCATTTCCGTATCCAGCAGGAAATGGCATTTGCCCAAATGTGGACAGGTGACCACATATATCCGTCTTGCAGTCGGGGAGGAAGCTTTATATGATGGAAGCAGAATAACTGCCCAGAAAATTTACAGGAGGTTTGTGTTATGGAGGAATTGTTATACGGGGTGGCATATTACGATGAGTATATGCCATATGAACGGCTGGATAAGGATATCAGCATGATGAAAAAAGCGGGGATTAATGTAATCAGGATCGCGGAGTCAACCTGGAGTACGGAGGAGCCGGAGGAGGGAGTGTTTGATTTCTCCCATGTGACAAAGGTTCTTGATGCCTGCGAACGGGAGGGGCTTTATGTGATCGTGGGCACCCCGACCTATGCGATTCCGGCATGGATGGCCAAGGCCTATCCGGAGGTCATGGTTACGGACAGGAGCGGCAGGAGGCCTTATGGCGCCAGGCAGATTATGGATATCACGCATCCGGCCTACCGTTTTTTTGCGGAACGGATTATCCGCAGGCTGATGGAGGCCGTTTCAGGCTATCAGTGCGTCATTGGTTTTCAGCTGGATAATGAGACAAAGCATTTCGGTACGAGCAGTGAAAATGTGCAGCAGATGTTTGTTCGTCATATACGGAAAAAATACGAGGGAGACCTGGAACGTTTTAACCATGATTTCGGCCTGGATTACTGGAGCAACCGGATTAATTCCTGGGAGGAATTTCCCAGCGTGGCGGGAACCATCAACGGCAGCCTGGGCTGTGAGTTTGAGAAGTTCCAGAGACAGCTGGTTACTGATTTCCTGAAACGCCAGGCAGAGATTGTCGGGGAGTATAAAAGGGCGGACCAGTTTATCACCCATAATTTTGACTTTGCCTGGAAGGGGTATTCCTATGGGGTGCAGCCGGATGTGGATCATTTTAAGGCGGCGGAGGCTGTGACCATTGCAGGCTGCGATATCTATCATCCCAGCCAGGACAAGCTGACCGGGAAGGAGATTGCCTTTGGCGGCGATCTGACCAGATCCCTGAAAAAGAACAATTATTTCCTGATTGAAACGGAGGCGCAGGGCTTCCCGGAGTGGACGCCTTATAAAGGGCAGCTTCGTCTGCAGGCCTTCAGCCACCTTGCCAGCGGAGCGGATTCCGTGATGTACTGGCACTGGCATTCCATCCATAATGCCTGCGAAACCTATTGGAAGGGCCTGCTCAGCCATGATTTTGAGGAAAATGCGGTATACCGTGAGGCCTGCCGGATTGGAGGGCAGTTCCGTGAACTGAGCCCCAGCCTGCTGCATCTGAAAAAGGAAAATAAAGTGGCAATTATGGTGAGCAATGAAGCGCTGACCGCCCTGAAATGGTTCCCGTTCCCCGGAAACGGCGCAAACAGGACAGATTATAATGATGTGGTCAGATGGATTTATGACGCGCTGTATGAAATGAATATTGAATGTGATTTTGTGAGCACACAGGAGGAAGAGCTTTCGCGCTATGACGTCCTTTTTGTGCCCGCCCTTTATTCTGCACAGGAAGACTGCCTTAAGAGGATAAGGGATTTTGCCGGACAGGGAGGCTGTGTGATAGCCACCTTTAAAACCGCTTTCACCGATGAAAACGTGAAGGTGCGCACCCAGGTGCAGCCGTATCTTCTGAGGGATTGCTTCGGGGTGAAGTATCACCAGTTTACGGCGCCTTCAGGAGTGAGGCTGACGGGAGATTCCTTTGTGCTTGCGGATGAGGAAAGAAACGCGGAGCTGTTCATGGAACTGCTGGAAACGGAGGATGCGCAGGTGGTTTCCGGGTACGATCATTATGCCTGGAAAAAATATGCGGCGGTTACCAGGAAGGACTTCGGTAAGGGGCTGGGGATTTATTTTGGCTGTATGACTTCTCCGGCATATCTGAAGGCTCTGCTGGCTTCTTTATGGAAGGAAAAGGGCTGGTGGACCTGGAAGCAGGAAATCCCATTCCCGCTGATTATCAGAGAAGGAACGAATGGCAAGGGAAAGCGGATTACCTACTATCTGAACTATTCCGGCGAAGCGAAGGCGTGTGCCTGCGGAGGAAGCGGCAGGGAGCTGTTTTCACAAAAGGCGGTAACGCAGGGAGAAATCCTGACCGTTGCACCCTGGGATCTGCTTATTGTGGAAGCATAATATTTTCATTAGTTTCCCGGCGGCCTGTTATCAGGCGGCCGGGAAAGCTATGTGTAAGGACGGAGAAAGGCTTCTGGTATGACAGAGTGCAGGCGTTATTCCATGCTTTATGGAGCTATCCCATGCTTTATGAAAAGGGAACCTCAGGTTGTCAGAATGGCAGGCGGTGGATTTCCTGCTTCGGGCGAAGCGGCAGACCTATGCCGGGAATGGCGGGGAGGAAAAAGAACCCTGCAGGCCGGGCGCCCATGATTTCCGTTATGAGGAAGAAGATTATTTTTATATGGACACGTGTCTGGGAGGACGGCTCTTCACCGGAGAGGAAGCGGTCTGGCAAAAGCAGGAAAAGGCAGCAGTACCGATTTGGTCAATGAATTATTCCGGCCGCACGCTGGCCGACAGCTTCGATACAGGCTTTCTGAAGGAAGCGCTGGGCCTTGTGGATGAAAAAAAGCCTTTCCGGGGCCCTGCGCTTTACCGGAAAGGCGAATACCTGTACCACTGTTCTTCCTGCGGCAGTTTGGAATGGTTTCAGGGACAGGAAGAAATTTATTATGGTACCGTTAAAATTTATGAGTGCGTTTTTCATGGAGGGGCTGTTGCATAGCCCTTCTTTTTTTTACAATATGTTGGTTATTCGTGCAGTTCCAGGGGCAGGCCGTCAGGATCCTTAAAAAAGGTCATTTTTTTTCGGGTAAATTCATCGATCCTTACAGGCTCCGTCTCAATCCCCAGCCCGTTTAATTCCCTTATTGTGTCCTCAATGCAGGAAACATGGAAGGCAAGATGCCTCAAACCGCAGGCCTCTGGATAGCTTGGACGCGCCGGGCTGCCGGGGATGGCAAAAAGCTCAAGCTCACAGTCTCCCAGCCTCAGGTCCAGCTTATAATCACCTCTGGCCTCCCGGTAATTTTCCCGGATAATTTCAAAACCCAGCAAATCCACGTAAAAATGCCGGGAAGCCTGATAGTCGGAACAAATCAGCGCAACATGGTGTATGGTATCCAGTTTCATAAGTTTCTCCTTTTATAATTATGATCGGGCAAAGATTTTACACGTTATATCCGGAGCCTTCCAGCAGAGGGAAAGTGCGGGAAATAGCCGGATTTAAGTATATTATACTATGCTTCTGTATTTTTTACCAACATCCTTTTCGTTGACAAAGCGGAATATTGTTTCTATACTTAACTTAGAAACAGTTGAATGGATTTAGCTGCGACATGGAAGAAGAGGATCTATGAAAGAGAAAAGGACTGTCAGTATTAACATGTTCGGTGGTTTTTCAGTTTCCTGCGGAGGGACGCCTGTTGTTCTGGATTACGCAAACACTACGAAGATGATACATCTTCTCATCTGTGTGCTTGCTGCCGGCAAAGAAGGAATTCCCAGAAAAGAACTCATCAGCCGGCTTTACGGACATGATGAGCTGGAGGATCCGACCGTGACTCTCCGGGTCAATGCTCACAGGCTCCGTAAATATCTGAAAACGAAGGAATGCTTCGGTGATGCAGATTGTATTAAAATCAAAGCGGGAAGCTATTTCTGGGATCGGGAGGAACAGCCCGTTGTTTTGGATACGGAAGTTTTTCTTGAGACGGCCGGTTTGGCTCTTAAGGAAATGGACGAGGATGAGAAAATTGCCTTGCTGATAAAAGCCTGCCATATTTATCAGGGAGAGTTCCTTCCTGAGCTTGCGGGGGAAGAATGGGTAGCCGTATCCGGCATGGAATATCAGAAATTGTATTTTGACTGTCTCAGGGAAGCGGAGGCGCTTCTGAAAAGCAGAGGGCGTTTTGAAGAACTGCTGGATTTGAGTACCCGGGCCTGCAGTATTTATCCGTATGAGGAATTTTATCTGGGCCAGATAGACTGCCTGATGTCTATGGAGCGTTTCAAGGAAGCCATGGATGTTTATGAAAAGGCCACCTCCTTCTATTTTGAAGAACTTGGGCTGACGCCGTCGGAAGAGATGATGGAACGCTTCCATGCCATGAGCGATAAGGTTCAGTTCAGGGCGGCAGTGGTAGCGGATATCAAGGATGGGCTGCAGGAGGAAAAGGAGAAATACGGCGCATACTTCTGCACCTATCCCGGCTTTACGGACTGTTATCATATCGTATGCCGTATGCTGGAAAGGAACGGTCAGGCGGCCTTCCTGATGCTGTGCACCATGGTAGACCGGGAGGGACAGCCTCTGACAGATGAGAACAAGCTGGAAAAATATATGGAAAAACTGAAACAGGCAATTGGCTCCTCACTGCGCAGGGGGGACTTTTATACCCGTTACGGAGCCAATCAGTTTCTGATTCTGCTGATTGGCCTGCACCTGGAAGACAGCTCTGTCATCCAGAACAGAATAGACAGCCGTTTCCTCAGCTTTGGACTGAAGGCCCGTGCTGCTATTGAGTATAAGGTACAGCCTGCGGTAGAGGAAGACAGGCCGGGAGAAGAACTGTCGTTCAGACAGGCCGGTTCCATTTGGAACTGACAGGAAACAATTGCATATACATAAAGAGATATGGAAAAGGTATAACCGTCCGGAGAACATCCGGGCGGTTTTTTTGTGGATAAAGCGTGGAAGCGGCTGATATCAAACAGGAGAAAGAACAGGGTATAATGCCGTGCTCTTTTTATTCTGATTATCTGTTATTTTCTCTGGTTAAATCAAAAAATTAAAAATTCTTTAAAAAAAATTCATAATTCCCTCTGATGTAACGCTTGGTGTTACAGGTGGTTCGCTATACTCAAATTAACAGCGAAAGGGAGGTGCTTTATGCAGAATACTCCATTACGGGCCGGACCAAAACCCAAAAACATTGTCAGTGTCTGCATAGATGAGATAAATGAAGAGCTTGTAGCGGGCAGAATGTATCATTGTTATTCTGAATCCCCCGTTTTATTTTCCAATCAGCTGCAGCTGATAACGGAAATGGAAACGTTATATGACAGGCTGAATTTTCCTCAGGCATCAACCCGGGACAGAACACTGAAATCGAGAAAGGTACAGTCGGCAAAAGGCGAGGAGGCGGAAGCAATGAGGGATGAACAGGACGTAAAGAACCAGGTCGGACGTAAAGCTTCCTTCATTGTCCGGGTAAACAGCAGGCAGAATGCAACATGGCAGGGCTCCATATCCTGGACGGAAAAGGGGGTCACAAAGCATTTCCGGAGCGCCCTTGAGCTGCTGAAGCTCATGGACAGTGCCCTGGGAGATGAAACAATGAAAGATGATTAATTAATTTTGTTTAGTGAGTTATAAAAAATGGAGAGGAGAAACAAAAAATGAAGAAGGCAAAGCATTTGCAAAGATTTTGGGCGTTTCTACTGGCTTTTGTTCTTGTCAGTACGACTATAGCCAGTGACGGTATGAGTATCGTTGCGGCTGAGGGCGAAACTACGACAGAACAGACTGTAAGCGATCCAAAAACAGCGGAACAGACATCCAATAAGGGAGGATCAGCTTTTACGGCCGAGACTGAACAGCAGGGGGAAACACCTCAGGTAGAGGAAGGTTCTAAGACAGGCGGAAACACCTCTGGCGGCAGCAGTGAGAGCTCAACCGAAGAAAGTGTTGTGGAATCGGAATCCAGTACGGAAACAGGAACAAGTGGGGAATCGGTTAGCACAGAAGATATTGTTACAACTGAAGAAGGAACAGAAGAAACTTCGACAGAGGTAACTACGGAAGTGACTACTGAGACTGAAACAGAGACATTTACCGAAACAGAAGGAGCAAAAGCTGAAACCTTCACATTTACCTTTGATATAAGCGGTAAAGGCAGTGTAACAGATGAAGAAGGCAATAATGTGGGAAGTACTGTAACCGGTGAGACCGGAAGCGTCTATAAGTTCAATGTTGAAGCAGAAGGTACTGATGTTTCCATATTAGTAGACGGAAATGAAATCGGGACATCGAACGGTTCCTATGAAGTAGCCTTTGATGCAGATAAGAAGATTACGGTAACATTTGCTGAAACAGAGTCAGAAGTAAAAGAAGAAAAATATACAATTACATTCCAGATAACCGGTAATGGTAAAGTTACGGATACGGAAGGAACGGAAATCAATAGCTTGACCGGAAAAGTCAATGAAGAACTTCGCTTTAAGGTAGAAGCGGAGAATGCCGACAGCAAGGTTACAGTTAAAATGGATGACAAAGAACTGACGGCAGCAGATGGAGTGTATACGGTACAGGGCAAGTCCGATACGGCAGTTAATGTCAATATCGAAGAGCCTGAAAAAGAAGAAATTGCATATACTCTGTATGTAGAACATTTTCTTGATACAAATAGAGGAAGGTATCACAGAGTAGATGCACCGGTTGAATTAACAGAAGCAGATTTCAAAGACGGGAAGATAGATGTAAGTAAATATGAATTTAAGCGTACCGGTATGGTATTAGTATCCGCCGAAACCCTTACAAAAGAAGATTTTGATAAGGATGGTAAGGGATATGCTGAAATTCATTACAAAGTAGCAGACGGATGGAAGATCGTTGATAACAGGCCTTCTTACCGTACCATATATCTGGGAAATCTTGATGAAGATAATCCAGATATCGTACCGGAAGGAGATTATTTTACACTGAAAGTGAAGTTCTCTTTTGAGGACGGTTCCTCCGTGGCAAATGATTTTACGGCAAAATATCTGATTGATGAAGATTTTTCCAAGAATACATATACGATATCTGTACCGAAGCAGGAAGGCTATTATCCGACCATCTCTGATACGGATGTAACATTATCCGCAGACGGAACCAGCCTGAACGGTAGCTACAGTGAAAAAGGAAGCAGGGAAATCACTGTTGTTTATAAGGTAAAACAGCTTCAGTATACGGTAAAGCATGCGTTTGAAAAGGCAGATGGAACCGAGTATACGGTTGATGATAGTCTGACGGAAACCTTCAGCGGCGATTATGGTGAGTTAACCGAAGCGAAAGCAGTTGCAGTGGATGGTTTTACACCGGAAGAGATTGCTAATGAAGTTCTTACGCAGGATGGTATTGTCATAACGATTAAGTATGACAGAAATACTTACTGGCTGACCTATGATGCCAATGGCGGTACCTATGTGGCCCGTGAATCCGGTAAGTATGAGCAGGTAATGACTGTAAAGGGAAATGATGCAACTACGCGTGTTGGATATACCTTTGATGGATGGTATCTTGATAAGGAGTTGACAAAAGCGGCCGGCAGGAACATTGAATTGAAGGAAGATACAGTACTTTATGCTAAGTGGGAAGCCAAGAAGGTTGGTTATTCTATTGTTTATCTGGCTGAAGATGTTAATGGGGCGGAAGGAAACCACGACAGGTATATTAAAACAGTATATATAGAAGCCACGAATAGGCGGAATACTACTAAGGCTGGAGATAAAATTGTAATTCCGGATTGGTATCTTCAAAATAGTTCACTTGGAGAGGAGCATTATCATCAAGCAGGCTATAATACAAACGTGATAGCTAAAGCAGATGGAACGTCTGAGGTTAGAGTGTATTATGACTTGAATGTATATAATTTTATTTTTAATGTAGCAACAAAATATTCGCCAAGCTGGAACTCATCATATACTGTTGCTGGCAAAATTACATTTGGAAAAGATACTTATACAGGAAGCCAATATAGATTTCAGGCGAAATATGGACAGAATGTATCTAGTGTATGGCCGGCTGCACAAAATGTTACCGGAACCTATAGCAACAATAAAAAGTGTTATTTTGCTACATGGGGAGATAGTATTGCTACTAAGCGTTTGATTATAGGAGACGCTGAAGTGCCGGATGAACATGTCGATGGAGCATCTAGGACTTTTAAGGCTACATGGACTGGTCAAGATACTATGGTCGTAGGTCATTATTTCTTTGAGAAAGTGGATGGCAGTGGCTATGTAGAGGATCCGGTTTATAAATCTACGGTTTATGCAGATAGTTTAAGCCAAAAGGAAATTGAAGGATATATAAAAGCTGGTGAGTATAAAGACCCTGAATATAAAAATGGTGCATGGAATTATTATTTTAAATATAAGCGTCAGAGCTATAAACTATATTTCTATAATGATTCCACAAGTCCTGAAAAAACGAAAACCATAAAATATGGTTATCCGTTAACAGAACATGATTATACCCCTAAAGCGCCTGCAGGAAAGACCGACTATACCTTTGGCGGCTGGTATGATAACAGTGCATGCGAAGGCGCCAGAATAGATTTGGCAAATATGACAATGCCCAAAGCCAATCTGGCCTTATATGCAAAGTGGATTGCCCCTGAATACGATGTAAACTTCATTTCAGAAGGCAACACATTACATACCGATAAAGTCGAGAAAGGCAGCACAGTAAATCCCTATACCGATCCGGTAAGAGACGGCTACTCCTTTATTGGCTGGTATGATTCAGCATCACCCGATGCAAATCTGTTTGACTTTGCAAAACCTATTGCAAAGACTACCAACATCTATGCACATTGGAAAGCCAATACGGAAACAACTTATATTGTACGTTATTTGGATAAGGAAAGCGGAAAGCCTGTTTATCCGGAAACAACTCTGATCAGAGGCAAGGTTGGAAGTAATGTAGTAGCGAAGGCAATTAATGCAGATGGATATTTTGTGGATGCGAAATCGAAATCCATCGTATTGTCTGCAGAAGCGGAAAAGAATATAATTACTTTCTACTATTACAAGATAGGTTCTGTTGAATTCCAGTATGTTATCAAATATGTGGATGATAATAACAACGTAATTTATTCTTCCGACAATTTGACAACAAAGGACAATATTTTAACAGTAGCAGCAGATGCAAAAAAAGCCCCTGGCTATATTATTACGCCTACAAGAATAACAAAAAATATGGCAGTCGGGGAAGTTACTGAGTTTGTATTTAACTGTACTGCAAAGAGTTATAACATCACATATGTTAATGTAGAGGGAACAACCTGGAATGGGGCAGGCACGAATCCCAATCCCTCCACCTACAAAACAACAGATGCGGATATAACTCTCGTTAATCCAAGCAAGCCTTATTTTGAGTTTACCGGATGGACCTGCAGCGTTGAAGATACTGACGGAGAGCCGCATGATCCGATGCATACTGTTATATCCACAGGTTCCTATGGAGATCTCGTATTTACGGCAACATGGGAAGAAGTATTCCCTACGGAAACGATAACCATTACTGCAGCATCTGATGAGAAGATGTATGACGGAACGCCTTTAACAAATAATGGCTATACCTACACTCAGGGAATTTTGCATCCTGGAGATAAATTGACGGCTGTAGTTGTCGGATCGCAGACAGATGCAGACAAAACAGGTGTGAATGAAGTAGAAAGCTATAAAGTAACGCGTACCACCAGTGATGGAACCATTGATGTAACATCAAAGTATAATATTACGACTGCTCCCGGAGAACTTAAAGTAAATAAGCGCAGTGTGATTTTTACATCCGGAGACGGTTATAAGGTATATGATGGAACAGCCCTGACTAACAGCAACGTGGTAATAAGTGGAGATGGCTTTGCAGATGGTGAAGGAGTTTCCTTTAATGTAACCGGAAGCCAGTTGGTGGCAGGAGAATCTGAGAATACCTTTGCCTATACTTTGAATGAAGGTACAAAGGCTGTAAACTATGATATTCATATACAGTTAGGAAAGTTGGTGGTTGATCCGGTAAGTGGTGAATTTAAAGTAGTAGCCGGCACAAGCTCACGTATGTATGACGGAACACCTTTTTCCTACAATGTATATAATTTAGTGGAGGGAACTTTAGTATCTGGTGATAAGCTTGTAGTAACCATAGAAGGACAACTCACAGATGTAGGAGATACAGAAAATAAAATAACCAGTGTAAAGGTTATGAATGGCACTGTAGATGTTACAGCAAGTTATCCTAAGATTAGTACGATTAATGGTAAGCTTACAGTTACTCCCCGCACAGTTATCCTGACATCAGGCTCAGCAGAAAAAGAGTATGATGGAACACCTCTGACAAATGCTACGGTAACAGTAAGCGGCTCGGGCTTTGCAGCCGGTGAAGGAGCAGTCTATGATGTAACCGGAAGCCAGACTGAAGCAGGAAGCTCTGCAAATGCATTTACTTATCAGCTGAATGATGGAACAAAGAAGGATAACTATAATATAACGAAGGCAGAAGGTACCCTGAATGTAACTAAGAGGCTTGCAACAATTACTGTAACAGCAGGAAACGACAGCAAGAAATATGATGGTACTGAATTAAGGAGTAATACCTATTCCAGCACCGGAAAGCTTGCAGACGGTGAAACCCTTCTTGTTATGGTAGAAGGAAGCATTACCAATGTTGGTTCCACAGAAAACAAAGTAGCCAGTGTTAAGGTAATGCGCGGAGAGAAAGAGGTAACCTCCAATTACGAAAATATAGTAAAGGTATCCGGTACCCTTACGGTTACCAAGAGGAATGTGATTCTCACCTCAGCTACTGACAGCAAGGCCTATGACGGAACACCGCTTACCAACAGTAATATTACTGTCGGAGGAGATGGTTTTGCAGAAGGAGAAGGTGCAGCCTATGATGTAACCGGAAGCCAGACGGTTGCGGGAACATCAGATAATACCTTTACCTATACCTTGAATAAGGGGACTTTGGAAGGCAATTATGACATTACAAAGGCAGTAGGTAAGCTTACGGTGACAGCTTCGGAAAATGTAATTATAGTTACAGCAGCCAGTGCAGACAAAACATATGACGGAACGCCGCTGACGGATGCTGGCTACGCCTACACCGGAGAGCTTGCAGGTGATGACAAGGTTGTTGCTACAGTGGAAGGAAGCATTACGGATGCCGGAACACAGGAAAATAAGGTTACCCAAGTCAGGATTATGCGCGGAACAGAGGAGGTAACAGACAGTTACAGCCATATCGACAAAGTATCCGGAACCCTGACGGTAACAAAGCGTAATGTAATATTAAGGTCCGCAGATGACAGCAAGGCATATGATGGAACGCCGCTGACAAACAGCAATGTTACAGCCGGCGGAGATGGTTTTGCAGCTGGTGAAGGCGCAAGCTATGATGTAACCGGAAGCCAGACAGAAGCAGGCAGTTCACCGAATACCTTCAGTTATGTATTGAATGAAGGCACAAAGGAAAATAACTACAATATCATTAAGAACGATGGTACATTGACAGTAACGCCGAATCTTACAGAAATTAGAATCAAAGCATCTGATGCTGACAAGATGTATGACGGAACACCGCTGAGCAGGAATGCATACAGCAGAATCGGCGAACTTGTTGAAGGCGATACGCTGGAAGTAATGGTTGCCGGCAGTATTACGGATGCAGGAAGCACGGATAATATAGTAACCGGTGTGAAAGTAATGCGTGGTTCTGAGGATGTAACCTCCAGCTATGGTAATATTGTATTTGAAAAAGGAACACTTATAGTTACAAAACGTGAAGTTATTCTGACTTCAGCAAGTGACAGCAAAGCTTATGATGGAACTGCATTGACCAACAGTATGGTTACAGTTAGTGGTGATGGCTTTGCAGAAGGAGAAGGAGCTTCCTATAATGTGACGGGAAGCCAGACAGAGGCTGGAAAGTCTGACAACACCTTCACCTACAAGCTGAATAAAGGCACAAAGGAAGGCAACTATGTTATTGTTCCCAAAGAAGGTGTGCTGGAAGTAACAAGAAATATGACAGAAATAAGTGTTACAGCAGGAAGTGCGAAGGAAAAATATAATGGAGCACCGCTGTTAAGCAATACTTATTTCAGTACGGGTACATTGGCAGACGGCGACAGCCTTGTGGTTATGGTTGAAGGACAGATTACGGATGTGGGAACTGTTAAAAATACAGTGACCAGCGTAAAAGTAATGCGTGGTTCCAAAGATGTGACCGACAGCTATGGCAATATTATTACAGCAAACGGAAAACTTGAAGTAACAAAACGCGAAGTGATTTTAACCTCAGCAAGTGACAGCAAGGAATATGACGGAACACCGCTGACTAATGACTTGGTTACGGTAAGTGGAGATGATTTTGTAAAGGGTGAAGGTGCAGCTTATGATGTAACCGGAAGCCAGACCTTTGCAGGAACTTCTGAAAATACATTTACTTACGCATTAAAAGATAATACAAAGGCAGATAATTATGAAGTAACGACTGTATTTGGGAATCTGGAAGTAACAAATAATGAAGCAGAGAAACGTATTATTACAATCACTGCAGCAAGCGATACAAAGCCGTATGATGGAACTGCTTTAACAAAGGCCTCCGCCGATGTAGAGGATCAGCTTCTGGCAGACACTGATACGCTGCTGTTTACAGTAGAAGGAAGTCAGACAATAGTAGGAAGCAGCGCAAATAAGGTTCAAAATGTCTCCATCATGAATGGTACGGAGGACGTAACGGATTACTATACGGTTATTACAGCCGACGGTACTTTAAAGGTAACAGGTAGTATAACCTACAATGAAAATGGCGGTTCCGGAAACGTGCCTGAAGACAGTAATCAGTACGATTATGATGCGGATATTACCTTAATGGGCGCAGGAGAGTTATATCGTGACAATGCAGTTTTCCTGGGATGGAGTGAAGCTCCGACAGCGCTTGTTGAAAGCCAGGAAGCAGAAGCTGCGGCAAATATTCTTGGAAGTACAATCAGGATGGGTGAGACAAATATCACAGTATATGCGGTATGGGCTATCGATGAAAATGGTCCGGATGGCGGCCCTGATGATACGCCTGATTATAAAGAATATCCGATTACCTATTATGGCAATGGAGGAAGCGGCAGTGTAACAGATACCAATATTTATCCTGTAGATTATGATGTGACATTGCTTGCAAACGGATTCAGCAAGGATGGAAATCATTTTACAGGCTGGGGAATTGATGCGCAGGGTTCTGCTGTATATCAGCCGGGCAACACGCTGAGTATGGTGGAAGGCGGACTGTCAGTATATGCACAGTGGGCAGCCAACTCTGCTCCTACTCCTGAGAATCCCGATCCTAACCCTAACCCGAATCCGACCCCTGACACGACACCGTCTACAACAGGAGTACTCGGCGAGGCACTTCCTCCCGCACAGCCTGAAGTAGGAGTCCTTGGTGAAGCGGCAGGACCGGAGGTAGGAGTTCTTGGCGAAAGCAAGGGACCTGGAACCGGAGATACAGCTCCAATCGCAGGCTGGTCATTCCTGATTATGGGTGCAGTTCTTACCCTGGGAATTACCGCCAAGAGACGGAAAAAAGACGAAAAATAATTTCCCTTTCAAAAACAAGTACTGAAATTTAAGACATAATACCAGAAAGTACCACAAAGAATTGGCGCCCGTCGGAAATAACCCGGCGGGTGCTTTTTTTATGCAAAGGATACTTGTTAATACGCCAGGAAAGTCGTAGAATACGTTCCCGATACGCTTCCTGCGCGAAAAAAAGGCTTTTCCCTCTTAAGAATTTCTTTCGTTTTTTATCCACAATTTTTCGCTGTTTCTTCCCTGCTTATTCCTTGACTGTTTATAGTATATAGAATATAGTATACCTAAAGAACAATATTATATCTCATATAATATCATAAGTCCCAATGGAAGGGAGTGTACAATATGGTTTTTAATACAGGAGCGGCATTGTTGGATGCAATTGTGCTCGCTGTTGTCTCCAAGGAACCGGAAGGAACCTATGGATACAAGATAACCCAGGAAGTACGGCAGGTAATAGAGCTGTCGGAGTCCACCTTGTATCCGGTATTAAGAAGACTGCAGAAGGATGACTGCCTTGCAGTTTATGATATGGAATGTGCCGGCAGGAACCGCCGTTACTATAAAGTTACGGAAAAAGGAATGGCACAGCTTGCATTATATGAAGAGGAATGGAAAAAATATTCCGCCAAGATAACAGGAATGTTCGAGGGAGGTATTAATCAATGAACAGACAGGAATTTATGAATCAGCTGGAAATGCTCCTTTCGGACATTTCCCAGGCAGAACGGGATGAGGCGCTGCAGTACTATAATGATTATCTGGATGACGCGGGAATTGAAAATGAAGAGTCTGCCATCCGGGCACTGGGTTCACCCATACAGGTAGCTGCCAATATTAAGGAAGGCCTGAAAGAGGGAAATGAAGCCGGGGAATTTATGGAAAACGGCTTCCATATGAATAATGAAGAAAAGGATATGATGATTCTTCCCGGTGAAGCTTCTTCAGAAGACGATAAGGCTGCGGAAGAAACCAGGTTCGCAGACGGAAATACGGATGGTGTGTTTGACGCCATATTAAGCTCCGGCGGAGCCAATGCGGATATTGAGACGGTAGACGCAGAAATCATGAAGGCTGAGGTTGTAGATGCGGCTGTAGTGAATACGGATGCAATGGATTTGGATGTGGTGACGGCCGACAGTGATAGCGCGGATAGCAATGGAGCTGGCAGTAATGGCTTGGTTAGCAATAGCGCAAATACAGACATTACAAAAAAAGAAAATACAGCTCCGGCAAACAGCTCAGAGCCGGAGAAGGCACAGGAAGGCTTTGTGGGTATCAATCCCGATCCGTTCCGCGGCCTTTACAAGGATATCGATTCCTGCCAGATTCACGGCAAAGAGCAGAATATGGATTCTGCGCAGGCAGGCCAGGGGTACCAGGGCAGCGGCCAGGGCCAGGCAAGTGGCGGCCGGAATAATCAGAACAGTTATGGAAATCAGTACGGCGGCCAGTACCAAAACGCCGGACCGAAGCCTGAAAGCTATCAGAATCAGGCAGGCAGCCAGGACATAAATGGATATCACAATCCCAATGGCGGTCCCAACTTTGCCGGCTATCAGAATCAGGGCGGATATCAGAACCAGAACGGGTATCAGAATTACAACGGATACCAGAACGGATATCATAATCAGAATGGCGGCCAGTACCAGAGCGGCCCTGACGGATATCAAAACCAGAACAGCTACCAGTATCAAAATCCTAACGGAGCACCGAATCCCAACGGCTATCAGAATCAGGGAGGTCCCAACGGATATCAGAATCAGTACAGCAATCAATACCAGAATCAGTATCAATACCAGAACCAGTACGGAAACGGCTACCATCAGCCGCCTAAGAAGAAAAGCAGTGCCGGCAGAATCGCATTAATTGTTCTGCTGTGCATCTTCGCCCTTCCGGTCATCCTGCCGCTGGGCATCGCGGCAGTAGCGGTGGTATTCAGCCTGTTGGTATCGGTCATTGCGGTTCTTGGTTCCCTGGTGGTTGCAGGAGTGGTCATTCTTATCGTGGGAATCGCACTTGTCATCACCGCGTTTCTTAAGCTCTTCCTTATGCCGGCGGCAGCGCTTTATCTGTTGGGCGGCGGACTGGCTTGTACCGGAATTGGCCTGGCTATGACAGCAGGAATGATATGGCTGGTAGTCAAAGTGGTGCCGGTAATGTGCAGAGGCTTTGTAAATCTGTGCAGATGGCCTTTTACCAGAAGAAATGCAGCATAAATTTAAGGAAGCAATGGCTGAAGGGAAAGCGCTTTCGGCCATCCTGATTCAGGAGTGACTTTAATCATATGTCCGCGGAAGCGGGCGGATGGGAATTGATGCAGTATCGCAGGCAGACCTGCGATATGCGGGAGGTATAGAATGAATAAATTTTTAAAAATTTCCTTACTCGCTGCGCTGGTAATGGTGGTTTTGGGAGCTGTCCTGGCAATGACAGGAAGAGCGGCAGGCGGCAGGGCACAGGTCAATGAAATGATTAGAAACGGGGAACTGGATGTTCCCTTTGTGAACTTGCCCGATGGCTGGTACGGCAGATATTATAATGATGAGTATGTGGATTATGAATATTCAGAGGACTATGATGACTATGGAGATAACAACGGAGTTCTGGTAGGGGACAGCGTGGAATTTGACAGCAGCTATCCGATACACAAGGCTGATTTTAAGGATACGATTCCTTATTCGGCAGCCTCACAGGCCGTAGCCTACCTGGATGTGGACATGGGCGGCGTCGGATTTTATGTAAAAAAATCCCCGGACGGCAATATTCATCTGGAAGGCATAAATGTTAAAAAGGTGCAGTATTTCCTGGAAGACGGCACGCTCTATATCAAGGCGCTTGACAGGCACAATATGGAGCATATGGACAAAATCAGTGATACGGCGACAAAGGTATTCCTTTACCTGCCTGATACCTGCTCTTTTGTGGATGTGGTAATGGAAATAGGCGCAGGGGAAGCGGAAGTATCCATGATGGATACGGAGAGCCTCACATGTACGGTAGGCGCTGGCAGCCTGACCTTTAACGATTTGAAAGCGACGGATACCGATTTCGAACTGGGCATGGGTAAGCTTGTCTTTAAGGGAGCTGCTGTGGAAAACATGAATATTGACATCGGCATGGGCAGCATGGAATATGAAGGAAGCGTAACCGGAGACGTATACAGCAGCTGCGGAATGGGAAATATGTCAATGCGGCTGGACGGATATGAAAGGGATCATAATTACGAAGTGGAAGCATCTATGGGAACCGTAATTATCGGAGATAATGAATTCGGCGGGATGTCTTCTGAAAAAAGCCTGAATTACGGGGCTGACAGTTATTTTGACTTATCCAGTTCCATGGGAAGAATAGAAATTTACTTTACAAATCCGGAATGATGAACGATAATATAAGAAAGCGGCAGCCGTCCGGGACGGCGGAAGTTGGAGGAAATTATGGACGAATACAATAATAATGAAAATATGAACCAGGGACAGAACCAGAACACGGATCAATATGGCAACAATGGAAATTTTAATTCCTATAATAATAACGGCTCTTATCAGCAGGGTAACGACTGGCAGAACGGCGGTTATGGAAACAGCGGTTATAATGGCGGCAATTTTAACGGAAACAGCGCTTATAACGGCGGCTACAGCAACAGCGGACGCCAGCCCGGAAGACGCCTGAGCAAATCCACTACCAATAAAATGGTATGCGGTGTGTGCGCAGGAATCGCGGAATATTTTAACTGGGACCCGACGATAATAAGAATTATATGGATAGCGGCCAGTATTTTCCTGGGAGCAGGCTTCCTGGGACTGATTGCTTACTTCATCGTAGCCGTTATCATGCCGGAGGGCTGAGACTGACAGGAGGTAATGAAGCATGTGGGATAAGATCAAACCTGAAGAACTGACGGAGAATGTTTTCCATCTCATCAATGATGACTGGATGCTGGTAGCGGCCGAGGATGGCGGCAGGACGAATGCCATGACGGCGAGCTGGGGAGGCGTAGGTATTTTATGGGGCAAGAAGGTAGCCTTTGTATTTGTACGGCCGCAGCGCTACACCAAAGAATTTATAGACAAAAGCGATAAGCTCTCGCTCAGCTTTTTTGATGACAGCTGGCGTAAGATGCTGAATTATATGGGAACCGTATCCGGAAGGGATGAGGATAAGATCGCGGCAAGCGGCCTGCATGTGGAAATGGTCAACAGCGCGCCGGTATTTAAGGAAAGCCGCATGGCTCTTATCTGCCGGAAGCTTTATGAACAGCCGATGACGGAAGAAAGCTTTGTGGACAAAGAGCTGGCAGCGCAGCATTATGCACAGAAGGACTTCCATACCATGTATGTGGTGGAAATAGAGAAGATTCTGGTACAGAACCAGTAAATCAATAAAGAAGCGGAAGACCGGAGAGAAACTATAAGCTCCGGCCTTCCGCTTTTTTTCGGCCTGCTTTTGTGGTCCGCTTTTGAGAACCATTTTTCCGGTACGCTTTTTGCGGCCGTTGACAAAGCGGCGCGGCTGAACGTATAATAATTGCGTATGCAATGACACAGGACGGAGGAAAAGCAATGGATAAAAATGGCGGCTGGCGGAGGGGAAAGGCAGCGTTTCTCAACCAGCTGTGGCAGTGTACATGGAAGGATGCGGCAATTACCTTTGGAGTGCTTTTCATAGCCACGGCTGCGGCTTTTGTGTATTACAGAATATCGGCCAGCAATATTAATGTAGTGATGTTTTATACCCTGGCCCTGCTGTTTATTTCGCGGCTGACCAGCGGATATCTGCCGGGGATTGCAGCGGCGATGGTGAGCGTGGTATGCGTGAATTATCTTTTTACCTATCCCTATTTGCAGCTGAATTTTACGCTGGACGGATACCCGGTTACCTTTATCTGCATGCTTGTGGTCTCTGTGATAACCAGCGCATCCGCATCCCATATGAAGCAGCAGTCCAGGATTCTGGCCGAGCGTGAAAAAATGCTGGCTGAGGCCGAAAAGGAAAAAATGCGCGCCAATCTGCTTCGTGCGGTTTCCCATGACCTGCGCACTCCGCTGACCGGCATTATCGGCGCCAGCAGCTCCTATCTGGAAAACGAGGAAAAGCTGGATACGGATGAAAAAAGGGCGCTGGTCAGCCATATCGGCGAGGATGCCAACTGGCTGCTGAATATGGTGGAAAATCTGCTGACTGTCACCCGTATCAGAAATGATTCCGCCAGCGTGAACAAATCCTTAGAGCCGGTGGAGGAGGTTATGTCCGAAGCCGTATTCCGTCTGAAAAAGAGAATACCGGATGCCAATATAAGGGTGCTTCTGCCGGAGGAATTTGTCATGATTCCCATGGATGCGACGCTGATAGAGCAGGTTCTGGTAAATCTTATGGAAAATGCGGTTTTTCATGCGGGAAGTACGGAGCCGATAGAATGCCGCGCCGAAATAGGCAGGGATACGGTTACCTTTTTTGTGACGGATCAGGGCGTGGGAATTGACGAGGATAAGCTGGAAACCATTTTTGACGGAACAGGGCAGACGGAAAACAGCAGCGCTGACGGACACAAGGGAATGGGAATTGGACTGTCGATCTGCAAGACGATCATAGTTGCCCATGGGGGGACCATAAGCGCCAGGAATCTGGAACGGGGAGCGCAGTTTGGTTTTACCCTGCCCAGGGGAGAAGCAAATGAGGACTGACGGTAGCGGTTTGGTTATATGAACAGCTACGGCTGACGGAGGAGAAAAACAATGCAGGCAAAGGTAACCATTCTTATCATAGAGGATGAAAAAAATATATGTGATTTTATAGCAACGACCCTGAAGGCGCAGGGTTACAAAACGATTACAACGGGCCTTGGCAGGGAGGGGATTTCCCTGACCGCCTCCCAGTGCCCGGACGTGATCCTGCTTGATCTGGGGCTGCCGGATGTGGACGGCATGGAGGTTATAAGACAGGTCCGTTCTTATTCGGCCATTCCCATAATCGTCATATCCGCAAGAACGCAGGAGAAAGAAAAAGTAATGGCGCTGGATCTGGGGGCGGATGATTATATTACCAAGCCCTTCGGCTCCTCCGAGCTTTTGGCAAGAATCCGCACTGCGCTGCGGCACGGGAACCGCCCGGTAGGAGGGAGTGCAATGGTTGACCGCCCTTATAAGGCCAAGGGGCTGGTTATTGATTTTGACCGGCGTCTGGTGACGGTGGAGGGGGAAGCGGTCCATCTTACCCAGGTGGAGTTTAAAATCGTGTCCTTCCTCGCCAGGAATGCAGGCCGGGTCATGACCTATGACACTCTCATTTCCCATGTATGGGGGCCGTATGCAGACGATAACAACCGGATTCTCAGAGTGAATATGGCCAACATCCGCAGAAAGCTGGAAAAAAATCCGGCAGAGCCCCAGTTCATCCTGACGGAAATCGGGGTTGGCTACCGGATGGCTGAGGACGAAAATCAGGAAAACGATACGGAGTAGCACTTATTTAAAAGGCGCCGGGAGGATAAAGGAAAATATCCTGCCGGCGCCTTTTATATATTTATGGACGCGTATGATTTTCGTTTGATTAAAACTATGCCTGTGTGGCTCCGAAATCAATAGGAGCGTCGGGAGCGGCGGGAGCGGATGCCGGAATGGCTTCTTCAAATTCTTCCTCATAATCCTCATCCCTCTGGGGAGCAATGGTCCGTACATTCACGCCATTTACTTCTATATGATCATTTACCGTGATTACCAGGCATTCCTTGCCGTCAATAATTCTTGTCTCGATTAAATCCGTGCGTTCGGGATTGACCTTAATCACCACATCCGGCGTCTCGATGTTAAATTTCCGGACACTGGCAATATTTGTGGCAAGCAGGGAGGCCTTTTCCCCGGCAGCGGCTTCAAAGGTCTGGTCAAAGGTTTCCATTTTTTCTTCAGGAACGCCGCTCAGCTCGAAAAGACGCTTTACATCCGGCTTGGTGAGCACGAGAGGGTCGGGAGAATCCTTGGTCTCCTCCACCATTTCCGTCAGATGCTCATGGATATTCTTAACGACCTCATAATCACAGTCTTCACCCAGCGTGTCCTCAATCAGATAATTAAAGGTTTCCTTCTGGCTTTCTGCCGTGAGAGGGATGAGTGTGCAGCCAAACATGTTCTCTATGAACTCCGGCTGCAGTTCTTCCGCCTGCTTGGAAAAATAAAGCATGGAATGGATATCGGAATTACGGTCGTTGAAGGCCGGGAACAGAAAGCCCTTGGCCGGCGGGTCAACAATCCAGTCACGAATCCGGTTTTCAATATTGTTGGTTTCCGTGTTGTAGAAAAGGCCCGGCTTTGAGAGCTTGACCGGACAGAGGCTGCAGAGCAGGTACTCATAGACATCCTCGGAGGCATCGAACATTTCCGAGCCATCGGTGGATTTTCCGGGAATATCGTAAGCCACATGAATGAGGATGATGTAATAATTTTCCGGAAAATAGTAGTTTTCAATTACTTTCTGGTAAAACTCCTCCAGCAGAACATCATCCTGGAGCTTGCTGTCACGCAGCTTCAGCAAAAATTCCTGGGGGCCTCCCGGATTTTCCGCATCCAGGGGAAATTCCAAATTCAGCAGATTTTTTCCCAGAGTGCCGGAAAGGGTCTGCTTGAAAATATTAAAATATTTAAAGGTTTCTTCTTCAGGAAGAGAAAGGAACGCTTCCTTGATCTGTGTTTTGATGTTTTTTTCTCCGTCCACGTAGCAGCCGCAGATACGGGATATGGAACATTTTTCGTGGGTATACTGCTTTCTGATTTCAAGGACTTCTTTTTTGTTCATACATTTACCTCTTTTTATAAAGAAACGTCCTATGGGACGATCCTGTTTGCATGGAAGGCAGGGCAGTTGTTATGATAGCATATTTTTCACTGAAAATCAATTTGGGCAGGCGCCGTCATGTTGGGCAGGCGGCGTCAGCAGGTTTTGGCAGGCAGGCGGCGTGAGCAGATAGAGGAAGTTTTCAAAGCAGACGCCCTGGGGCTGCGGAATATGCAGTTCAGAGGATGCCTTGGTGCAGGTGCGGACAAAGGCGGCGGCCTTTTCCACAGAAGCGGGGAAAGGTACGCCGTTTACAGCGTCGGCAGCTATGATGGAAGCAAAAATGTCCCCGGTTCCCGGCCGGGATTCCCCTGCGGCGTGCATCCGGCAGCAGCTGTGAAGGCGGCCGGCCTTTGCGGCATTTTCATCAGCTGTGGCTGCGCCGCTGTTGCAGGAGATAAAATTAATGAAATCTTCCTGCTCCTGCATGCCGGTAATCACAATCCGATCCGGTCCCATGGCATGCAGCCTGTCCGCGAGCGCTGTCAGTTCTTCCGCCGTCCAGCCGGATTCCCGGTAAGGAATATCCGCCAGAAGGCAGGCCTCCGTAATATTGGGGGTGATGATATCCGCCAGGGAAAGAAGCTCCTTCATCTGTGCGCAGTGCTCAGGGGTGACGGTGCGGTAGGCTTTTCCGTGATCACCCATGACGGGATCGAGAATTACTGCGGGCCGTGCCGACAAGGCTTTCGACTCCTGTATTTCTATCTGGGAAACAAGAAAATCCCTGACGATTCCGATTTGCTCCACGCTGCCGAGAAAACCGCAGTAGATCCCGTCAAAGGTCAGCTCCAGCTCCTGCCATTTTTCCAGGTACTGCGGCAGGATAGGGGTGCAGTCGTGCATAAAATGAACCGGAAAGCCGGTATGATTGGAAAAAACTGAGGTGGGAACCGGGCAGACCTGGACTCCCATGGCGCTGATAATGGGCAGGGAGACGGTGGTGGAGCAGCGGCCGTAGCCTGCAATATCGTTGATCATGGCTATTTTTTTCGGAATTCCGCAGCTGATTCGTGCTTGCTCCGTCATGTTTTGAACTGTCATGGAATTATACTTCCTTTTCTGAAAATATTGTTATTATAATGCAGGCAGTGCGGAGGAGAGATATCTTCCGTAAGCTGCCTGCGGCATTACAACTGATCCGCAGGCGGGTGGATTATTGCCTGAACCAGTCTATTATAACAAAAACAACGGCACTCCGGCTACCGGAATGTCGTTGTTTTAAGAAATTATTTTTTAGTTCAGAAGATTATTTCGCTTCGTCTGTTTTCCCGATTTTAAAGAAAAGGCCTGCCTTCTGAAGCGCCGGGCGCAGGGCCATATAAACGGCAACAGCTACGATTGTGGAAAGTACGGCATTGATGGAGGTGGAAGCGATGTTCCAGGCCAGTGTGATGTCCGCCGCGGGTTTTCCAAGGATCAGCAGCTTATAGAAATAGCCCACCAGGGGATCTGCTACCATATTAAAGGCGAGGCCGCCGATCGCGGCAAACAGCGTCCACTGGAAGATTTTCTTTTTATCGCTGATATGTGTGATTTTGCCGCATTTATGTGCGATAAGGCCGGTGATCAGGCCGATGCACAGCTTCAGCAGGAAGGTTTTCGGCGCATATACCACATATACCGGGTCAAAAATATCGCCGATGGTCATTCCCAGAGCGCCGCCGATGCCTCCGTAAAGCCCGCCCAGAATCAGGGCGCCAAGGACGCATACCGCATTACCCAGATGGATGGATGTGGCATCTCCGCCGGGCAGGGTGATTTTAATCTGCAGAAAGGTGAATACCACGTAGGACAGGGCGGCAAATACGCCTGTCATTACCAGCTTCTGTACTTTTTCATTTCTCATAACTGTCTCCTCCTCAAATTAACGGTTTTGGTACTTTTTTATCATATCCAGGAAAAAAGCATGGACGGCAGGGTTATCCGTAAGCTCCGGGTGAAAGGACATGGCCAGCTGGCTGCCAAAGCGTACGGCGGCGATCTGTTCACCCTCCGGCCTTTGTATGGCGGCCAGAATTTCTGTTTCCGGCGAAGCGCGCAGGATGAGCGGGGCGCGGATAAAGGTCATGGGGACGGGTCCGATTCCTTTAAAGTCCCCTTCGGTACGAAAGCTTCCCAGCTGTCTTCCGTAGGCATTTCTGCGGACAGTGACGGGGAGTGTGCCGAAGCAGACGGGGCCGCCATCCTCTTTTTTGCGGGCAAGAAGAATCAGCCCGGCGCAGGTTGCGAGGACGGGCAGGCCGTTCTCCAGCATTTCCTTAAGCGGTTCATAAAGCTCCAGCTCCAGAAGAAGCTTGTGCATAACGGTGCTTTCGCCTCCGGGAAGCACAAGGCCATCCGGCGGTCCGTCCGCCAGGTCTTTTTTCTGCCTGATTTGAAAGCATTGGGCGCCCAGGCTTTTCAGCATGGCCTCATGCTCCAGGAAAGCGCCCTGTACGGAAAGAATTCCTATTCTCACGGCTCTGGCTCCTTTACTTTCCTCTTTCTGCCATCAGGAGCTGAATTTCAGACTCGTTGATGCCGACCATGGCTTCGCCCAAATCCTCGGAAAGGGAGGCAAGAAGCGCCGCATCCTGGTAATTGGTGACGGCTTTGACGATGGCCGCCGCGCGTTTGGCGGGATTGCCGGATTTGAAAATGCCGGAGCCCACGAAAACGCCTTCTGCGCCCAGCTGCATCATCAGGGCCGCGTCGGCGGGGGTGGCGATGCCGCCCGCTGCAAAATTCACCACAGGGAGCCTGCGGTTTTCATGGACATACTGAAGCAGCGTGAAGGGAACCTGAAGCTCCTTTGCGGCTTCAAACAGTTCGTCTGGCCTGAGTGAGGCAATGCGGGCGATCTCACTGTTCATTTTACGCATATGGCGCACTGCCTGAACGATATCGCCGGTGCCGGGCTCTCCCTTGGTGCGGATCATGGATGCGCCCTCGCTGATACGGCGCAGCGCTTCTCCCAAATCCCTGGCGCCGCAGACAAAAGGGACGCGAAACGCCGTTTTATCAATATGATAGATGTCATCTGCCGGGGAGAGGACTTCGCTTTCATCAATATAATCTATTTCTATGGCTTCCAGTATCTGCGCCTCCACGAAATGGCCGATGCGGCATTTCGCCATGACGGGGATGGATACGGCTTCCTGTATGCCGCGGATCATTTTGGGATCGCTCATACGGGATACGCCGCCGGCAGCCCGGATATCGGCGGGGATACGCTCCAGGGCCATGACGGCGCAGGCGCCTGCCGCTTCTGCGATCCTGGCCTGCTCCGGCATGGTGACATCCATGATAACGCCGCCTTTGAGCATCTGTGCGAGCTCTTTATTCAGTTCATATCTGTTTTCAGTCATGCGGTTACCTCCTGTTGCAATTGCTTGCATTTTATTATACATAAAAGTGGCATGATAGAAAGTGCCATTTTGCAACTTTTTAACCATGCCAGTTTTGAAAAAGGGGAGACGTTTAATATTTTTTTAAGATAAAGTGATTCTTATTGTTCCCAAATGCAGAAAGAGGTATGATGGAAAAAGAATTGACGGAAGGATGTCAGAATTATGTGGAGCAGGTCCTCATGGACAAGGGCGGCCTGCAGAAAGCGGAAAATGAGAACTATGGATTTCACAGGGAATACCGGGTGCTGGTACATGCTTGAAAACTGCCCCGGATCGATGGTGGGAAGGCAGGTGGCAGGAAATGCGGGTTGCGGTGATAGCGGATACCCATGGGCTGCTCAGGCAGGAGACGGTTGATTTGATTGAGGGCTGTGATGCGGTGATCCATGCGGGAGATGTGGATACGCCGGACATTTATGAGAAGCTGAAGGGGCAAAAACCCCTTTATCTGGTACGGGGGAACAATGACGGCGGCTGGGCCGGGCAGCTGCCGGAATCGCTGCGGTTTGAACTGGAGGGCGTTCCCATTTTTCTGATCCATGACAGAAAAGATATCCGGGAAACAGGGGAGAATGTGAAGCTTGTGATTTTCGGCCATTCCCATAAATACAGTGAGGAATGGGCGGAAGGAAGATGCTGGCTGAATCCGGGTAGCTGCGGGAAAAGAAGATTCAGGCTTCCGCTTACCATGGCGGCCGTTACCCTGTTGGACGGAAAAATAGCTACGGTGGAACGGATAGATCTGGAAACCGCAGAATACGGAAAAAATATAAGCCCGGCAGCCGGCTGCAGGGAAAGCATGCCGCCGGAAGCGGATCGCAGAAAAGCGGTCGGCAGGATTCTCAGGGGAATGGACAAAGGGGAAACAATTGCAGAAATGTCCTTAAAATGGAAGCTGCCGCAGGATTTTGTGGAGCAGGTATGCCGGATAAGGGTGACGCATCCGGGTGTGACTGCGGAAGGAATTGTGAATAAAATGGAGGTGAATGAGCTGCGGGGGCGGTGAAGGACGAGGAGTGAAGCGGGGCCCGGGTTACATTAATTACATTGGAAGAAATATACGGCCCGGGTAATCCGCAGGTGATAAACCTGCGGCAATAGTCATGAAACATAAAAAATAACAAGAGCCTTCTCAGCTCGGCCGGCAGGGATGTACACTGCTGGCGGCGCTGAGAAGGCTCTGTCTATTTCCATTTTCTTTTTTGCCGGAATCCCGGCCTCTGATTCCCTGAAAGCTCAGTCCCGGGAACATGATTTCTGAAAGCGAAGTCTGTTATTTAAGCTTTTCCTGAATATCCAGCAGCTGGAAAATCATATTATCAATCATTTTTTTATAGTCATCCCTCAGCAGTGTGTAGCTTTCCAGAATTCCATTGGTAACCTGCGCTGTCGGGGGCATTTCATTGAAAGCACTGTAAATATCGCTGACGCCGTACAGCCTGCACAGCTTTAAAAATGTGTATCCGTCAGGCTCAGACTTGCCGACCTCCCAGGAAGCCAGGGTACTTTTATTCTTCAGGCCGAGCAGATCGGCGGCTTGCTGCTGTGTATATCCTCTGGCCTTGCGTAAAGTACGAAGAGTATTGCCAAACTGTTTATTCGCCATATTGTCACCTCACAACTGCATAATACAGGATTGCCTGTAACAAGTCAATTTATTAGTTGAAAAATTCGAATTAAATATGTTGACAAGACGAATAATTCGATTATATAATGGTAAAAGAGCGAAAAAATCGATTTTGAGGGGAGGAAATATGAACAAAAAGCTGATACGGTTTTTAACGGACTGTATGACGGAAAAGAAAATAAACTGCAGCATGCTGGCGCATCTGACCGGGATTGATTACCAGAGGATTCTAATGATTTTCCTGGGGGAGGATACTATCAGCGGAAGTGAACTGCTCTGTATCTGCAGGGCAATGGGCGTGGAACAGGCGGCACTGATGGCATTGCTGGAGGGTGCGGCTTGACGGCATCAGGAAGAACAGTACGAAATCAGGAGGAAAAGAAAATGGGTGGTAAAGCAGGGAAAGTACATACCTGGAATAAGGACAGGTTAAAGGGACAGCTGGAAATTCAGTCAATGGTTTGGCCGGGGCTGATTTTCCTGTTTATATTCAGCTATATTCCCATGTACGGGATCATTATTGCATTTAAGGATTTTAATATTATGTCCGGCTTTGCCGGAGGGGAGTTTGTAGGACTGAAATATTTCCGTCAGTTCCTTACGGATCCTCAGCTGCCGCTGGTTCTGAAGAACACGGTTATGATAAATCTTCTGGGGCTGCTGATAGGCTTTCCCGCGCCGGTGCTGCTTGCAATCTTAATTACCGAGCTGAGAGGGAAAAGATTCCGGAAGCTGGCGCAGACGGTATCCTATCTTCCGCATTTCCTGTCCTGGGTTATATTCGGCGGCATCATGCTTGAGCTTCTGGCCTCCGGAGGGATTGTCAATAAGATGCTGAACACGCTCCATCTGGTGGACGGCAGTCTGAACCTGATGGCTGATCCGGGTAAATTTTATATGATATTCACCATTATTTCAGTAATTAAAAGCATCGGATATGGCTCGATACTTTACATATCTGCCATTACCTCTGTAGATCAGGATATGTACGAAGCTTCATACATTGACGGGGCAAACAGGTTTCAGAAAATTATATATATCACGATCCCGGCCATTATGGGGACGATTGTCATCATGCTGATATTTCAGATAAGCAATATTCTTAATACCGGGTTTGAACAGGTGTTGATTCTGCAGAATTCGCTGAATATCAGCGCGAGTGAGACGATTGACACCTATGTTTACAAAATAGGCATGACGCAGCAGCGGTATTCCTATGCGACGGCCGTGGGTCTGTTCAAATCAGTAATTGCGGTAATCCTTTTGTGGGCAGCCAATAAGAGCTCTAATAAGATAACCGGAAAAGGACTTTTTTAAGGAAGGCGGGATGAGTGTGGACGAGGAAAGAAAGGTTGGCAGGGTTAAGCCATTTGATGTGATTAATATTATTATAATGATAATTTTCATTTTTATTATGGCCTATCCTTTGTGGTTTATTATTGTAGGGGCTTTTAATGAAGGAAAGGACTATATGCGCGGCGGCGTCTATCTGTGGCCGAGGGTGTGGACGCTGGATAATTTCAAGGCCGTATTCCGGGACAGAAGCATTATCGGAGCATTTGCAGTTACCGTGGCGAAGTGTGCGGTGGGAACCGTGACCAGCGTGCTGTTTACCTGCCTGGTATCCTACGGGCTGTGCAGGCCGAATCTTAAATTCAAGAAAATATATGTACCGTTTATTATGTTCACCATGTTTTTCGGAGGAGGCCTGATTCCTTATTTTCTGCTGATCAGAAGCCTTCATTTGTACAATACCTTCTGGGTGTATATTATTCCGTCCCTGTTTAATGTATGGAATATGATCATTATCCAGTCTTTTATGCGGGAGCTGCCCGAGGCATTGAATGAATCGGCCAAAATGGACGGAGCCGGGGAATACCGAATTTTCCTGCAGATTATTCTGCCTTTGAGCAAGCCGGTTATTGCGGCAATTGCTCTCTTTACGATAGTGGGGCACTGGAACAGCTATTTTGATTCCATGATGTATACTGCGGATGTGTCCCTGCAGACGATTCAGCTGTATCTGAAAAAGGTAATTACCGATCCGTCCGTTGCGGCGGGGATGGGGGCTACGGCGGCCAGGGTGGTGCCTGACGCGGCGGCCAAAATTACCGCACAGTCGGTGAAGCTGGCCGCTATGGCGGTTACGGCGCTTCCGGTGGTAGCTATTTATCCGTTCCTGCAGAAATACTTTGTAAAGGGTATGACAATCGGAGCAGTGAAGGGATAACTACAACAATAAATTTTTAAAGGGAGGTTTCCTATGAGAGGAAAGAAATTATGGAATGCCGTCATGGCAGGTATGCTGTGCGTGAGCATGCTGGCAGGCTGCGGGGCGAAGACAGAGAATGCGCCGTCGGAGCAAGCTGCGTCCGAAGCTGCGCAGACGGGGGAACAGGAAAGCACGGAGAAGGCAGCAGAGGAATCCGCAGAGGCGGCCGGAGAGACACCGAGCTGGAAAAAGGATACCAGCCCCATCACCATTGACTGGTTTGTGGCATATGACTGGTATGGTAAGGTATTTGATCCTGTAAACAATATGGCGGATAAAAAGCTGCAGACCGAAACAGGAATTACGATTAATGTAATTACCGGTAATGCGGACAAGCTGAATGCGCTGATTGTATCGGGAGAACTGCCCGATGTGGTTACCTTTGACGCGGTGGCTTCACAGAGGCTTCAGATGGAGGATTCCGGGATGGTTCTGGATCTGGAAGAATTATCGGAAAAGTATGCGCCTGATTTGAATGTGCCGCAGTCCCAGAAGGACTGGTACCGCAATGATGACGGAAAATGGTATTCCCTGGTCAGCTTTTACTATGGGCCGGAAAGATGCACTGATGAATTCGGAGGATTTCTTGTTACCCATAACAGTAACTTCGTAAGAACGGATTTACTGGAGCAGATCGGAATGTCAATGGAGGATCTGAAAACAAAGGAAGGCTTTTATGAGGCTTTGAAAAAAGTGAAAGACGAAAAGCTTCAGTATGACGGTATGGATGTAATACCTCTGACAGGAGTTTATGCCACAAATATGGCGCAGCAGTTCGGTGCGCAGCTGGAGGATAAGGAAGGGAACCTTCAGGATATCAAGCTGCAGCCGGAATACCTGGAAGCTCTGAAGTTTTATAACAGGCTGTACCGGGAAGGCCTGATTACTACAGATGAATTTACCCAGGATCAGACACAGCGTGATCAGAAGGTGGCCAGCGGCCAGGTATTTATGGCGCAGGGCTGGATGACGGTTAAGCAGCCGAGATCCGCTCTCTATTCTAGCGATCCCAATGCGAAAATGCTTTACTGCGGCTCTATTACAACCGGTGATTCGGGCAACCAGCACTATCTGTCATCCATTAATGCGGCAGGCTGGACAACCACAATGATTACAAAAAGTGCGGAGCATCCGGACAGGATTATTTCATTATTCTCCTACCTGACGCAGGAAGAAGCAGCTCTGGATGAGGAATATGGCTGCGGCTGTTATGATATTGTTGATGGCAAAGCCATAAGGAAAGAAGAGGCGGTGAAGGAATATGAAGACGATTATAACGCCGCTTATAACAAATATAATATGAATCTGAGTTTTGCCATGGATTATACGATCATTCAGAAATATGAGAATCTGAATGTTGAAAATGAGCTGGAAAAAGACCGTATCAATATGGAGCGCGATAAAGATGCGCAGTTGTATGATGACAAGTGTTTTTCAGACATTAACCCGATGGCGGGAACGGATCTGGCAGCGATTAAGGCATCGATTGATGAATATTGGAAATCAGCCGAGCCTCAGATGATTATGGCTTCCAGTGAGGAAGAATGCGAGAAGCTTTACCAGCAGGCAATCGATCAGATAAAGAGTATGGGATTTGACCAGCTGTATGAGTTCCAGAATGAAAAATTCCATAAGAATAAGCAAAAACTGGGCATTGATTTTGCATGGCCGTCGCTGCAGTAGAAGGAAAGGTGAAGCATTTGAATGCGAAAGAAGTATTTGGCTGGACTCCGGAGTATTTAACCAGAAACGGCAGACCATGGTTTCCGGTGATGGGAGAGTTCCATTACAGCAGATACCCGGATCGTTACTGGGAGGAATCGCTGTATAAAATGAAAGCCTGCGGCGTGGATGTGGTATCAACCTATGTAATCTGGATACATCATGAAGAGGAAGAAGGAAGATATGATTTTACCGGATGCAGGAATCTTCGGAAATTTCTGGCAGCTGCGGATAAATGCGGGGTTCTGATTTTCCTGAGAATCGGGCCGTGGTGCCACGGAGAGGTGCGCAATGGAGGCTTTCCAGACTGGCTGCTGCAGAAAGAATATCAGCCGCGTACGAATGATGAGAGATATTTTGCCTGTGTAGAAGCTTATTATAATAGAGTTTTTGAAGAGGGGCAAGGATATCTTTTAAAGGACGGCGGCCCGATCATCGGAGTGCAGATTGAAAATGAATATGGGCACTGCGGCGGGCTGCAGGCAGAAGACGGGGAAGCGCACATGCGCCGGTTGAAAGAGCTGGCTGTGAAGGCCGGTTTTGAGGTACCCTATTATACCGCGACTGGATGGGGCGGAGCGGCAACCGGCGGGCTTTTGCCGGTGCTGGGAGGCTATTGCGATGCGCCCTGGGATCCGCGAATCACAGAGATTGAGCCAAGTGTGAACTATGTATTTACCCGGGAACGCAATGACCGCAATATCGGCAGCGATCAGAGAAAAGGGGAGGACCTGACCTGGTCATGTGATAAATTCCCGTATCTGACAGCGGAGCTGGGCGGCGGTATCCAGGTAACAAAACACAGAAGGCCGGTGGCTTCTAACCGGGATATCGGCGCAATGACTTTGACGAAGCTTGGCTGCGGAGCGAACCTGCTGGGATATTATATGTATCATGGAGGTACCAATCCCCATGGAAAGCGAAGTACGCTGCAGGAATCCCGGGAAACGGGATATCCCAATGACCTTCCGGAATATTCCTATGATTTTAATGCGCCGATCAGAGAATACGGGCAAATATCCGACACTGCGCTGGAGCTGAAATTATATGCCATGTTTCTGCATGATTTCGGTGAAGAATTCTGCAGGATGGATACTTATCTTACGGAGAAAAATCCGGAGGATCCCAATGATGTATCCCGCCTGCGTACAGCAATAAGGCGGAATGGCAGCAGCGGATATCTGTTTGTCAATAATTATCAGAGAAGAAAAAAGCTGACGGAACATAACGCAATTACCTTAAAGGCAGAGCTTCCAGGGGAATGCATTCAGTTCGAAGCGCAGGACATCCATGACGGAGATTACTTTTTCTATCCATTTCATTTTCCCATTGGAGAAAACGCGGAGCTGCTTTGCGCAAATGCAACACCGCTGTGCGTTCTTCACAGGGGCGATGGAAACCGCTATTGCTTTTACGGAAAGGATCCGGATTTCAAAGTGACGGGAGAACCGGGGAAAAACGAGCTTGTATGCCTGTCAAGGCAGGAGGCGCTGCATTCCTGGAAGATAGAGTCCGGAGGGGAAGAGCATCTGCTCATATGCGGATATCCCGTGATTAAAAGGGAGCAGGGCTGCGATATCCTGTACCGTCCGAAAGCCAATGAAACAGTGGAATTTGCAGCTTATCCGGAGCTGGCGCAGAGTCCGGAAGGATTTGAGAAAAGCAGGACGGAGGGAATTTATACCATTTATACAATGTCAAACAGCCCGAAGCCACAGCCCCTGCGTTGTAAAATGACTGAATACAGGGACGCAGACAGTACCCGGTATGAGGTGGAGATAGAATATGACGGCATTTACCGGGAACAGGGCTTCTTCGGAGGAAGAATACCGGAGGATGTGTTCCTGAAGCTGGATTATACGGGGGAAAGCCTGGAGCTTTTTATCAACGGAACCAAAGAAGGGGATCATTTTTACACCGGACAGCTTTGGGAGATTGGGTTGAAAAGGTTTGATTTTCCGGAGAAGGTGGAGCTTATTATCCACCGCCTCGACAGAAATATGCCTGTTTACATTGAAACATGGCCGGATTTGCCGGATGGCGGGGAAGCCGTGGTAAATACCCTGACGGCGGAGAAGGAATACAGAATTCCGCTGCAGCTTGCTTAAAAGTATTATTGAAATGAGAATAAAACAGGGCGGAGGTTCCGGGAAGGAACCTCCGCCCGCATGTACTTATCTGATGTGCTGACTCCAGTTTACAGATCATCCACCAAAGCCGTACTTTTCGCGTAGGCCGTGCTTTTTGCCTCAAAGAAATCGGTCTTGACCATGTTGGCATTGGAATATTGGCTGACCCAGGCCATACTTTCCGGTTCGGCAGTATGCCCGGGGTAGAGCGGTTCATAACCGAGACTGGTCCATCGCAGATTGCCCAGATAATGGATATAGTCTGTTATCATATCCTTTGTCAGTCCGGGTATGGCGTTGCCGATACAATAATGGCCCCAGTCAATTTCCTGACGGACGCCTTCTTCCAGCATTTCTCTCAGGACAGCGATATTTTCCGGCGTAAAAAGTTCAGGCTCTTCCTTCTGCAGTTCCAGAATGATATTGCGGAAAAGCCACAGATGGGTATTCTCGTCCCGGTTAATATAGCGGATTTCCTGGGCGGAACCGGGCATTTTGCCATTGCGGCTCAGGTTATAGAAGAACATGAAGCCGCTGTAGAAATAGATGCCCTCCAGAATGAAATTGGCCATCATAACCTTCAGGAGAGTAAAGGAATCCCTGTGCTTCTGGAACTCATTATAGCAGTTCCCGATAAAGGTGTTTCTGCGAAGAAGGTGTTCATCATCCTTCCACTGATAGAGGATGGCATCGCGCTCCGTGGGGTTGCAGATGGTGTCGAGCATATAGCTGTAGCTCTGGCTGTGCACGCATTCCTGGAAGGTCTGGATGGACAGGCAGAGATTCACCTCATTGGCGGTGATATACTCGCCGATATGAGGCAGGTTGGCGGTCTGGATGGAGTCCAGGAAGACGAGGAAGCTCAGGATTTTATCATAGGCTGTCCGTTCCGCAGGGGACAGGCGGGGATAGTCCTTTACATCTGTGGAAAGGTTGATTTCCTCGGGGATCCAGAAATTATTCATGGCCTGGCGGTACCAGTCGCTGACCCAGGGATAACGCATATTATTGAAATCGTTCAGGTTTGTGGTATTGCCGTTAATCATCCGGCGGAGACGCACATCCGTATCTCCTTCCGGGTTAAAAAGGGGTTTTTTCCTTAATTCGTTCATGCTTCTGTCCTTTCTGTCCGGCAGGAATATGGCCGGTTCTGTTTACTTCAGCCGCTTATCAGTCATCTGGCTGCCGGGGCCTTTTACTTAGGAGGAGCAGCTTTCGCACTCCTCTACCTCCAGAGATTTGCTGCGTACGTAATAAATGGTTTTTACTCCGCATTCCCAGGCCTGCACATAGAGGGAGAGTACCTGGCGGAGGGTATAATCATTGGTGATATATAGGTTCATGCTCTGCGCCTGGTCGATATGGCGCTGCCGCACGCCGCAGGCGCGGACACTCATGCTCTGGTCAATGAGATGGGCATTTTTATAATACCAGTAGGTTTTCATGGACAGCTCGGGAGCGACACGGGGCAACATAAAGCCTTTTTTCTCTTCCAGGAAAAACCGTTTCATCACCGGATCCAGACCTGCAGTGGTACCTGAAAGGATGCTGGTGCTGCTGGTGGGAGCCACCGCCAGCAGATAGGCATTCCGTATGCCATGGACAGCCACGTTTTGCCGTACCTGTTCCCATTCGGGGGAGGTATAGCCCCTCTTGTCAAAATAGGCGCCGGTCTGCCAGTCGCTTCCTTCAAAGTATTCATAGCTGCCTTTTTCTGCGGCAATGGCAGAGCTGGCAGCGATTGCGGCACGGTTGATACGTTCAAAGACATCATCCACAAAGGACAGGTGCTGTTCGCTTTCCCAGGGAATCTGACGCTTGGCCAGCATATGGTGATAGCCGCTGACGCCCAGGCCAATGCTGCGGTAACGGCGGTTGGTCAGTTTGGCATAGGGCAGGGCATAAAAATTCAGATCGATCACATTGTCCAGGGCGCGCACTGCGGTGGCTACCACATCAGAAAGGCAGGCGTCGTTTTCCACAGGAAGATTACCCAGGGAGAGGCTTGCCAGGTTGCAGACAACAAAATCCCCGGGGCGGGTTGTGGTGACGATGACGGTATCCCCGTTTTCTGATTTGATTTCCGTACTGACGGTCTCGATGGGAGACATGTTCTGCGCTATTTCCGTACACAGATTGGAGCAGTAAATCATGCCCCGGTGGCTGTTGGGGTTGGCGCGGTTTACGATATCCCGGTTGAACGTAAAAGGAGTTCCGGTTTCTACCGCTGATTTCAGAATCAGGCGGACGATTTCCTTCAGGGAAATGACGCGTTTGGAAATACGGGAGTCCTGAATGCATTCCAGATAGCGTTTTTCCCATTCCCCGCCATAATAGTCTTCCAGGGAGTAGCCCCTTACGGTGAGTATCTCATGGGGACACATGAGATACCAGTCCTGATTCAGATCCTCCTTCGCCATTTTCCAGAACAGGTCGGGATAGCAGACCGCGGGAAAAATATCATGGGCTTTCATACGGTCATCCCCATTATTGGTGCGCAGCTGCAGGAATTCAGGCAGATCCCGGTGCCAGGCGTCCAGATAGACCGCAGCCGCTCCCTGTCTCATGCCCAGCTGATCCACAGCCACAGCGGTGTCGTTTACCAGCTTAATCCAGCGGATGACGCCGCCTGCCGCACCTTCAAAGCCGCGGATGGAGCTTCCGGTGGCGCGCACCTTTCCAAAGTACAGCCCCATACCGCCCCCGAATTTGCTGACCTGGGCAAAATTATCCACACTGCGGTAAATTCCATCCAGGCTGTCAGGCACCGTGTCAATGAAGCAGCTGGAAAGCTGATGGTAAGGCTTACGCGCATTGGAGAGGGTGGGAGTTGCCATAGTCACCTCCATACGGCTGAGGCAGTCATAGAATTTCCTGACCCAGATAAGCCGGTTCTGTTTTTCCTTCATGGCCAGGTGGAGCGCGATACCAAGGAACATTTCCTGGGGCGTTTCCAGAAGAATATGGTGCTTCGTGCGGATGCAGTACCGCTTGAGGAGCAGATCCAGACCTGCGTAGGTGAACAGCTCATCCCGGCTGTCATCCAGAAACAGCGCCGCTTCCTCAATTTCCTCCCGGCTGTATTGTTCTAAAATATAGCTTCCATACAAGCCCTGATCGGTGAGATAGCGCAGCTTTTCATAAAAGCAGGTAATGCGCGCCTCTTCCATGCGTGCATCGATGGCCTGGCGGCTCTGGTAATTGAGAAGCCTGGCGGCAATGAACTCCCAGCGCGGGGCTTCCTGGGTAGTCAGCTCCACGGCAGCTTTTATGAGAGCGGACAGCTTTTCCTCCGGCTTCATGTCAGGTTTGGAAAAAGCGGTGTACTTGGCGGAAAGATGCAGGAGGGAATACTCCTCCTGGGGAAAATCCTTCTGTATTTTTCTGAAAACCTGTTCCAGCTTCCTGTCGGAGGCGGACTGGCTGAGGGCGGCCCTGGCATCCCGGAGAAGGGAACGCTTCTGGCGGTAGAGAATATAATTTTTCGCTTCCGCAAAAAAGCCCTGTTCCATCAGAGTACGCTCCACCTGATCCTGGATGCCTTCCACGCTGGTGATATTCTGTTCGGAAAGCCCTTCCTCTACGGCATGAAGCAGATCCGCCATAACGGAGGGGGCGGGATTACTTCCGGTACTTTCAAATGCCTTTTTCATGGCGGTAATGATTTTATGGCCGTCATAGGTTTCGCTGCGGCCGTTGCGCTTTGTGATTTCCATTTCTGTCTCCTTTAAACGGGACCGCCTGGTAAAAAAATTCCGGCGGCCGGCGGTTTTTTTATGTATGATTGCTTAAAACCATATCTGGTGTGGCAGGCTCCGGCCGCTGCTGCAGATAGCGGACTGAGATAGCTGCAGCACTAAAAGTAGTGTTTTCTTTGCCGAATTGAGTCCATTATATACTATATCTAGTTCAAATACAAGAACGATTCCTGATATTGTTTATCACAGGCTGCAGCTATCTGTTCTTTCCATGTTATTATTGGAGATATGCTTGACTTTTATTATAGTTATAATTAAAATTATTAACTAGATAACTATTAATTAGTTTAAGGGTTAACACATTAACTTTAACCTTTGCCAGGAGAAACTGGCAGACTAATGGAGAAAAGGAGGGGCCGTGCAGGAGCGGCGGCCGGAAAAAGATGGAAAGAAAGGAATTGGCGCACAATTCAATAAGGATGTTCCGCAGGGTGGATACCATGCTGCGGCGTTATCTGGACAGGAAGGTCTGCCATACGGGGGTGTATCCCACGCAGCACAGGCTTTTAATGGAGCTGTACAGGAATCCCAACTGCTCCCAGGTGGGATTGGCGGAGAAGTTTGATGTTTCGGCGGCCGCTATAGCAGTGTCTTTGAAGAAGCTGGAAAAGGGAGGCTATATTACCCGGCTGGCGGATGAAGCCGACAATCGGATCAACCAGGTAAGCGTGACGGAAAAGGGGAAGGAGGTCATCCATAAAAGCTTTCTTATTTTCGAGGAGACGGACCGGTGCTTTTTTGATGGCTTTACGGATGAAGAAATGGCGCAGTTTTTGGATTTTATGGAACGGGCTTATAAAAATATGGCAGATGAGAACAGCCGCCTGGACGGGGAGGACAGTAAATGAAACGGTATCTGAAGTACGTGAAGCCCTACTGGTATGCGTTTATTTTAGGGCCGATTCTTATGATTACAGAGGTGGCCGGTGAGGTTATCCTGCCTGCCTATATGGCCAGGATTATCAATGTGGGCGCGGCCAACCGGGATGTGCCCTATATTATCGGAACGGGGCTGACGATGATCGCCATTGCTTTCATTATGATGGGCGGCGGGATCGGCGGGGCCTGGTTTGCTTCCAAGGCATCCATCAGCTTCGGCGCCGATCTGCGGAATGACTGTTTTAAAAAGGTGCAGAAGTTTTCCTTTGCAAATATTGATGCTTTTTCCACCGGTTCCCTTGTGACCAGGCTGACCAATGATATCACGCAGGTACAGAACCTGATTATGATGGGATTAAGGATGATGCTGCGCGCCCCGGGAATGCTCATCGGAGCCATTATCATGGCTTTTTCCATGAACGCAAGGCTGGCCAGGGTATTTCTGATTATCATGCCGGTCATGATCATTGCCATTACAATCATTATGAGGACGGCTTTCCCAAGGTTTACCATCATGCAGAAGAAGCTGGATAAGGTTAACTCCAATATCCAGGAAACGCTGCAGAATGTGCGGGTTATTAAATCCTTTGTCAGAGGGGAGTATGAAGAAAAGCGTTTTTCCGATTCCAATGAGGATTTAAAGGATTCCAGCCTGCGGGCCTTCAAGGTGGTTATCCTGCAGATGCCCCTCATGGCTTTTTTTATGAACGCAACCACGCTGGCAGTGGTATGGATGGGCGGAAAGCAGGTGCTTGTGGGGGATATGCAGGTAGGAAACCTGACAGCCTTTACTACCTATATCGTGCAGGTCCTCATGTCACTGATGATGCTGGCCATGGTTTTTTTGCAAAGCTCCAGGGCGGTTGCCAGCGCCAGGAGAATCAACGAAATCCTTGATACGGAAATCGATTTGACGGACGAGAATGCAAAACAGACATCAAAAACGGTGCAGGAGGGGCGGATTGAGTTTCAGCAGGTTTCCTTCCGGTATTATAAGGACAGCCAGGAGAAGGTGCTTGACGATGTCAGCCTGACCATAGAGCCTGGCCAGACGGTGGGGATCATCGGTTCCACCGGCTGCGGCAAGACAACGCTTGTTTCCATGATCCCCCGGCTTTATGATGCGGATGAAGGAAGGATATTGGTGGACGGCGTGGATGTGAGAGATTATTCCCTGAAAAACCTGAGAAATGGCGTGGGCATGGTTTTGCAGAAAAATGTGCTTTTTTCAGGAACGATTGAGGATAATCTGATGTGGGGCGACGAGGAAGCTTCGCAGGAGGCGGTACGTGCGGCTTCGGAAGCGGCACAGGCGGATGCCTTCCTGCAAACCTTCCCCGATGGCTATCAGACCCAGCTGGGCCAGGGCGGCGTCAATGTGTCCGGCGGCCAGAAGCAGCGGTTATGTATCGCAAGGGCTCTTTTAAAGCAGCCGAAAATCCTGATTCTCGACGACAGCACCAGTGCGGTGGACACGGCAACGGAGGCAAAAATCAGGGAAAGCTTTACCGGGACGCTGAAGGATACCACCAAGCTGATCATTGCGCAGCGCATCACCTCCGTCATGAATGCGGATCAGATCGTGGTTATGGATGAAGGAAGGATTGTAGGGCTTGGCAGGCATGAGGAGCTGCTGGCCGGCTGTGAGGCTTATCAGGAAATCTACTATTCCCAGATGGACAGGGAGGTGAGCGCATCATGAACGAGGCCAGAAAAGAAGCGTTGATCAGAAAATATTCCTATGCGGCGCAGCAGGCCGGCGCACAGGGAAAAGGTCCCGGCGGACCCAGGCCTGGAGGCCCCGGGCCGGGAAGAGGCCGTGGGCGGATGCCCGGAGGCAAGCCGAAGAATGCGGGAAAAACCATAAAAAGGCTGCTTTCCTATATCCAGGAGGAAAAATACAAGCTTGCGCTGGTTTTTACATGTGTCATAATTAATACCATTGCCATGCTGGCCGGTTCCTATATGCTGCGTCCCATCATAAACAGCCTGACTTCCGAAAATGGGAGCGCGGATAAGCTGCTGCATTCCCTGGTGATTATGGCGTGTATTTATGCGGTGGGAATCGTTGCCCAGTATTTGCAGTCCCGCGTGATGATTGGGATATCCCAGCATGCTATTTTTAAAATAAGAAATGAGCTGTTTGCAAAAATTCAAAAGCTGCCGGTCCGGTTTTATGATACGAACAACCACGGTGATATTATGAGCCGTTTTACCAACGACGTGGATGCGGTGGGGGAAATGCTGAACAATACCGTGGTCCAGATCATTTCCAGTATGATCAATGTTATCGGCACCTTCTGCCTGATGGTGTATACCAATGTCTGGCTGACGCTGATTACCGTGATTACGGTGCCGCTGATGATGCAGGCGGCGCGTTTTGTCACCATGCGCAGCCGCAGGTTTTACAAGGCGCAGCAGGCGGCGCTGGGAACTCTGAACGGCTATATTGAGGAAACGGTAACGGGACAGAAGGTGGTCAAGGTATTCTGCCATGAGGAGATTGCGGAGGAGGAATTTTCTTATTTAAATTATGATCTGCGGGATAAGCAGATTATGGCGCAGTTTTTCGGAGGTATCATGGGGCCTGTCATGGGAAACCTGGGGCAGGTAGGCTATTCACTGACAGCCTGTATCGGCGGCATCCTCTGTGTGCTCAGGGGCTTTGATATCGGCGGGCTTACCGTGTTTGTGAATTATTCCAGGCAGTTCAGCAGACCTATTAATGAGCTTTCCATGCAGATGAATACCATTTTTTCCGCGCTGGCCGGTGCGGAACGGGTTTTCTCCGTTATGGATGAGAAGCCGGAGCCGGAGGACGGACCGGAGGCGGTGCAGCTTACGAACTGCAGAGGCTATGTGCGGCTGGAGGATGTGACCTTTGGCTACAATCCGGATAAAACGATTCTGAAGGATATTTCCCTGTATGCAAAGCCAGGCCAGAAAATTGCCTTCGTAGGCTCTACGGGGGCCGGAAAAACAACGATTACCAACCTTATCAACCGTTTTTATGACATTGATAAGGGCAAAATCACCATTGACGATGTGGATATCAAAAATATCTCGAGGGATGACCTTCGCCGCAACATTGCCATGGTGCTTCAGGACACCCATCTTTTTACAGGGACGGTCCGTGAAAATATCCGTTACGGCAGGCTGGATGCCACGGATGAGGAGGTGGAGCAGGCGGCCAGGACGGCCAGCGCCCATTCCTTTATCATGAGGCTGGATAAGGGGTACGATACCATGATTGAGGGTGACGGGGCGAATTTAAGCCAGGGCCAGAGGCAGCTTCTGAACATTGCCAGGGCGGCGATTTCCAGGGCGCCCATTCTCATCCTGGATGAAGCGACCAGCTCCGTGGATACCAGGACGGAAAAACATATTGAAAAGGGGATGGATCGTCTGATGGCGGAGCGTACCACCCTGGTCATTGCCCATCGTCTTTCCACGGTCCGCAATGCCGATGCCATTATGGTGCTGGAGCACGGCGAGATCATCGAAAGAGGAAGCCATGACGACCTGCTTGCCATGAAGGGCAGATATTACGAGCTGTATACAGGAAAGAGCGAACTGGAATAATAGAAAAAGATATGATATAATTGCGCCATGCGGCAGACCGTGCCGGACAGCGCAGGAAGCGGAAACAAAACCGGCAGCTATTCGGAGCGTAAAGGAGGCTGCCGGTTTTTTCTGCCCATACTGTATTATAGAAAAAAAGCGGACGGGGGAATCGGCACGGCTGCAGAATAAAATGATTGGGTGATTGGAAATGAAGAATAAAAAGAATGCCAAAGCCGCTGAAGGTGACAGAGGCGCCAGGGCGGCTAATGTTTCCGAGGCTGTAAAAGGCGCCAGGGCTGAAATTACTTCCGAGGCGGCGGGGAAATGCGGCCCGGCGGGATTTTTCAGGGAGAATGCTCTGTTCTGCCTGCTTTTTTGCGGGATGGGGATTTATTACTTATGGCGGATGTTCTCAATCCCGCCCTGGTATGATGAACTTTATACCTATGAAAACTTTATTGACAGAGGGATGATTTATTCCATGATTCATTGGCCGCTGCCGAATAATCATGTGTTTTTCTCCGCGCTGTCGGCGGTGCTGAATAAGCTGGGAAGCCCTTATATCGGGCTCAGGGGGGTATCCTTCCTGGCCTCCATGGGAAGCCTGCTGCTTTTGTACCGTATTTTGCGCAAGGCGGTTTCCGCCAATCTGGCGGCGGCGGGGGCTGCGTTGTTTGCTGCGATGTATAACGTGGTGCAGCAGGCGGCCCAGGGAAGAGGCTATGCCCTTTCCGGTTTTTTCCTGCTGGCAGCGGTAAATTGTCTTTATGAAATCTGTGTGCCGGAGGTTCGTGGAAGCAATGCGTCTTCGGCAGGAGCCGGGCAGGAGCATAAAAAAGACGGACAGAAGGATGGGAGAAGGATAAAGGGAGCCTGGAGAATAAACCGCCGGTTCTGGTATTATGCGGGATTTGCAGTATGCCTGACGGGCGGGCTTTATACGATTGCCAGCAATCTGTACTGGGTGGTTCCGGTGTGCATGGCAGGAGGGCTGTACCTTCTTTTTTCCGGGAAATATAAGACGCTGTTCCGGCTGATAGGGGCTTCTCTGACAGCAGCTTTGGCAACCTTTGGGCTGTATACAATTATCTGGCTCGCTATTGGCTCCAATTTCCTTGTGAAGGAGGAAGCGGGACCATTTTTCGGGAAGGGGCATTTTTATGTGCTGCTGCATGCGCCGTTTGCCGCTTTTTCCAGAGGCATGCAGGCGATGCTCTCCGATCCGAATATTCAGAGTATTGACAGGAGCCGCTTTAACAGTGAATTTATCCTGTATCTGGAACGGGTTGCGAACCAGGTGTATCCAAACGGCGGGCGCATTTTGCTTGTGCTGACAGCCGTCGGGCTGGTACTTGCACTTCTGTTGTGTGTCAGGGCATTTTGGAGGAAGGATATGCCTGTGTTTTTCCTGGCTCTTTATACGGTGGTTCTGACCGTTATGGTGCCGGTTTTTCTGACGGTGCAGTGTGTGTTCCCGTATCTGCGGGTTTTTACCTATATGGGAAGCGTTCTGGCAATGCTGTTTGTGCTGATGGTGTATGCTGTGGCTGATATCGTGCGCAGCCTTGCGGAAAAAGGAAAAGGGGTGCAAGTCCCGGCGCGTGTGGGTAAATGGGCGGCATTTGTGTTTGCGGTAGCTGGTATTTTATTTTCAGTATATAGCTGCAGGCTGCCTGAATATAATGCGGGCTATGACAGCAGGGATAATCATATTTATGCGGCCCTGAAACAGCTTGATGAGCAGGAGGCGGATACGGTTCTTGTAGGCGACGTATACGCCAGGCTGAATCTGTATTTCCATATTCAGAGGTGCAGAGGGAAGGAACTGGTTATGGATTATGAGCAGCCGGATTATGTGCTCATGGATAAGGTGCAGACCGGGCCGGAAGGGGAGGCGCTGGTGTGGCCGTATGAGATGAATACGCAGGATTTTCCATGGGAATGGATAGAGGAGCATATGGAGGTTGTCTTTGAGGACGATTCTTATATTGCATATCAGGTGGTGAAATAGGAATAGCCTGGATCTTTTTGACGGAATCACACATTGAGCAGATTCAGAAGCAATGTAAATAAATGCACTTCATTTATCAGGAAGCCGTTGTCTTTATAATGGCGGCTTAAATATGTTTGTTTTTCAAATGCTCATCAAATAAAACCACCTGAATTCAGGTGGTTTTATTTGATGACATGAAAAAAGCCCGTAACCTACGGGCTTTTCATAAGCTGCTGACGGGAATCGGACCCGTGACCTCCGCACTACCAATGCGACGCTCTACCGACTGAGCCACAGCAGCATTCCGGTGTCCTGCGAGGTGTTTCTCGCTGTCACCGAAAGCTAGTATAGCATGACAAAATCTGTTTTGTCAACAATAAATTTCATTTTTTTTATTTTTTGTTTTTGGAGAGTTATCAAAGGAAAAAGCATATAGTAATCAGAATGAATCCGGGCAAACAGAAAAAATATATATGGCATAAAATTTTGTCAAGTAACATGACATACTGTTGTCGTGTTACTTGTGTTATTCTGTGTGCAGATAGGAGGTATAAAATTATGATTGAATCAAGATGCGGCCTGCTGTGCAGTGAGTGCAAGTACCGGGAACAGATGGGATGTAAAGGATGTGTAAATATAGACAAGCCTTTCTGGGGCGATGCCTGTCCTTTAAAATCATGCTGTGAAGGGAGAAAACAGGAGCATTGCGGCAGCTGTCCGGAGTTCCCCTGCGAAGTGCTTAATCAGTTTGCATATGCCGAGGAAGAGGGAGACAATGGAAAAAGAATTGAGCAGTGCAGGCAATGGCAGACACAACAGCAAGTCAAAATGAAAAAAGAATATTCATCTGTCCCACAGTCAATGGCTCAAACAGAAACTTATGGCTTTTCCTGGATGGATTTTGTAACGGCAATTCCTTCTCCTTTATTTGTAGCCACATCATATAAATCAAATGGGAAAACGAATGCATGCCTGCAGTCCTGGGCTTGTTTTAACGGTGATTCAAAGGGATTTTATGCGATATTGTCAAGCGTCAATAAAAAAGGGCATTTATATCAGACTATAAAAGAAAAAAGCGAAGTGGTTCTTAATTTCCCGTCTGCTGATGTATATGAACTTTGCCTGGCAACCATAAAACATAATGGGTTTGAGGATGACGAAATTGCATTATCAGGACTTACTGCAAAACCAGCGTCAAAGGTTGATGCACCGGTTATAGAAGAGTGCTTCATGAATTTGGAGTGTAAATATTTATGGGAACGGGAAATAACTGAAAACAGCCCCCATGTATTAATGTGCCTGGAAGTGGTCAATGTATGTGTGGATGAACAGCATCTGGACGAAACGAAGCAGGGACGATATGGCGGAAACGGTTTGCTTTATAATATTCACTATCCTATAAATCCGGAGGATTTTACCGGAAAATCACACGATTGGATTGCAGTTCTGACAAAGTATAAGGATATGGGTGAATATTGATATTAGAGAACCGCGGTTCCGGAATTACATAGGAAAAATAAAATTGCAGCAGCGCCTGAAAGTTATAAAGAGCTGCTGAATCAGATGGATAAATGGGCGGCCATGCAGGGGCAGTCCGTTTATGGCACCAATTCACAGGAACAATCCTGGAATATTAATCAGGGACAATTTTCTGATTCTTCAGATATTGTCTGTAAACTGCACCGGGTGGAAATAGATTGGGATAAAGCATCCTCTTCATGCAGTTCAAAATAGTCCCCGAATATAGATTCGATATCAATATGTCTGCTGACAACGTCTGAATTGCCGCATTTAAAAATATCGTAACTGTTCAGTATCCCTCACAGTTACTGCTAAAATCCATCCTAAATCGCCTTTGGCGATGGATTTTAGCACTCTTGAATCACTTTCTTACGG